>Ga0209239_1000040_pt1 | contig 76905 bp, 82 predicted proteins | sample GraSoi013_2_20cm_FD_185824 | JGI IMG/M metagenome (GOLD analysis project Ga0209239, IMG submission 185824) | Grasslands soil microbial communities from the Angelo Coastal Reserve, California, USA - Sample 10_02_2013_2_20cm (SPAdes) (version 2) | ecosystem: Environmental > Terrestrial > Soil >...
GTTACCACCTCCTGGGGCACGATCGTCTCTAACATGGAATATGTTCTGATTATTGGCATCGTCCTCGCGGTCCTCGGAATGATATTGAGGGGACATCTCGGGGAAAAGTCGGCGAAGATTCTGATCTGCGTCAGTATTTTGGTTGGAATCTGGCTCGTCTTTAGCCTGATCGTTGTGAGTCTTACAGTCTCTTTCGTGGTTTCTCGTTGCTGTCCGCTTCAGATCCCGGTCGTCGCCTCCGCTCGGAATCTTCTGGCAATCGGTTTGCTAATACCAACCATGACATTCGTAAGCTCTATGTTCTGGATCATCCGAGAACATTAGCCACAACCAGCCTCGGACAATCACTCTGCGACCCACGTTTCTCAGCGAATTGGGAAAGCTTAAGGGCCCGCTCGTCCGGCTCAGGATCATCGCTTAGCGCTGAGATAGATTCACACAATCGCCCTCTAAACTTGTAATCTGGTCTTGGACGTTTAGGCATTTCCATAATAGCTCGTGAAAGACGGCGTAACTCAGGAAAATCAGTCAATCCAATGAGTCTACCGATCGGGTTCGGAACGATCAGATAGGATTCTTCTAACACAACTCTATCCGAAACAAGTCAAAACTCGAAAGATAAACAGTGACTGGGTCCCTCCGCTCCTTCCCCTTTGAACTCATATACTCTCAGCCGTTTCGTAGTTCCCCCATCAAAGAAATTTCGGGTTGGTTCGCAATCCACAATAGTCTCCATTGGAGACTCGGCTCAGAACCTGAACAACTGAATACTGGTTCAAGAGTGCCTTTCCCACTCTCTAACCAAATAGATCTTGGATTGAGTTGTGGAGTTCGGGTTACCTTCCCAGAAGGTTTACGGTCAGCTTCGAATCCATTCGAATTCATACGAAGAACAAGAATCAAGAGGGGAGGAGCTACTGCACCTGCGAGACCTGTAAGCACGGCCAACAAGGCCAATGTCTTGACAAACGCTGCAAGTGTTGTACAGTTATGGCTCATTCCGCGAAGGGCTAGCTGGGTTTTCAGAGACCTCTTACGTTCTTGGGACGCGGCATCCAGACTAACGCCTAATGCTTTGCGCTGGATGTCGTCAGGATACTCTAGTCGGGAAGCGTCGACGATTCACTTGAAGACTCCGGCACGCCCTGGTCCGCGTAATCTTTGTAATCCGCTTGCTTGGATGATTAGAGTCGGCAGGGGCGAAAATGGGTCTACCTGATGAGAAAACTTGAAGGGTTCGGGACCATCCGCCAAAACTAGACCCTCGGTTCAGATCCTACTCGACACGAGTTTTCTGCTAACGATGCTGAAACATCATCGTGATCCCGAGGAAGAGATCAAGGCAGAAGTGCCAGGAGACGTGAGGATTCTGATCCTCGACCTTGTCATCTTAGAGCTAGAACGCCTTGCTAGAAAAGCTTCCGCAAAGACTCAAGCGTTCGCAAGAGCAAGCCTCGATTTTCTGAACAAGAGAAAATTCTCAGTCGTAGAGCATAAGCCTGGCCCATCAGACGTGGATGCGGCGCTCATCGCGTGCGCGCTGACCGAGACGAAGCCGACCGGGATCGCAACAGTTGACAGGGGAATTAGGACTGCACTCGGTAAGCAAGGAGTCCCTGTGATCTACCCAAGAATACGACGAGGCCTTGTTGCTAGCAAGTTCCGCTTCTAGTTCGACTTAAATAAAGCGGGACAGTGTCGGATCGCACACAAGCGGTGGAAGGACAGGTCAGAGAACTTGGCTCGCTTATACTCGGGAAAAAGAGGAAGTTCAGGCTCAACACGACCGGTCAGTAGACGTCCACCCGCCTGGTTCAAGTACGAACCTGAGGAGATAGAAGCCTTGGTTCTCAAGCTCTCCAAAGAGGGAAATCCGCCCAGCATCATAGGTCAAATCCTTCGCGACAGGTACGGCGTTCCTCTGGTGTCCCAAGTTGCAGGGAAACGATTGGAACAATTACTTCCCATGGAGACCCGGCCAACGATCCCCGAAGACTTGGAGCTCCTGGTAAGGAGAGCGACAAGTGTCACAAGACACCTGGAGAAGAATCGGAAGGACTATCCCAACAAACGGGACCTTGCTCTCTTAGAGTCGAAAATCCACAGGCTCGCCAGCTACTATCGATCCATAGGAAGAATTCCCAAAGAATGGGAGCACAAACCGGTTGCAGCATCACTCAAGTAGCGATGGAGACAAGCTCGCTCGACTCCACAAACAAGCATCTGAAACAGCCTCCCTGATACGAGAGAAAGCCTCAGACGACACAGTTCTACTCACTAGTCATTTTGACGCTGACGGGATCAGCGCAGGCAGCATCATGCTGAGCGCCATCAACCGCCTTATATCATTCCCGCACTTGAGGGTCATCGACAGTGTCAACGAGAGAATACTCGACCAGATCGAAGCTGTAGAATCTGACCTAGTAATTTTCACGGACATTGGTAGCGGCTATCTCGAGATCATCTCAAAGATTCTGAGAAACCGAAGCATCGTCATTGCCGATCATCATCAGCCACTTGGGGAACCCGGGTCGAACTTACACCACTTCAACACTCACGTTCTGGGATTCGATGGATCCGAGGAGATTAGTGGTGCTGGCACGGCTTACCTGTTGGCGAAAGCGTTGGATTCTCGAAATACCGATCTCTCAGCCATGGCCATCGTGGGCGCCCTTGGAGATCAGCAGGACAAGGGACCGGAACGCCGATTCAAGGGCTTAAACGCGGACATCCTGAAAGACGCGGTGGATTCAAAGGTCATCGAAGTAACAAAGGATCTCATTTTCTTCGGACGACAAACTCGACCTATCCATCGCGCAATTGCCTCGACCACGGATCCATTCCTTCCTGGTCTGAGCGGCGAAGAGGATCGCTGCCTCGCTCTTCTAGATGCAGCTGGCATTCCGACAAAGGTAGACGACAGATGGCGGACCATTTCGGATCTATCTCTAGAAGAAAAGAGTAGAATCGTCGACAAGATAATAGAACATACCATTTCCTCCACATTCCCGGGAGAGACTGTGCTGAATCTCATCGGATCAGTCTACACGTTGACTAGGGAGGATCCTGGCACGTCTCTCCGAGATGCGAGAGAATTCGCAACGCTGCTGAACTCGTGCGGAAGGATGAACCGAGCAGGGCTAGGAATCGCAATTGGGATAGGCGACCGTGGAGAATCGTACCAGCAGGCCCAGCAACTCTACTCTGAGTACAGGATCCAGCTCTCGAAATACATGAATTGGGTCGCGACAGCGCCCAGTGCTACTAGAACAGGAAAGAATGTCGTGATCGTCAACGGACAAGGAACAATCGACGAAAGCATGACCGGGGCGGTCTCTTCACTAATCTCCTCATCAAAGCTGTTCGGCGAATCAAAAGTGACCGTCGTAACAACTCTGACCAGGTCCGGGGAGGCAAAAATCTCGACGAGGGCAACAGAGCAGCTCGTCCAGAAAGGAGTAAACCTCGGAAAGATTCTCCAAAACCTATCGCCAAAATACGGTGGAGTCGGGGGAGGACACGCAATCGCCGCGGGAGCGACAATCCCGAGTCGCGGGCTGGACAGATTCCTTGGTGATCTTGAAAATTCGTTGGACGAGGTGCTCGCATGATCAGGGCGAGAATCCGAGTACGAGTCACTAATCGAGCCATGGCTGAATCCATCGTTCAATCCATAGAACCAGACAATGTTGGGATGGAAGGCCTGAAAATCGAGCCGCGAATATCCAAGGAAAACGCGTACTTCACCATCACGCACTCTGGCAAGATTGAAACCTTCATATCCACCTTGGACGACGTTTTGCGCTGCATTCAAGCCGCAAGATCAACATTACATAGAATTGTGAAGGAGAAACCGAGCTAACACTAATGTCAAAAGCCACAAAGAAGGTACGAGACAAGTGGAGAGCAAAGGAATGGTATTCCGTATTCACTCCATCGTACTTCGGAGAGATGAGCGTCGCCAGTATTCCAGTTGAGGACCCTAAGAAACTCATAGGAAGAGTGGTTGAAACAACACTCTACGAAATTACGAACGATTTTGCTCACCAATCCACCAAACTCTACTTCCTAGTCGTCGCAAATACGGGCGACCGATGCGACACAATTCTCAAGAGCCATGAATACTCAACTGACTATCTCAGAAGCCTCGTTAGAAGGGGCAGCACAAGAATGGACGGCATTTTCACCGCCAACACGATAGACAAGTACCTGACCAGAGTATACATCGTCGCATTCAGTCACGGACGAATCAAAGGCTCCCAGGAGCACGCCGTTAGACAGGTGATGGGGAAGATTGTCGCGCAGAAAGCATCGCAGCTCACCTACTCCCAGATCTGCCATGAAATGGTCCTCGGAAAGATGGGTTCCGATGTCTACAACGAAGCCAAGAAGGTCTGCCCGCTACGACACGTGGGCGTGAGGAAATCAAAACTACTCTCAATGCCTCTAGAAGCGATGCAAAAGTCATCTGAAGTAAAGCCGGCCGAAGAAGAAATCGTAGCACCAATTGCCGAGACGCCCTCAGAATAGTCCAACCGATTGACGCTTCAATTCGGAAGCTCCGGAATACGGGGCAAGTATGGGGAGACTATCACCCCGAGCACTGCCTTCGAACTAGCCGATATTCTGACCAGAGACCTTGGCCTCAAGCTGGCCCTTGCTAGAGACCCAAGGCTTTCAAGTTCAGTTCTGAAATCCGCTTTCGTTTCCGCCGCACTCGAGAAAGGCGCGCGAATCACTGACTACGATATGATTCCGACCCCGGCTTTGGCCTATCAGTCAGGCCATACAAGAGAATCCGGGGGTGTCATGATAACCGCGAGCCACAATCCGCCTCAATACAACGGTTTCAAGATCTTCAATTCGACCGGCGAAACTTTCGACGACAACGTTCTCCGTCGAAGCAGTTCGAAGAACCGCTCAAAAGGACACCCAAAGGCGAAGCGGCACGCAATTGAAGCGATTGAAACGGCGAAACCAGTCGAGTACAAGGAGCGTCTTGGGCAGATTCAATTCGAAAAAGAGTGGCGCATCATACTGGACCCTGGCAATGGAGCGACCTGTTACTTGGCCCCAGAGATATACCGTCAATCATCCGTTAGAGCCACAGCCATGAACTCGTTTCCCGATGGGACTTTTCCAAGTCGCGGTTCCGAGCCGACCAGAGAGGGTGAGGCTTCGCTCTGCAAGCTGGTTGCCGATGCCAAGACCGACGCAGGTATAGCATTTGATGGCGACGGGGATAGGGTCTACATCATCGACGAGAAGGGCAATTGTCCATTGCAGGATAGAATCCTCGGCTCCTACATCACTTTCCTAGCCAGAGAGTCTAAAGGCCCATTTCTCGTCCCAGTCGACGCATCGATGGCTGTCGAAGAGGCTGCCACCAAACACGGAGCAAAACTGATGCGGGGTCCCGTGGGAGACGCAAAGCTTCTAGTCGAAATGAAAAGGATAGGCGCCTCGTTCGCGGGCGAGCCGTCAGGTGCTTGGATTCACGGAGAATACAATCTCTGTCCAGACGGCATCCTTTCAGGCCTGCTCTACCTCAAACAGCTTGAAAAGTTGAACCTCACGGTCTCCCAAGCAGTCGAGGAGATTCCAGAATACTTCATGGTCAGGAAGAGCGTCAACATCAAAGAGAGAATGTCCCCGAGAGTCATCGCAACGCTCTCCAACGAACTTGAGAAGATTATCGGTAAAGGCTCTTCCATCGAAACCAAGTTTGGTGTAAGAGTGAGCTCCGAAGATTCTTGGGTCCTAGCAAGGGAGAGTGGGACAGAACCTGTCACACGCGTTACTACCGAGTCGAAGCAACGATCCAAAGCGAATCGTATCATGAAAGATACGCTCTCCTTACTCAGACGCGTCGTAAACGGGGAGACTTAGTTGAAGGCCGTCGTCTTGGCCGCGGGCCGGGGCGAGCGACTCTGGCCGCTTACGGAGGAAACTCCCAAACCGCTCCTTCCCATTGCGAACAATTCGATCCTTGAACGAACTCTGGAAGCACTCGTACAAGCTGGCATTCGTCAAATCGTTCTGATTGTAGGGTTCAGGAGCGAGAAGATTCGTCAACGACTCGGAAACGGAAAAGCGATAGGAGCCGAGATAAAATACGTCAGGCAAAAATCCCAGAAGGGAACTGCAGACGCAGTTGGATCATGCAGCAAAGAATTAGCAGGCGATGACAGATTCCTCGTCCTGTACGGAGACGACTACTATGGGACGAGCGTCCCCAGAACGTTCCTCGCAAAGGCTCGACAGAACAGCGGAATCACCGTTGGCACCGCTAATGTCCAAGACGCTTCCAGTTTTGGCAAGATAGAATTCAAACGGGGCCTGGTCACAGAGATACTAGAGAAGGCGTCCAAGGCCGGACCAGGACAAGTGAACGCCGGAATCTACCTGATGGACCAGTCGATATTTCCTGCCATAACAAAGACCAAACGGTCAGTACGTGGAGAGCTGGAATTGACTGATGCTCTAAGAATCCTCGTCAGCAACGGACAGCCGGTATGTGCGCAGGCCTTAGGCTCGCGGCAATGGCTGGGAATCAGCTATCCTTGGGACATGCTTGAAGCGAACCGGTGGATCCTGGAATCTGAAAAATCGGTCTTCAAGGGAACGGTGGAGAAAGGCGTTCAAGTGCGCGGACCAGTAGTTCTAGAAGAGGGCTCGGTTGTTAAGGCCGGCTCGTACTTAGAAGGACCGGTCCGCGTGGGAAAGAGGTGCTACGTGGGTCCGAATTCTTACTTGCGACCATTCTCCACGTTGGGCGATGATGTGAAGGTTGGCGCGGGTTGCGAGGTGAAGAACAGCATCGTGATGAGACACACAAAGATTCCACATCTCTCCTATATTGGAGACAGTGTCATCGGCGAGGACTGTTCGTTTGGCGCGGGCACGATAACTGCCAATCTGAGGTTTGACGAGGCCGAGGTCAAGTCAAAGGTGCGTCGCGTCTGGGTGAATACTGGGAGAAAGAAGCTTGGCGCGGTCTTGGGGGACAGGGTGAGAACAGGCGTCAATGTTTCGATCTTTCCTGGAGTCAAGATAGGTCCAGGCGCTTGGATAGGACCCGGCGCAATTGTCGACCACGACGTCGCTTCTAATGCGCGATACAAAGCGTCCTGACAGAGCCGTCCCTTTCTTCTGACCTGGGTCAAGCTGAAAATCGAAACTTTGACTTCGAGAACTGAGTACTAGAATCGCCAAATCTCTGTGAAACGCGACTTCTTAGGTAGCGGTGCCAGACCGGTGGGCAAGCAATCGAAGATGAAACATAAACACGTGCCTGCCATTGAACGCGCTCTGCCAATGGAGCGAATAATCGAGGTGTTCGAAGAGCGCTTCGATGATCCGTATCTCAATCCGATGGCTGAGCTATCTTTCAAAGAGCTGACCACGGCGTTTCCGAACGTGCCGGAAGAAGAGCTGGAAGAGGGCTTGTCGCACTGGACCAACCATTCTGGAGAGAAGACTCTCTCAACAAAAACCGTTGAAACTGATGGGCGTGAAAGCCGGGTCTGGTATATTCATGGACTGGCGAGACATTATGCGGATCCGTCTTCACCTAACCGTGGGCATGTCGCGCTAAGCTAGCAGAGTCGACCTACAGGAGCATCCGAGTCTCTCAGATTCAATCCATTTTAGAAATCGCCCGGAATAAGCCCTAATCCGGAATCTAGGACACGACTTTTTCACGATGAGCACACGCCTAATTTCCGCTCAGGAAAAACTGTTGACGGTTCCATTCTGCGCCGCAAATCAGAGGAATCGCCCGGATCAGTTTCAACTGGCGAGAGCCCTCCGAGAAAAAGGGGGGCCGCGATTTTATTCTCGCGACACGAGACTCCTCTCTGGGGAATCGCACGCAACAAGAGGTCGATTCGAACAGCCGAGACCGCCTAGTCTGGTTACTTACGACTGGACGCGCTAACAATGCTTACGATGTCCCCGTGGTTTAGGACGTATGATTCTCCGAGGCGCATTCCACTCCTAGCGTTTACTCCGTACAGAATATGCTCGCCTAGGTCCGAATGAATTCGGAGAGCAAGATCCTTCAACGTCGACCCTGTCTGAACAAGGATCGCATCAGGCAGCACATTCCCAGAATGGTCGGTCCAACGCTCCGGATCTTCGACCGGATAGACAACGATCATGTTCAGCAGCTTGAAGAAGGCAGAGTTGATGCATTCTTGAACCCCGGTCGCACCGTTCGGAGAGAGCACTTGTTTCCTTATCATTTCTAATGCAGCATCTTGCTGCGGTGTCAGGTTGACAGAGGCTCCGGGAGAGAAATCTGAATCCCCGGGTTTGTAAGAGATCAGGCCCTTCTCGGCTGCCCGTCTCAGCGCGAGTTCCGCTTCGGCAGAAGAAGGGACCGTAAGGTTTCCCGTTGACGCTAGGCGTTGCACGTTGCTCTTAGAGGACGGGAGATCGATCTTGTTCGCAGCCAACATCATTGGCTTGGACGCTCTTCTCAACACTCCAACAAGACGCATCATGTCCTCATGAGACCAGACCGAGGGTCTCTCTTTGAGACCGGCTAGCTTCAGACCTTCTTCGACCTGGAATTTTCTCAGACCGAGTCCACTAAGTCTTTCGGCAAGTGATTGCGCCAAATCCTCCCCCGTCAGATTAGGCTTCCGAGCAATCTTGTCCCAATCCTTCGCGAGTATCTGGTACATCCACGCCTCAAGTTCAGTTTCAAGGAAGCTTACGTCCTCGAGTGGATCGTGACTACCCGCAGCAACAGGTTTTCCCTCGGAGTCAGTTGAACCGGAGGCGTCAACAACGTGGACCAGGGCATCTGCTTTCCGAAGATCGTCCAGGAACTGGTTTCCGAGGCCCTTTCCCGTAGAGGCTCCCGGCACAAGACCGGGACAATCGATCAATTCAACCGGGATAAACCGCTCCCCATCGATGCAACGGGAATTACGAGGCTGATCTTGAACCCCAAGAGCCTTGCAGACGCACTTCGTGCGGAGATAAGAGACCCCCCGATTTGGTCTGATAGTTGTAAAAGGATAGTTTGCAATCGGTACGACCGCCAGAGTGGCAGCGCTGAAGAAGGTGCTTTTTCCCGCGTTCGGTTTTCCTACAATTCCAACCTGCACTTACTACCACGAGAAAATCATGTAGCTGAATGAAGCCCGGTGATTCTCAACCCTGCAGTCTTTACACCATAACGAATGTTCAGAGAAACCAGAAGGGCCGTCAACTGCTCAACCGTTCTCGAATTACTCAACGGTCCCGCGTCCACACCGTGAACTCCGGGAATCGCCCGAGCGAGTTCGAGCACCGTCTTCTTTGCATCCTCATCATCACCGCAGACTAGAACATCACAGTCAACTTGCTTCGAAGTATCGCTCAACATCTCCGCGCTTACGTTGTTGAATGCTGAGACCAGCTTTGTCCCTTTCGGTAGATACCTAGACGCGAACTCTCCCGCTGACCCGTCCCAGACTCCGACCGTCCGAGTCGCGGAACCGCCAACCGCGGTTTCGAGGGGAACCGTCACGTTGACTACGATCTGGCCTGGCTTGATTGAGGGTTTTAGCGATTTGATAGTATCGGGGAGCGCTGCGAAAGGAACTGTTACGACCACGATATCCGCTTTCGATGCTGCCTCCGGATTAGCGAGCCCATAGACCCGTGAACTGGTTCCGATGGTGCTCTGGATCTTGCTCGCTGCCGCCTTGGCCTTTTCCGCTTCTCTGGACCCGACTATGACTTCGTAGCCGTGCTTGGCCCAGCGAAGAGCTAGGCCGTAGCCCTCGTCCCCGGTGCCGCCTATCACTGCTATCTTGGGATTGATCGGCTATCTCCTTCTAGGGCGAGCAGTCTGGGGTAGGCTCTTGATAAGACCTCGACGCATGAGGAGTTCCGTGGACTTGCGCGCGTGAGTGATAATCGCGGTAGCTTTCTCGTTAAGCTCCTTTTTGGTTAGCCGGATTCTGGCCAGGCCTTGCCTTACCGCCTCTGCTCCAACGGCAGCAGCTTCTCTGGGGAAGAGTTCCCAATCGCTCATGCTAGGAATTATTCTGTCCTCGTCCAGGCCTTTCTCCTCAGCGACCTTGGCGATTTCCTTTGCGGCGGCAATGCACATCTCATCGCTAATCATCTTCGCTCTTACATCCAACGTGCCCCTGAATATCGCCGGGAATCCGATAGAATTGTTCACCTGATTCGGAAAATCCGAGCGGCCAGTAGCGACGATCTTGGCCCCAGCCTCCTTCGCCTCCCACGGCCAGATCTCGGGAATCGGGTTCGCGCACGCGAACACGATCGAGTCATCATTCATCGTCTCAATCAGTTTTCCCGAGACCACGTCGGGACCCGACTTAGACATCGCCAACAGCGCGTCAGCCCCTTTGATCGCCTCCTTCAGCCCTCCGGTTCGGCCCTCTCGATTTGTCTTGAGAGCCATGTCCCACTTGGCCTTGAAACTCTCACTCAGGTCTTTTCTCTCCTTGGTCAGAATTCCCATACTATCAACCATTGTTATGCTTCCCGGATCTACACCCGCCTCGATTATCATCCTGGCCACTGCAATATTCGCCGCACCCGCGCCTAACATGCAGATATTGGAGTCCCCCATCTTCTTCCCAACAATCCTCAATGCGTTCATAAGGCCAGCGCAAACGACCGTTCCGGTCCCTTGCTGATCATCATGCCAGACAGGAATTCCCAAATCATTCCTCAAAGCATCAAGAATATCGAAGCACTTCGGCTGCGAGATATCTTCCAAATTGACTCCTCCGAACGAAGGCTGCAACCACCGTACAGCATTCTCTATCTCTTCAGGGACTTTTGTTCCAAGACAAATCGGGTATGCGTCTACGCCTCCTAGATACTTGAACAAGAGGCTCTTCCCTTCCATGACCGGCAGGCCAGCCTCAGGTCCGATGTCGCCGAGTCCGAGAACTCTAGTACCGTCGGTGACGATAGCTACACTGTTAGACTTGTTAGTATAATCATAGACCTTCTCAGGATTATGCTGAATCTCTCTGCAAGGATCAGCAACTCCCGGCGTATACCAAATGGCAAAGTCTTCGTAGGAGTTGACAGGAACCTTTGAACTGATCTCGATCTTGCCGTGGTAGTAAGGATGATACTTCATGGCAAGTCGAGCAGGCGCGTAGGCACGCTTCAACAGTTTGACATCCTGAGCCATAACTCGCTACGCACTTCCACTAGATTCCGAGCCCTCACGAATGCAAGATTTAACAGTGTTGAGCTTCAATCGGTCGAGTAAGCCTTATCAGACGTATGCTTATTGTCCGGATTTCGAGGCTGCACTCATGGCCTATTCGCACATGGAAGGGTGGTGGCGCGACGGCACAGCCGATTTCCGAGATTGGCTCAGGCGAGCGGCAATTAGCTGGAGAAGAGAGCCCGTCGTGAAGAGAATCCATCGACCTACACGACTCGTGACTGCCCGACGCCTTGGATACAAGGCAAAACCGGGAATTGTTATGGTAAGAGTCCGGATCCGACGTGGAGGTGCAAGGAAACCAAGGCCAGTTTCTGGAAGAAGACAGAAGGCGATGGGGGTTTCTAAGTTCACCCGGTCTATTTCGCTTCAGAAAGTGGCCGAGAGGCGAGCGGGAAGGAGATACCCGAACTTGAGTGTCCGGGAATCATACCATCTCTATTCAGACGGAATCAGCCACTGGTATGAAGTGATTCTTTTCGATCAACATCATCCAGCGCTACAACACTGAATCGAGTCACACTCCATAGCAAAGAGTCGCCCAATACAATCGCTTACGTATCTTCATGCCTGACCTCAAAGTAGGCTATTCGATGATGTTAACGAACGCGTGTGAGGAGTCGAAATGAGCCACTCGGGCCTCCGGAAGTTTATTCGCATAGGCCAACAGGCTGACCCAGTTATTCTCGACGCCCTGAGCCGCGACGCTCCAGCTGATTTCAAACCCGCACTCAGGTACCACTTCGAAGTGGCGGGGAAACGTATGAGAGCTGCTATGCTTGTTCTAAGCTGCGCGGCAGCTGGCGGAAAGATCGAACGGGCAATCAAGCCTGCGGCAGTCGTTGAGATGATCCATAATTATTCACTCGTCATGGACGATCTCATTGATCGTGGAGAAATCAGACGGGGAAGACCGACTGTACGAGTGGTGATGGGGGATTCAATGGCTTTGTTAGTTGCGATGTTTTACCGCGAAGTCCTCGATGACTTGATCAAAGATTCGCCCGCTAGTGACAAAATCAGAAATATTGCTGTCAGGACCATGAAGGAAATAGTCGATGGAGAGCGACTGGATTTGCTGCTCGAGCAGGCCGGCCGAACCGATTCTTATCTGATCAGAAACAGAATCTCCAGTCCTAGTTTCAAGTTATACCTGGACATGGTGGGAAAGAAGACCGCATGTCTCTTCAAGGCAGCAGGCCAAATGGGCGCTTACGTGGCCCAGGCCGAATCCCGAGTCGTAGACGCCTTGGGGAATTTCGGATGGAAGGCGGGACTTGCATTCCAGATAATGGACGATGTGCTAGACATTTGTGGGACAGAGACAGGGAAGCAACAGTCCAAAGACATCATTGAGCACAAACTGGGCAATGCTGCGATCTTGGTGGCGATGAGATTCCTTTCTCGAAGAGAGCGTCTAGAGCTGAAGAAGATTATCGGGTCTGAAAGAGTTTCGAAAAAGATGGTCACGAGGGCCAGGATTATCGTGAACAAGACGCCCGCCGAAAGAGACTGTAAGCAGATTGCGATGAGCTACCTGGAAGACGCCAAGACGAGCCTCTCAATTCTAAAGCCCTCCTCCTCCAAAGATGACTTAGCTAGTCTTGCAGACCAGATAGTAGCGAGATCCTACTGACCTATTTTCTCCACGAGACGAATCTTGTACCAATTGAGGTGGATCCCTCTAGTAAGTTTCGCAAGTTCGACGATTCCGTGAGATTGAAAATATAGCTCTCACAGCCATGCTTGGCCAGCCTAAGTGCCTCAAGGGCCTTTCCGCGCATACCGCCAGTAACATCACCTGTGCTTGGTCTCAACCCTTTCAACACCTTAGTGTGGTTTCTTCGGTTGACTTCGGCAATGAGTTCTACATTTGACGATGTCTTTGGATTCCCATCGTAGAGGCCATCAACATCGCAGCCGAATAGAACTCTCGGAATTCCAATCTTTTCACCAAGGAGAGAAGCAATTCGATCCGCTGATACAATACCGCAACCTCGTGCTTCATCGAATACGATGTCGCCATGGATCAGAGGAATCAGGCCCAGCCTTAACGCGGCGGTTACAGGACCAGGAAACCATCTGGCTACAACGCTCCCTCTTAGCGTCATGAAGCTCATCGGTGCCAAGGGAACGAACGGTCTACGTCGAAGTAGGAGACCAACACCGATTATTCTGGTCAGTTGGTCGAGATTCAGTTCGATTTCCGAGACTGAAGCCAATTGAGATTTCTGCTTGAACCCGTTCCTGAGTGCAGCCTTGGAAACGAAAGGATGGGCAAAAGAGCCTCCACCGTGGAGGAGAACCAATTGGCCCGAGTAGGAGGAGATTTCAGTTATCGCGTTGTGAATTACTTCTAGCCTTGCGGTGCAAGTTCTTGACTTGTCAGTAATTGCAGATCCTCCAAGCTTGACCACAACTGGTGCTTGCATCGGTTTCCGGTTAGTTCGGATTAGCATTTAGCGGCTTCGGGATGACTATTATCTAGCCATGCCGGTAACACGCGGCTTATGATAATCAAGGATGACGGTCTCCGTTGACAGTCAGAGTTGACAACCAGATTCGAAATTGAAGACGGTCGTCTAGATCTAATCGAAGATAAGATCGTGCACTCTCTTGGTGAGAGACCGAGCAGTTCAATTGGCGAGGTTGCGAGAGAACTTCGGGTCAACAGGTCCACTGCATCGAAGTACCTGCATGTCCTCAGGGCAAAGCGAAGGGTCAACTTTCGACAAGTCGGACCGGTGAAACTCTGGTCTCTGGAGGGCGAGAAGTAATGGAGACACGTAGACCCACTGTTCCGACGCTCCAGCAAACCGATGAAAGGGTTCAAACAGGCGTCGCTAGTCTGGACAAGATAATCGAAGGCGGACTAGCCAGAGGAGATACGATCATAGTCGCTGGTCAGCCGGGAACAGGAAAAACCACCCTCGGTATACAATTCCTATACCACGGAGCAGTCAGGTCTGGCGAAAACGGAGTCTACGCTTCGGTTATAGAGAGCGGTGAAAAGCTGAAGCGAAATGCTCGACGGTTCGGATGGGACCTTGATCGTCTTGAAAAGGAAGGAAAACTTCAGCTGGTCTCCCTCCAATCAACAATGAAGGCCGGCGTAAGCACGGCACTAGAAACCGTGCTTGAGGCATTGCATAGCATCAACGCTCGAAGGCTTGTCTTCGATTCACTGTCAGCTCTGATGACCGCGTTCGAAAGCACGGCCGAGGCAAGAAGCTTCCTGCACATCATGCTAAAATTCTTGGAGGCAGCGAACTGCACGACATTAATGATAAGTGAAGTCCCGTGGGGAAAGCAACAGCTGGGCACAAACTTCGAGGAATTCCTCGGAGATGGCCTAATCGTCCTCGACGCCAGCTTCGACAATTCGAGAGTACGAAGACGGATATACATTCCCAAGATGCGGGGAACAGAACACCGGCTTGAAGGCTACGACTACTACATTACCCGAGAGGGATTCGCTTTAGCGCCTACCCCCATCCCACCAGACAAGATCCGCTAGCTACGATTCTGGATCTGAGGGTGTCCCCTCTGGAAAACAAGGGCAGCGGGCGAGTCGAGAAAGGACCCTCAAAAGCCGATCTAATCGAGAAACTTATCGGATCGGAGACTAAGGCCGAGCTCCTAATGTTTTTCCACGAAAACCCCGATTCTACGGATACTGTTGAAGGAATCGCGAACAAGATCCGTCGGAGCCCGAAGGAGATAGATCGAGACGTGTCAGATCTTGTCGAACTCGGACTTCTCAAAGAAGTTAGGACAGTATCGTTCAATAAAGCCAGAGATCAGGAGCTGCAACGAGAGATCTCGAAGAGACTAATTTCGCCTCCATCCGGAGATGAGACGGAACGATCCTCCTCACGAGAGATGACGGGAATAGGAATAGTCGACGAACTCCTGCCCGAAGGCTATCCCTCCACCTCCGTTGTATTGCTCATGGGGGACCCAGCGACCGGAAAGACGACGCTCCTCACTCAGCTTGTAGTCGAAGCGCTCAGGAAAGACAAGAACGTTGTTTATGCAAGCTTGGACGACTTCCCTGATAGCGTAAGAGAATCTATGCGTATGATGGGAATAGATCCACAAAAGTACGAGGTTGAAGGACGGAGGAGACTCGTGTTCATCGACTGCTACTCCTTCCTTGTGGGCGTCAAGAGCAAAGAGCAGTACAGCGAGGACCCTCAACGACTCTCTGACCTCAGCATAGTCGTTTCCAAAGCGCTTTCTGAGACTCGCGACCCCAGCAACACGCTGCTAGCAATGGACTCTTTGACCACTCTGTTGCAAAGGAGTGGAGTTAGACCATCCTTCGATTTTCTCCATACCTTGGTTGCCAAGATCCGAAGCTGCAAAGCTAGTTGCGTAACGTCCCTCTCTAGGAAGGCGTTCCACCCTGCAATCATCGCGGCCATCCAGGACAAGGTGGATGGTGTCATAGAAATGAAAGCTGAGGATACAAAGGACGGGCTAGCTAGGTACATTCGAGTCCCGAAGATGAAGGGTGCGCGTCACGTGACTGTATGGACGCCCTACAACAGAGACCCGGGTCTAGGGCTGATAATGCCGTCTAATAGCGGCGTTCTTCAGAGCTAGAGAACGCTCTCTCTCGGAAATACCTCGATTCCAGTGTCGGTAATTCTGTATGGTCGGGGTTGGTTGTCGACAGGGGTCTTACGCATCTTTTCGATCTGAATAACCCTCAGTAGCGATTTTCCCACTTGCAGTTGCTGTAACAAGATTACTCCATGTGCCAGGTATTCCTCATAATCTATGTTCCGTTCAAACCCGGGTCGTCGCAATTCCGTTGTGATCAAACAAGTTGCGCCGGTATCGGCGAGTGCCTCCATCAACTCCACTAGAGCATTACGCTGAGCAACCAGTCCATCATATTGAAAGACTAACGTTGTCACTGGATCAACGACAATCCTTCTCGCCCCGATTTCTTTCACACTGGTCTTTATCATCTCGATCAGTGTCGCCATCGAGAATTCCTTCCGTCCAACCGTCAGTTTTCCAACTTTGATTTCAGCTGGAAGATATCTGATCGGAGAGGCTTCTAGGAATATGAGCTTCTTGCTATTCTCTAGGTCTTCCAGATCCCATCCGAAGTCCAACATTTCTTCGAAAACGTGAACCTTGTTCTCATCGAGACTGACATAGACTCCTGGATCTTCATAGTCTAGTATTCCATTGACGAGAAACTGTGAGGACATGATCGTCTTTCCAGTCCCTGGACCGCCGCAGAGAAGGATGGTTCTGTTCTTGGGCAGGCCACCAGTCAGCAGCTTATCCAGTCCCGGGATTCCGGTTGGAGTCCTAGAATTGGCCGATGGATCGGCCGCAGTGTCGGCCATGAATCTTCCAAAGCTCCCACCGAGGCCTCGAAAGCATATTCGTTCTGATACGCTAACCCTCACGAAAAGGGTACATTGAACGCATATCGATGAAGGGTCGGTTCGATTGGTCAGAAGTGTCTGAGAAAGGACCAATCAGGCGTCGCCAGGCGTGACATCGAAGGATAGACTAGCTCTGTACCAGGATCCATCTGTTCAGCTACTTCTAAGTAAGTTCGTTAGAGGAGAGATAGTCGAGCTCGTCCCGAGCTTCGATCTGAATCAGACAGTCCGATATCCGGAGGTGGAAGAGGTTGTTGAGGGGGACTCAACTGCTGCGAAGCAGTTGGTGGAAAAGCTCTGGGACGTAGGCATTTTCAAGCGCAAGTTTCACGAGAAAATCCTGGTTTGCCCTTCGTGCCTGTCTGTGAACGTAAGTAACGACTACGTTTGTCCCAATTGCAATTCCATAGATATTGAACGCAAGACTCTCCTTGAACATACTGCGTGTGGGAACATAGACAGCGTTGACAACTTTCTCGTTGAGGGAGGTCTGCTCTGCCCAAAATGCAACAAGGAGTTGCTTGAGGCGGGCGTTGACTATCAGAAGCTTGGTGCCTGGTTTCAGTGTAGTCAATGTGGAAAACGGTCCGACATGCCCAGCCCTATACATCGGTGCAGAAACTGTGGCCACATCTTTACCATAAGGGACACAGGGTTCGTCAATATCTACGCGTATAGGCTTGGTTCTGACGCCGAGGAAGAGTTCAAGCGAAGCTATCTGGTTATGAAACCGATAGGGGTTGTACTCGAAGATTTCCAGTTTAAGGTGGAGATGCCAGGCCAGATAGCCGGCCGGTCTGGTGCCTTGCACAGGTTTGATGCGGTCGCGACGAAAGGCTCGTCCGAAGTCGTCGTGCTTGATGTTATCGCCAGCGATAAGCAGATCGACGAAGTTCCCGTCGCTTCAATGTATGCTAAGATTTTTGATGTCACTCCGACTCAATCGATACTTGTGGCTATGCCAGGGCTTACGGAGAAAGCAAAGAGACTTGCTGGACTGTACAGAATCTCGATAATAGAAGCTGAAAACTCCCAACAGGCAGCAGACCAAATCAAGGACAAATTCGGGTGGGCAGGGTTGTCGGGTAACGAAGAATCCCTCGGCGACTTGCAGTTGTAACCACACAGCATACACGGCGGTTCCAGTATTCCCATCCCTCCGATCAACTTTGCGCCTACAAAGTTGAGTCTACGTGACATTGAAAGTCCGTCCGGTCAAGCTGAGAGATAGCCTCTACCTACTAATCCCCGTTGACATTGCGCGCTTACTTGGGGTTGCCTCATCATCTGACTTCCAGCTGAGTCTCAACGAGAACCAGGATTCTGTCAAACTAGTCTACGAGCTGAAGAAAGAAGAAAACCAAACGGTCGATGAAAAGAGAGAATGAAATAGCCTGGGGTCAATATTCTGATTAACGTCCTGGACTTTCTCGCGCTCACCGCTTCGTGCTCAGCGCTGTACTTCATCCTTCGTGCAAAGAAAACATACTTTCTGGATTCGGGCTTTTTCATAGCGCTCGCCAATGTAGGCTTCATTCTGTTTCTCCTCGAGAGTACGTATGCTCACGCCTTTGACTCTCCTGTATTGCCCCCTATTGACACCGCGTTGATAGCGATCATGGCCTCATCCATCGGGATCGCTTCCTACCTCCTACGAAACGGAGACGAGACTGATCCTCGACGAATCTGGAGATTGAGAAGATTCGTTTCGCAACCGCCGTTGCCTTTCCTGATTTTCTTGGCGGCGGTCGGGATCTGGACTGCTGCTGGTTTCATCTTCAGTCCCTGGTCGCTAAATCGAACCGAGTTGGGCGGTGTGCCGTACTACTTTTACTCTTACCAGATTTGGTATATTGTAGCGAGCGCTCTTCTATTGGTGTGTTTTGTCTCTCTACCAGTTCTCTCGTTTTACCACCAGTCGAAAACCGTTCAAGATAAAAAAGCCTCTCTATCTATGAAAATTATCAGTGTCTCTTGGGCTTCCTTCGGCGTGCTAACGCTTTTCCAAATTGCCGCAGGAGGGCTCTTTCTTCCTATCTCTGAAAGCATCGGATCTGTCGCTGACAGCCTTCTCTTTATGCTGATTGCCTTCGCCTTGCGAGAACCCACAATCCTTGGTAGGATAGTAACGTCCGGAGAGACTGTGAGCCAGGCCGTGTATTCTAATCCCAGCATTGACACGATAGTGCTCTACAACACCGAATCAGATCGGAGAAGCCTAGTTGAGACCTTCGTCAAGGATGGGTTAGCAACAGGACAGGATGTCGTTTGTCAGGTAACCAAAGCCGAAGTGCCATTCTACCGTGCTATATTGAAAGGGTCAGGTCTGATGGACTCGTCCCTTGGGGCGCACTCGGTTACTATCCAGCCGATAGAAACAACCATCGCATCAAAAGCGATCCACAGTTCTCAAACCGTATTGGTCCCTAGCGAAAGGAGAGAGCTAGTGGATCTGGATGAGTTGGACCTAGACCACTGTCGTAACATCATTGGCACGATCACCATCCCAGGCAGTATTCCGAGGACGAAGCACGTAGGTCGAATTTGGGCCTTGAATGTAGAGGGAGCCCACGCGGGAATCCTCGACTTGCTCCAGGAAGCTAACCCGACCGCCAGGGTGATTGACTTGGCGATGCAGCAAGACGCTTTTTCGAGCGTGTTCAACATGAAGCATCAAGATATTCTCGGAAACCGATTGTTGTTAGAGTATGAACCGACTAGCGACTATGAGGAAGTCGTCCAAAAATTCGTGAGAGAGTTCCAGGCTAACGGAGAATCGGTTGCAATCTTCACCAGCGCAGGCAGCCCTATCTACCGTCAATTCAGAGACCAGAGGAACATCAGTCTCTTCAGCTTCAGCACCAAGACTTCGAGTCCTGCAAGGCTTTCCGACGAGCAGGTGTTGTTACCTGAGAGAGATACCTCACTTCTGTTAGACGCGGTTGACAAGTTGCTTCAAGCTCTCTCAAAGAAGAGAATCGGAATAGTGTTCGATGTCTTCACAGATGTCATTCTCTCACAGGGATTTGAGAGAGCCTATGGCGTCTTGTCATCTGTCGTGGAAATGACGGAATCGGAAGTGGCTTCAATTCTCGTGCTCATCAACTACGGCGCGCTTGAACCGAGGGTTCTGGGAGCGGTTCAGGGTCTCTTTCGATCACAACTGCGCTTCAACTTTGACGGTCCTAAGGTCATCAAACTGCAGGGCGGCCGGCAAGCGAGCAGCTATGACGAGGAGCCATTAACGCGCGTTCAGGAGTCCTCTGGAGCAATCAGGACTTGAGTACTCGTACTCAACCTTTCGAACAGGTCTTATTGGAATGCATTGACGAGGGGCTCTCTGTCCTAGGGAATGAGCCACGTCAGGCCCTCTACCAGTATCTCCTAACAATATGCTCCCTGCCGCGAGAGGAGATTCCAGGTCGCGTAGCAGACTTTGCCGCGGGACTAAGGAAATCATTGGGCGGGGCCTCGAAGGTCATAGAACGAATTATATTGAGAAAGCTGTTCCAGAAAACTGGCTCTAGTTTCAGAGAAACAACCGACACAGAGTTCACCGAGTATGTTGCTGATGCAAAACGGCGATATGAGATACTCTCACACAGGCACGGAATCGCAGAAGATTCTACTGACCCTGTGAGGTCAAAGAAGGGACAGGTTACCGGTTAGGTTATCTACCAAGTTCGAAGGCGCGGGGCCTATCCCAACGCACGTGACGGTATCCGGAGGCACTTGGGTGAGCCCTCTGTCTCGGACGAGATAGACCGGAAGCCGATTTCTCCGTGCAGTGTCCTCAAGATGCAACAACGACTCCAAGTCCTGCACCTTGAGAGCAATCTTGCGCTGACCCTCCTCTAGCCACTGCCTCCACCACTGCGGAAACCTGATACGCGCCTCTTCCGCAGCGCTTACGGCCGCGTGCGAACACTGCACAGCGATTTTTCCACGCCCAATCTTTAGGTCCAGTCGAATTATCAGCGCTTGCTTGTATGCGAACTCTTGCGACATTTTGCACCTCCCCAGATAGTGACAGTATTTAATGGAGCTAGGAAGGACATGAGAGAGGCTAGGTTACCGCAGTTGGAAGTTGTTTCGGCGAGGATCTCCGCCATCGTCCATGCAACAGAAGATGTTGATCGGATCCTTCAAGCACTAAGCAGGGTGTTTCCTAAAGAGTCTTTTCCTTCCAAAGCAGAGACACGAAGGTTCCACGGACACTTCGGAAACGAGATTCGAATGGTCAATCTAATCGTTCGCGGTGGTCCCGCACGTTCATTCTTGGAACACCTTTGGAAAAGTCTGCCTAGTTTTGATCGCGCGTCAGTCCTCGACGCATTGGACAAGCACCTTGACTCCAGTGGCGGGCTACACTTGCGATTTGACAAGCAAGAGGTCTTCCGAGGAATCTTGAGGATGAAGGATCAGGACCCGATCAAGATCCACTTATCGTTCCAGAGCAGGATCAAGTCCGATCTCGAACTCAGCGAAGGAATCAAGCAACTCCTAGAATCACTCGAAAACAGTTTGGGAGATTCGACCAATCATTCGGAGATCGCAAGCTAGACAATATTACGTAGTCCGTGACAGTTCGATTGGGGGATGAGGAAGCCAGTCCCAGCATGACCCCTCCACGGGATGATATCCTCTGCGACGGGCCGACCCCGCGTTTGAATCATCGGAGAAACGGATCGTGGGAAAGGTTTTAGTACGCACCTACGAGGTCGCTTCTCCGAAATCTATCTAGGTGCAAAATTTGTCGATGTTTGCTGTGCCCGGAGCATACGATCGGGCGATTACTGTATTCTCCCCAGACGGGAGACTCTTCCAAGTAGAATATGCTAGTGAGACCGTTAAGCGAGGTGCGACTGTTTTGGGAATCGCCTCCCCAGAGGGAGTGGTTCTTGCGGCAGAGGAAAGAGCCGGCTCGAAGCTTCAAGATTTGTCGTTCATGTGGAAAATATTCCAAATCGATGAACATGTCGGAACAGCCGTTGCTGGACTGAGCTGTGACGCTCACATTCTAGTCGATCAAGCCAGGATCTACGCTCAAAGCAACAAACTCATGTACGACGAACCCATCGACATTGAAATCCTCACAAGGCGAATTGGAGAGATCAAGCAGCTCTACACTCAGCACGCCGGAGTAAGACCCTTCGGGATCTCAATGCTCTTCGGAGGAGTCGACAAGAAAGGCAGCAGGTTATTCTGGACAGATCCAAGTGGCGCTTTCTTCGCCTATCGAGCCTGGGCCATAGGCGCGGGCGGCGATGCCGCAAACGAGATCCTTGAAGCGGAATATCGGGACAACCTCACCATGGATGAAGCACTCTTACTTGGAATGAAGTGCATGACAAAGGTTCTGGAAGGCAAGGCCGAGCCTCAGAAAATTCGGGTAGCAATTATTCCGCGGGAGACTGGAAAATTCCAGAAACTTCCTGTTGAAGAAGTCGACAAGTATCTCAGAAGGATGGATGCTAGCAAAAAGGCTCCGGCTGGCAAATGAGTGACAAGTTCACAACAGCGCGCCTAACAAAGGGACAAGAACACTTCGAAATACTAGTAAAACCTCAACCCGCATTAGACTACAAGCTTGGAAAACAAGTGCCCATCTCTCAAGTCCTTCTGATCGAGGAAATATACTCAGATTCAAGCAAGGGAACCAGGGCTTCGGAAGAAAAACTTCAGAAATACTTCGGCTCCATCGACCCGCAAAAGATCGCGGAGGAGGTAATGAAAAGCGGCGAGCTTCAGCTCACGACTGAACAACGCCGGCAACTGATAGAGGAGAAGAGAAGACAGATCGTGACGATAATTACCCGCAACGCAATCGACCCTCGAACCGGGACGCCCCATCCACCTTTGAGAATCGAACAGGCTATGGGCCAAGTACGCCTCTCAATCGATCCATACAAGAGTGCTGAAGAACAGGCGAAGTTGGTTATAGAAGAGCTGAGACCTATTCTTCCCCTAAAGCTGGAGCAGATGCGCATTGCCGTCAAGGTCTTTCCCGAGCATGCCGCAAGAGCTTACAATGCGTTCAAGAGCTTCGGCACTGTCAGCCGAGAAGAATGGCAATCGGATGGCTCCCTAATGGCGGTTATAGAGATGCCGGCGGGCATGTACGGCTCATTTATTGACAGGGTTGGAAAATTGACGCAAGGAACGATTCAGACAAAGGTATTGACTTAGAAGGTAGCAAGAAGATTGGTCCTAATCGCAGAACCAAAACAGGTAGTAGCTCCTGGAGAGCTGCTAGCAGAAGGCGATCATCTCCTTGGCGACAATGCGTACAAGATCGGAACTCAGATATTCTCGGCTTGCATCGGGATCCTGGAAGTGGATGGAAACAGGGTCTTCGTGGTCCCGCTGAAGGGCGGATACTTTCCACGCGCTGGCGACTTGGTAGGCGGTAGAATAGTCGACATCGGATTATCCGGATGGTCTGTAGACATTTCCGCACCTTACGAGGCGATGCTGCCTGCGTCTGAGACGCCAGGTCCTCGTGGGCCTCGGCGGCGGGATCTTTCCTCTAGCTTCGATGTTGGAGATATGGTGTTAGCGGAAGTTCTCGATTTTGATCGAACCAGAGACCCCCTCCTCACGGCAAAGGGTCCTGGGTTAGGAAAAGTATCAACTGGCCGGGTCGTCGAGATAAGTGCCGCCAAGATTCCACGCCTAATCGGAAGAAAGGGCTCCATGATTAGCATGCTGAAGAAGGAAACGGGATGCCAGATCACCGTAGGTCAGAACGGCGTCGTGCTCGTCTGGGGCAAGTCTCCAGAGGACGAGAGCGTCGCGGTAGAAGCCATATACATGGTTGAACGTGAGGCTCATACGAGAGGACTAACCGACCGAATAAGGGAAATGATATCGAAATCTAGGATTGTTGAACAAGTTGCCGGAACCCAAACAGCCTGAAAAGCTGATCGACGAGAAAGGATTGCGGATTGATGGTCGCCGCCTAGACCAACTGCGGCCTGTGAAACTAGAGGTGGGGCTCCTCGACAAAGCCGACGGCTCCGCCTACATAGAACAAGGAAAGAACAAGATCCTTGTGGCCGTCTATGGTCCTAGAGAAGCTCATCCTAAACACATCGCTATGCCTGAAAGGGCGGTCATTAGATGCAGGTACCACATGGCCCCATTCTCAGTTGACGAGAGAAAATCCCCGGCACCCTCCAGACGCGAGATGGAACTCTCAAAAGTCATCCGAGAATCCCTCGAACCAGTCGTTCTAACTGACCTATACCCTAGAACTACGATAGACGTTTTCATAGAAGTACTCCAGTCCGATGGCGGGTCACGTTGCGCCGGAATCACAGCGGCCTCTCTTGCCCTGGCTGATGCCGGAATCCCCATGAAAGAGTTGGTAGCTGCTTGCGCGGTTGGCAAGATACAAGGAAAGATGGCGCTGGATTTGTCAGACGCAGAAGACAAGTACGGAGACGCAGATCTACCAGTCGCCCTCGTCCCCAACATGGGGCTAGTAACCCTCCTCCAAATGGACGGCAATCTAACACCCTCAGAGTTTGAGCAGGGCCTTTCCATGGCTATGGAAGCCTGTAAGACACTACACAGCATGCAGACAGAAACTCTCAAGAAGAAATACGCCACCATCAAAGACACGGTTGAGGAAAGAGAAGAACCGGAGATAGTAGCATAATGTCAGCAACTCCCCAGCTTCCACCAGTAGCGAAGCTAGAACAGAAGACCGTAGTGGACATGGTTACGAAAGGCAAACGGATAGATGAGCGAGGCCTAGAAAGCTACAGACCGATCCAGATCCAGGTAGGGCTCATCGAAAAGGCAAACGGTTCCGCCCAAGTCTACCTCGGCAAATCAAAAGTTCTTTGCGGGATCAAGATCGAGACCGGCGAACCATTCCCAGACACCCCCGACGAAGGTGTCCTGACGGTGAATGCGGAACTAGTCCCGATTGCGTCGCCATCATTCGAGATGGGTCCGCCGAGCGAAGCTGCCATCGAACTCTCTAGAGTCGTTGACAGGGGAATAAGAGAGTCCAAGGCAGTCGACCTGAAATCTCTTGTCCTGCAGAAAGGTAAGAAAGTCCAAGTCGTCTACGTGGACGTTTACGTCCTCGACCACGATGGCAATCTGATCGACGCAGCATCAATGGCAGCATTAGCGGCGCTCGCCAACTCGAAGGTCGCCAAGATGGAAGTTAAGGGCGATGAGTTGATTATGAAGGGCGGGCACCATCAGCTTCCCCTCAACAATTATCCGGTCGCGGTCACGTTCGCCAAGATCGACAAGACGATCGTTGTGGATCCATCCCTTGAAGAGGAACAAGTGATGAGCGCGAGGCTGACTGTAACAATAGACAAGAACGGCCACCTATGTGCAATGCAGAAGGGTGGACTCTACGGCTTTACCCCAGACGAATTGAAGAAGGCCGTTCACTTGGCAGTTGCAAAGGCAGCTGAGAACCGGGCCAAGATCATGGCCGCGGCGAAGGGCTAATGACTCGCAAAACGGGCCTCGCCGGCGGCTTCGGCGCACGATACGGGACGGTCACCCGGCGCCGGTACATATCGATAGTTACAGGTCTCCGTTCTAAACACGAATGCCCTCGGTGCATGTTCAAGACCGTAAAAAGATGGAGCGTGGGGGTCTGGCACTGCAGAAAGTGCGGTTACAAGTTCGCCGGAGGCGCATACGCGCCGACGACAAAACTTGGGGAGATCGCCGCCCGTGCCACACGTGGATTGATGAGCCCGTCTACTTTGTCCACGGAGCTTGATAGTCTGAGAGGAGGCGCCAGAGTTGCGCCGTCGATGGTCGTCGCGATAAAGAAACCAAGAGCGAGGAGGAGAAAGCCCCCAGCTGAGCCTGCTGAGAAGGTTGAGGCAAAGATCGAAGATGAAGCCCAGGGAGAAGCTGAGACTCCCGCGGAAGACTAGGGCCGAGAACGCTTCTGCAGAGATCACGTTAGAAATCGGCCTGCCGTCGTCTAGACTTGCAGAAACGGTTTACAGGTCCCTTCTACCTGAGACAAAGCAACCATCTGGATTCAGATCCCATGTGTCCGTGAAACGAAGAGGGAGAACTCTCGAACTGCACATCCTCGCAGATGATATCGTCGCGTTACGAGCGGCCTCCAACACTTTTCTCCGGTTCGTTGCCGTCGCAGTGAAGACTGTGAATGTTGTCGCACCCTTTTATAGGGAAACTAACCTTGGCTGATTTCATCATCATCAGGTAGCACTTTTGACCGAAGAGGTTGAGCTTCCACCGCAGTTACAAGAGCAACTCGGCAGACTACAACAACTGCAGCAGACATTGCAAGCAGTAATCACCCAGAAACAGCAACTGGAGATCGAAGCATCAGAAACCGACAAGGCCATTTCGGAACTCGACAAGGTCACAGACCAAACTTCCGTGTACAAGAGCGTGGGAAGCCTCCTCATTAAATCGGACAGGCAGACACTCTTAACGGAGCTCAAAGAGAGAAAAGAGCTCTTGGGAACCAGGATCACCGTTCTGGGTCGGCAAGAAGAGAGAACCAAGGAAAGAATCAAGGAGCTTCAAGAGAAGCTACAAGAGAAGCTCCGACCAACTAGCTCGGCTAGCTGAGAGATAATCCTCTGAAGTCCACCCAGAGGGAAAAGTCGAACTGGGCTTCGAATCTCCGATCGCTCGTTTCTCGAATCAAATCATCAAACAGCATTGCGATACTGTGTCATCAGAACGCGGACCCAGATGCCACCTGTTCAGCATTTGCCCTGCAGATATTGATGAAGACCCTTTCACCAGCAACCTCGGCTAAGATTGTTTGTCCCGAAGGGATTAGCGCTTCAACAAAGCAATTACTCGAAAACTTGGGAATAACCATACCCGACGGAATCCTCCCAGCGGGCGTGGACGCGGCCATACTAATCGACACGAACACCCCGGACCAACTAGGAAAGATTGGAGAGAGGATCCTGCAGAGTGAGACGCCGATAATAGTAATTGATCATCATCATCCACACCCTGACACCGCCAAGGTCGCCTCGCTAATGATTGTAGATGAGTCGGCGGCTGCCGCTGCCGAAGTAGTGTACCAGCTCTTCCATGCTTCCAAGACCGAGCTCGGTGTAGTGGAGGCGAGAGCGTTGCTTGCCGCGATATTCGTCGAGACGAAGCACTTCTTACTGGCCAGAGAATCGACTTTCAACGTCGCGGCTGGGCTGGTTAAGGCAGGCGCGGACCCGAGACATTTATCAGAAATACTGTCGACTCCATTCAGCCGGTCGGAACGCGTCGCTCGTCTCAAAGCCGCAGGCCGGTCCCAGATATCAATCATGGGAAACTGGATCGTCGCTACATCCGACCTTGGTTCCTACCAATCATCTGCCGCACGCGCTTTATTGTCGCTTGGTGCCCATGTTGCCTTTGTTGCTGGTGAGTCCAAAGACAAGGTTCGCGTGAACATGCGAGCCACGGAGGATTTTTACAACAAGACGGGAGTTCACTTGGCCAGGGACCTTTCAATCCCCATAGGGAAAAAGCTGGGTGGTGTCGGAGGCGGGCATCCCACTGCGGCAGGCCTGTCGGTTCCAGGAGAGGTCCAAGAAATCTTAAAGATCTGCGTTGATGTACTGCGAGAGTCGGCTGGTCCACTCCAGACCTAATATAGCGCGCTCATCCAATTCTTCTGAGATAGAGTAGCAACCCGAAAGTGAGTAGGTCGTGGCCCATGCCCCCAGAGAGATCATCCTAGCGAAAAATCTCGGGTTCCAGTACGTCGGTGCACCCAGGGCTGCCATTCAAGGAATCGATCTTTCTATCAAGGAGAACGAGTTCATACTCCTCACAGGTCCAAGCGGATGCGGAAAGACAAGCCTCTGTCGATGCCTAAACGGGCTAATTCCCAACTTCTACCAGGGAGAATGGACCGGTGAACTGCTAGTCGACAATCTAAGCGTGACGACTCAACTCACCAGTGAACTCTCCCGGAGAGTAGGGTATGTCTTTCAGAATCCCGAGAATCAGTTATTCGCTCTGACGGTTGAAAAAGATATCGCGTTCGGACCAGAGAATCTGGGTCTGAGCAGGGAGCAAATTAGACAGAGGGTCGACGAGGCAATGAATGTAACAGGTACACTACCGCTGAAAGATCTTGCACCATACGAGCTCTCCGGTGGCCAGCAGCAGAGAGTGGCCCTCGCAGGAGTCTTGGCTATGAAGCCAAGTGTGATCGTCCTAGACGAACCCACGTCGTTTCTTGATCCTCGGACAGCAGAAGACGTGATGAGAGCCACGGATGATCTTAGGGAGGGGCTTGGACTAACCATCGTGGTAGTGGAGCATCGGCTGGATCTTGTAGCGAGGTACGCTGAGCGGATAGTTGTGATGGACGGGGGGAAGATCGTTGCGGACGGAAACCTCGAGGAGACTCTCGACGAAAAGTTTGATCTGCTTGAAGGCTTGGGCGTTGGGGTTCCGCGGGTGAGTCTTCTCTGGACCATGCTGCGACGGGATGGCTTGGTCTCGGGCAAGGTTCCGACCCATGTCGAGAGCGCCGCATTATCTCTTGGAGGGATGATGAATCAATGATTACGCTCGAAAAGGTCTTCTTCACGTATCGGTCGGGTCAGACCGCCCTTCAGGATATTGACTTGAACATCGTAGGGGGCGACTTCATCGCGATAATGGGCGAGAACGGGGCGGGGAAAACGACTCTCGCTAAGCATCTGAACGGTTTGTTGAAACCGTCTCAAGGACGGGTCCTGGTTGACGGGGAGGATACACGGAAGGTTAGCGTGGCGAAGTTGTCTAGGAAGGTAGGGCTCGTCTTCCAAAATCCGGATCATCTACTGTTTTCAGAGACGGTCAAGGACGAGGTTGCCTTCGGACTGAAAAACTTCGGATTCGCGCCCGATGTAGTTGACAGCCAAGTGGTGCGGACCTTGGAGGCTCTCGGATTGGCCGAGTACGCAGAGACGTCGCCGTTCTTGCTCAGTGGGGGCGAGAGGAAGAGAGTGGCACTTGCGGCCATCCTTGCCACTGAGCCAGACTATCTGATTCTGGACGAGCCTACGATCGGTCAGGATTACCGGCAGAAGGAGCGGTTGCGAAATTTCATCCTCCAGCTATACTCGCAGGGGAAGGCTGTCGTGATGATTACACACGACGTCGAGTTTGTCGCAGAATCCAATCCAAAAGTCATACTCTTGTCACAGGGAAGGATCGTAGCTAGGGGTCCCGCTGATTCTGTTCTGTCGAAGGATGAATTGGTAAGGAGGGCGTCTCTGGTTAGGCCCCAGATGAGCCGGCTGTTCAGCGAACTCACGAAGTATGGGTTGCCCGGTGACGTCGTTGATGTTCACAGAGCCAGATTGTTGTTGGAGGAGAAGCTTTCGGAGGCGAAGGTCCGTGTCCCTCAGAACTCTTGAAGGATTCAAATTCTCAACCCTGAGGACTCCGGTTCACCTGCTGGATCCGAGGACGAAGTTCCTGATAGTGATCGCGGTTGTTGTGCCTGCGCTGCTCTTCGCCAATATTTACGTCATGATAGTATTGCTTCTTTCTCAACTTCCGTTGCTATTTGTTGGAAGAGTGGCTAGAAGATGGGCCCTGTCGCTTAGAGCGGGAGTCTTTCTTTCAGCGCTCATCTTTGTGGTGAACCTATTCACGGGATCGTATCTGTCCGCGATAGCTTTGACTCTCAGGTTTTTGGTCCTGCTCACGTCATTCAGCCTCTTCTTCATGACAACTTCGCCCGATGATCTTGGACTCGCGCTGGACAGGATTGGCGCGGTTAGATGGTTGTCTCGACGATGGCTCGGATACCCCAATGCGCTATCGTTCACTTTCACGACTGCGGTGAGGCTCGTCCCGACTTTGGCGGTCGACGCGCAGACAGTTGTCGATGCTCAACGGTCGCGGGGACTGGAACTGGACAAGGGGAATCTTTTCAAAAGGATTAGGAACTACATCCCGATCCTGATTCCATTGTTGCTGATCGCGATTCGCCGAAGTTTGGAACTGGCCGAGGCGCTAGAATCGAGAGGATTCCCCGGGAAAGAGGGTAGAACCTCTCTCTTCCAGCTGAAGCTTAGACCGGCAGACTATGTGATCATTGTCCTCTGTCTCTTCGTGATCGGGGTCTCGTTCTGGATCTTCTTCCATTACAAGATACCCGTGTTGTGAAGTATTGTGGTGGATCTCTGGAGAATTTTTGGGGCCCCCCGGAGGGGTGTTAAGAATGCTTTTTCCTTTTCACGAAACGTATTTTTTCCTCGCTGGTACGTTAGTGTACGTTCGCTTCGCGGCGGTGTTTTCCCTGGAGCGGGAAGGGCGTGATTGTCGTTCGGGTCTCTGGGTAGGCGGTTCCTCTTCCGGAAAAGGTTTCGAACCGTATCAGACGGCCAAGTCCATGTTGGTGCAGTTGCTTCGCCTCGATCAGACGCCAAGGAGTGCATCCGCTACCTCGCAGTAATTGAGGGACATAGGCTCGAGCGGACTTCATCATGGGTAATATCGGATTTACCGCCCCTCAGCCGTGCAACCTCAATCTGTAACGACTCCGAGTGGAATGCGAGTTACAATGCGGATTTCTGAACAGTCTGCGTCTTGCTCGAAGTGATACGCCGTGTATTTCGGTTCGTGGAGGTGAACCTGACGCCAAACAAGAAAGGATCCTTCGGAGGTTACGGGATCGAACTGGACTCCGCCCTAGCTACCGTGCTGGGTGGCCGGGAGGGCCAGAAGATCTCCCCTTCTGAGATGACCAAGAGAATCTGGGCTTACGTGAAGCATCACAACCTGGGCAAGAAGAGTAACTAGCATGCCCTGGCTGATCTGAATCAAGACCCCCTGTTTTTTGGGTTCTCCTCATGAAGAGTCATACGCAACGACGCACCCTTTTCCGGATGGGTTCGCAGATGAACCTTGTTCCTACGGCCAGCATCTTCGTTTAGTCCCTCACTCCGCATGTTCTGTTAGGCTTGTTCTGATGGCCCGATTCGACAGTTACATCAGATTTACACAACCCAGCCAACCGAAGCATGGCTATGCCAATGGAACCTAACAGAACTAGGCAAATAATGCAGGACTTGGCCCGAGCGTTCAACAAACTGGCTTCAGAGCTGACGGCGGATCTCAGCTACGCCGCGAGAGAGATCGATAGCCTTCGCAAAGAGGTTCAGAGATTGCGAGCTTCCCCAAGCAAGAGCAGTCGGACTAACGGAAGTTCGAAAAAATCGGCGTCTCGCGGAACCAAGACAACCGGTACATCGCACAAGGGAAGCGCTTCGCAAAAAGGAACATCCCACGGTTCACAAGCTGGTCACGAGCAGGCTAAGCCAGCCCACGAGCCCGGATCGTTCGTCTTTCCACAAGAATCCTTCAGCCCAAGCCCTCCACCCGAGCCCAGTTCTTCAGGAAACAACTGAACGGCGCCAAGCCTAGAATCCAAATTTGCACTACGGGGGCTAGACCGGTCTCCGTCTCGCCCGTTCCCCAGCTCTGAAGATTTCTTTGCGTATTCTGGGTGTCCGTACGGGTAAATCTTGCTTAGCTTAAGTGAGTCGGAGTCATTCTGTCAGATGGAGTTCGCCCAGGATACGCGTGTTGGGAGTCCTACTGACCCCTATTCTCAAGAGGGAGCAGACATCCTTCAAAGCGCTCTACGGCAAGTCGTTCGCCGTTGATGCCAGCATCGAACTCCACCAGTTCCTCGCCCTAATCCGTAAGCCAGATGGCAGCCTCTTCACCGACCCGAGAGGACGGGTGACTTCTCATCTCATGGGATTACTTACTCGGACTAGCCGTCTAGTTACTGATTACAAGCTTCGCCCTGTGTTCGTCTTCGACGGGCGACCAAATCCTCTCAAGCGAGCCACCATAGAGGCCAGAAGAAAGGTTCGGCAGAAGGCGCAGTCCGAATATGTTCAGGCTATCGCCGACAAGGATTATTCGCGCGCATGGTCCAAGGTTGTGATGACCGGCAGAGTAACGGGAGGAGTCTTGGCCGACGCGAAGAGACTATTGTCACTCATGGGGATTCCCTGGCTTGAGGCGTTGGAAGATGGCGAGGCACAGGCAAGCTTCATGGCGGCAAAGGGCGACGTCTGGGCTGTTGGTAGCAAAGACTACGACTGTCTACTCTTCGGAGCGCCGATACTCGCAAGGTATCTAACGTTGACTGGAAAGGAGTATCTTCCGTCAAAGAAAACGGCACGGCGTCTTGTTCCCGAACTCATCAAGCTCACAGATAATTTGGAGGTTCTAGGAATTACGCGAGAACAACTCGTCGATGTTGCGTTGCTAGTTGGGACAGATTTCAACGAAGGTGTCGTGGGAATCGGGCCCAAGAAGGGCCTAGCCCTGGTTCGGAAGTATGGAGCGGCAGAGAAATTTCCCAAGGAGATCAGAAGCGATTTGCCCGACGAACTAGACTCGGTCCGGAGCATCTTCCTACATCCGCGGGTCTTGGAGACTTACTCGTTGAAGAGAGAGCGTCCCAATCCAGACGGAATCATCGAGTTTCTCTGCGAAGAGAGGGCATTCTCAAGAGATCGCGTTCAGAAAGTAGCGGATCGGCTAGTACAGTCTCAGGCTGAAGCGGACTCTCAACTCGGGAAGTGGCTGGCTTGACAAAGGGTACTCCCTTTCTCGAAGTGGCTCAGCTCTGTCGGTCCCTCGAGACCACTTCCAAAAGGAACGAAAAGATCGCGCTGATTAGCTCTTTCCTAAAGGCGATCAGTCGCGAAGAGGTTTCACTAGTTACTCTATTTCTGGCGGGCAAAGCGTTTCCTGAATCGGATCCTCGAGTCCTGGAGGTCAGCTACGCCACTATTTCCGACGCCAGCAAGAACCTCGGACAGAGCAGGCTCACCGAACATCCCTTGACGATAAGAGACGTTTACAACACGCTAGAAAGGATCTCCCAGACCTCAGGCTCCAAGTCTCGAGACAGAAAGCTGAGCCTCCTCCAAACCATGCTCACTCAAACCTCTCCCGTCGAGGCAGAGTTTCTAACTCGAATGATGCTGGGAGAGATGCGAATCGGCGTCGTTGAGGGTGTTCTCCTAGACGGCATTGCAGAAGCGTCCGGGGTTCCCCGAGACCTTGTTCGCCGAGCGCACATGTTGCACGGTGATATCGGAGATGTTGCCAGTCTAGCGATGGAGAAGGGAGCCACGGCGTTAGAAGGCATCAGCCTGCGATTGTTCATCCCGATCAAACCTATGTTAGCCGAGATGGCGGATAATGCTGAACAAGTTCTAGCAGAGCACAAGGATGGAACAGCCTTCGAATACAAGTTCGACGGAGCAAGAATCCAGATTCACAGAAAAGACGACGAGGTGCGAATCTTCAGCAGAAGGCTGAGTGATGTGACAGATAGTATTCCCGAGATTGTTGATTTTGCCAGGAATCAGGTAAAGGAGTCAGAGTTTCTCATCGAGGGAGAAGTTGTCGCAACCGGTGCAAAAGGTAGACCTATCCCGTTTCAGGACCTCATGCGGAGGTTTCGAAGGGTCCATGACATTGAAGATATGGCGAGCAAGATCCCGCTCAAACTCTACCTCTTCGACGTACTTCATGTTGACGGGAAAACCCTGATCGATCAGTCTTACGTCGATCGGTGGAAAGTACTCTCACATCTTGTACCGAAAGAACGTCTTGCTCCGAGGATCATAACCTCTGACGTCGGAGCGGTAGAGAGTTTCATGCAATCCGCTTTGAAGGAGGGACACGAGGGCCTCATGGCAAAGTCTCTAGCCAGCAACTACTCGATCGGGGCACGAGGAAAGAAATGGTTCAAGATCAAACCGGCTGACAAGCTCGATGTGGTGATAGTCGCGGCTGACTGGGGTAGTGGTCGGAGGGTAGGCTGGCTCAGCAATTATCATCTCGCAGTGAAGGACGATGATACCGGCGAATTCTTCGTAGTGGGGAAGACTTTCAAAGGTTTGACGGACCAAGAGTTCGAAACGATCACAAAACGATTACAGGAGCTGAAGACGAGAGATGGTCGATACACTGTCTACGTCAAGCCGGCTATCGTCGCAGAGGTCGCGTACAACGAGATCCAGAAGAGCCCTCGCTACAAGTCAGGATTTGCTCTGAGATTCGCTCGTATTTCCCGATTTCGAGATGATAAAAGACCGGACGACGCTGATACACTTCAGCGACTCCGGCAATTGTACGACAAACAGTTCGAAAACAAAGCTCGCTACAACAACGAGCAGTTCGAATGACACTTAGAGTCACTGTCTCGTTCAGCGGCGGAAAAGACAGCACTTACGCCACATGGATCGCTTTGCACCAGGGTTGGGATGTTAGCCTTGTCACCGTTAGCCCCCATTCACCCGATTCCCTCATGTTCCATTATCCAAATGTCGATTGGACGAATCTTCAAGCGCGCGCCATGGGTCTGCCTCACGAATTTGTCAAAATAACGGGTAAGGACGAGGTGGCAGAACTGCAGAGCGCCTTGACTCGGATGAAATCTTCCCGCGAGATTTCCGGCCTCGTCACTGGAGCAGTCGCGAGCGATTTTCAGAAGACTCGATTCGATAGTATGTGTGATACAGTCGGGCTGAGAAGCTATTCCCCGCTATGGCATAAGAGTCCGAAAGTGTTGGTGGAAGATCTGCAGAAGTTCGGTTTCCGAATAATCCTTACTGCCGTTGCAGCCAAGGGCTTGGACGAATCATGGCTGGGCAAGGAACTCACAGAGCAAGATTGGTCTAAACTTGGCCATTTGTCACAAATTCACGGTATGCACTTGACAGGCGAGGGGGGAGAGTACGAAAGCTTCGTTCTCGATGCACCCCATTTCAAGAAGACTATAGAAATTGAAGAGAGCCGGAGGGAATGGCGGGGCGACAGCGGTAGGGTGATTATCGAAAAGGCTTCGCTAAGGGATAAGTTGGGCAATTGAAGAGCTTACAGCTTCGCTGATCTTCTCCTGGTCAAGTCTCTGGAATTTTCGGTTGACCATCAAGGGCTTTCCGTCAACTATTGTGGTATCGACGTTTTGACCGTTTGCCGAATAGACTAGATCAGAGACAACCGTCTCTTTCCGATGGATCGGGATTAGATTGGGGTCTCGCAGGTCGAGAAGGATAAGATCTGCCCGTTTTCCGATCTCGACGCTCCCAAGGTCCTTCTCACGTCCAATGCAACGAGCGCCATCGAGGGTCGCCATGTCGAGGACTTGCTGAGCATTCATGATCGTAGGATCCCATCTGGAATTCTTGTGGACAAGAGCCGTCATCTTCATCGTATCAAACATGTCCAATCCATTGTTGCTGGCGGGACCGTCCGTGCCAAGGCCGACTGGGACGCCTGCGTCCCACATCTCCGGAACGGGGGCTGTGCCTCCGCTCGCTAGCTTCATGTTCGAGACGGGAGAGTGGGAGACTCTGACACCCCGCTTGCCGAATAGGTTGACCTCGTTCTTGGTCAGCCAGACAGCGTGGGCCGCCAAGACTCGGTTGTTGAGGAAGCCTATCTTATCCAGATAGTCTGCGACGCGACCCTTTCCATCTTTCTCGAACTGGGCTTGCTCTCCACGGGTCTCGGCGATATGAATGTTGACCAAGGTGTCTTCTTTTTCTGCGAGATCCCGGGCCCAGAGAAGTGTCTCGCGGCCGCAAGTGTAGGGAGCGTGAGGACCAACGGCAAAGTTGATCAGAGGATTGTGTAATTTGCGAATAAACTCCAGGAATTTGAGTGTGGTCTTGTGTTCTTGTTCTGTGCCTGCTTTGTCGGGCTTATCTATCATGCCTGGTGACAGGATCGCTCTGAGTCCTGCCTCATCGACGGCTCTCGCAACGTCTTCCATGTGAAAATACATGTCAACAAAGCATGTCGTCCCAGTCCTCGTCATCTCGAGGCAGCCGAGAAGAGCCCCCTGATAGCACATCTCTCCAGTAAGCCTCTTTTCTAGAGGCCAGATTTTTTTCTCTAGCCAGTCACGTAGCTCTAAATCGTCTGCGTATCCTCGAAAGAGCGTCATGGACAGGTGGGTGTGCGTGTTGATGAGTCCCGGGATCAGCACTTTTCGTCTACAGTCAATCACTTCATCCTTGGAAGCGGCTTTGACTCTGCCAACCTGCTCAATCCTTCCGTCAGTTATCCGGAGGGAAGCGTTTGGCAAGATGCGACGTTGCGGGTCCTGTGTGACTATCCAATCACAATCCTTCAACACAAGACCCATTATGTTCACTCTTGGCTGAGACTTGCTTGCGACACTACTGTTCTTGAAGCCTTGTAACGAGAGTCCAGCAGCTTAGTGAGAGATAATGCTCGACTTCTCCCCAATCCTGCGCCCACTGCGATCTCGGTCATTGACGCTGAGAAGACTCTCCTCAGAGACCCAAAATATCCGAGCAATTGTCCAGCCATCTGTGGACCTATTCCCGGAAGAGAGCCGAGAACTGATAGTTGAAGTCGATTGAGGTCTTGGCCTCTGGGCTTTCGCACGACTACGGGAGGTCCTCTCGAGCCTCGGGAGTGTCGGCCTCCCTTTCCGAGCGTGAAGAGGAACTGGGCGGTTTGTTTTCCGTCCCGCGTGAAGAATATGCTGAGACCGAAGTCGAGAACCGAGGATATCAGAGCGCCCCAGAGTGACCGCGGGTTTCGTACATGTTTCAACTCTTCCCATAAGTCGCCTTCAACCACAAGCATGCCTGTCCGATAGGCTTCTCCCAGCCGGTGAGCCTGATCGAAGAGTCTTCCACTATAGAGTGATGAGACAAAGTCTTTCACCGACTTTCTCTCAACAGCATAAGAACCAACAACATAGTCGGCGACGTCAAGCATCCTGTACTCTATCGGTGCTCCCAGAGAACGGAGTTCCTCAGGGACTCCTGACGGTCGTTCTCTCTCATCGACAATGATCCGTTGCAAAGGCCTATTCTGAATGAGTCAACGCCTCGACTCACAAAAGATTATGCTACGGAACTCGACCAAGATTCGGCATCAAATGGGACGTTATTTTGGCTCATGATCCTGAAGGATTGACTCAGCGAGTCTTTGTCGGTCCGGAAGAGGGAATTATCGAATGAGTAGTAACATTTGTCCCAGATGCGGCAAGCCCATCAGACTGCCACAAGAAGAAGTCGCAATCGTCCGAAATAGGGTGGGCAGAAACAAGTTCGAAGACCGGATGGTCCACAAAGCTTGCCCCACGGGACAGCCTGTTCTGAGCCAGGTCGGAGGTCAAGAATACTGCACAAACTGCGGGCATGCTAGGGGTATTCATTCTCCGAAGTGCTCCTATGTCAGCTTCGGCTATCACTGCGAATGCAAAGGATTCCGCAAGTAGGGTTGGAAGCAACTCTTTTACCCGACTTTGGACGAGGCCGGCCACTTTGCAAATCGAATCCTATGACCTCTTCCTAAATGTCGACTTTCGGAACCTGCGTTTTGACGGGAAGGTCAAGATAAAACTCGAATCCGAAACCGATGTCAAGCTGAACTCCGTCGAGCTCGAAATCCTCGAAGTTGACGCGAACGGAAAGCCCGTCAAGTACAATCTTGAAGGAGAAGACTTTACGATTAAGACTGGGAAGTTTGTGGGAGAACTAGGCATCCGATACCGAGGCTCTATCTCCGACAAGCTAGTAGGTCTCTACAAGGCAGCGTATGAAGGCGGCTACGTGGTGTCGACACAGTTCGAGGCGGTCTCGGCGAGACGACTCTTGCCCTGCATGGATCATCCAGCCTACAAAGCGGATTTCAAGCTCACAATAAGAACCGACAGTGACACCTCTGTAATTTCCAACATGCCGTCGACTTCGGTGAGGGTGGATGGCCCGAGGAAGACTGTCGAGTTTCCAAAGACCCCGCGAATGTCCACCTATCTCATGTACCTGGGAATCGGCAAGTTCGAAGAAGTGAAAGACAGGTTCAACGGCGTCGACTACATAGTAGCCACGGTACCGGGGAAGAGTTCGGGCGCAAAGTTTCCGCTGGACGTCGCCAAAGACTCGGTTAGATTCTTCGAATCCTATTTTGGTTCGAAATACAACCTGCCCAAGTTGCATCTTATCGGGGTTCCAGAGTTTGCAGCGGGGGCGATGGAGAATTGGGGGGCTATCACTTTTAGAGAGATCGCGCTGTTGGTTGACGATGATAGTAGTATCCGGATAAGGAAGCAAGTCGCGGAGGTCATCGCTCATGAAGTGAGCCACCAATGGTTCGGCGACCTTGTAACCATGAAATGGTGGGATGACCTTTGGCTCAACGAGAGCTTCGCCACTTTCATGGCCTATAAGGCCTTGGACTCCATGTTTCCGAGGTGGGTTGTTTGGCAAGACTTCGTCCGCGGAGAGACTGCCGGGGCACTTGCAAGAGATTCCTTAGTCAATACGCACCCGATTGAAGTGAGGGTAAATTCTCCGACTGAGATCGAGGAGATTTTTGATGACATAAGCTACGGCAAGGGAGCCAGCATCATTCGGATGCTTGAGGCCTATGCTGGCGAGGACGAGTTCATGCACGGTGTAAGATCCTACTTGGAGAAGTACAAGTTCTCGAACGCTGCTGGCAACGACTTATGGAATGAGATTGAGCGGACCTCGAAGACCAGAGTGAAGGCAATCATGAACGATTGGATAAGGAAACCAGGATATCCAGTCGTCAACGTGAAGCTTGACGGGAAGAAGTTAATGATCCGACAACATCGGTTCTTACTAAACGGGTCAGCAGAGCCATCCAGCTGGCCAGTTCCCATCACACTGAAGATCAACGGAAAAGAACAGAAGTTACTGATGGAGAAAAGTGAGGAATCCATCGCTGTTCCGGACGGCGTAGATTCGTTGAAACTGAACCTGGAAGAGACGGGCTTCTACCGCGTCTACTACGAAGGACTCTATGACAAGGTCTGGAGATCAAATATGTCTCCAGTTGACCGATACGGCATAGTGTCTGATGCTTACGCCTTCGCGATTCAAGGCAAGATGGACTTTAGCCAATATCTCGCCCTGATCAATCGTTACATGAACGAGCAGGAGTACCTTCCCGCCTTCGAAGTCTCAGACCAGCTATCCTCGTTGTCCACGATAACTAGGAGTGTCGAAGAGACCTCTAGGAAATTCCACAGGAACCAGCTAAAGATACTCGCGAACAGAAAAGACGAGAATAGCGTAGCATTGCAAGGGTCTGTGGCAAGCAGACTGGCTCTTCTCGACATGGAATATGCGAAGGAATTATCGTTAAGGTTCAACGACTACGAGACGGCTGAGCCTGACATGAAACAGGCCATAGTCGTTGCGCACGCTCGAGCGTCAGGAGATTTCGAAAGCCTGTTCAAGAATTACAAGAATAGGCCCTCAGAAGAAGAAAAATCCAGATTTCTCATCGGTCTGACCAGCTTCAACCAACCTTCACTCAATTCACGAGCTATGGACCTCGCGTCGTCCGGAGAAATAAAGAAGCAACACGTAGGCACCTTGTTAGGCTCGGCAGCAAGAAATCCTGACGCTAGAGACGGGACATGGGATTGGATTGCTCAGAAGTTCGAATGGCTGAGAGGCATCTATGAAGGGACAGGAGTTCTGTCAAGATACCTGACATACGTTCTCCCAATACTCGGAATCGACAGAACCGAAGAAGTGACGAAGTTCTTTGCGAAACACAAGGCTCCGGAAATAATCAAAGGCGTAGAGGCAGGACTAGAGAAGCTCAGGATTAACGAGGCATTCCTAAGAAGAATCGGTCCTTCGCAGAAGCAAATGGTCGAGGTTCAAGAAAGACGTTGAGGGATTCTTCTATCGTCCTTACGATCAGCGGGTAAGCAAGAGTGGGATCCCATTCGGGCCGACTGAAAACCCTCAAGACCTTTGCTGACCTGTTCATTTACGCTTCGATATTTCTCGGAGTGGCACTACTAGTCCAACTGTATGCAATCGTTCCTCTCTGGCTATTCTATTCCGTGCTGGCTGGCTGGATCGCATACCTAATCACGGCTGTAGGCGTAGCAAAGGGCCTGAAAATCGCATATCCATTCAGCTTGGTACTTGCGATTCTGACACTTGCAGTCTCACTCCCGCAACCGGAGCATTATTCGCTGGTGCAAGCTGGACTGACTTCTGCATACCTAACTTTCATCGCGGGATCAGTTCTGCAAGTTGCAGTAATCCTAACAGTCTCTAGCTATCTATTCATGACTCGAGGAATCTTGCAGACTCGAGCGCCATAAAATCTCAGAAGGCGTGCATCTAAGGATTTGTCGTAAAGGTCCAGACTTCTCACGAAACAGACACTCAGGAAACAGACACTCGCCTGCCCTATTCACAATAGTGAACTAGATTGCTCGCCGCCTCTGGCCTGTACCGAAGGAATTCATAATAGTCCACGCCGCAAGATAAGCCGCATGTCCGGTCGAACCGAGAAAGTTGATACTCAAGTTCTCAGCTCACGAGTTGGGAGCGGGATTCCGGGACTCGACGCCCTGCTTGATGGTGGATTTCCTGCCGGAAAGGTTGTGCTGATACTCGGAGAACCCGGAACAGGGAAAACGATTCTATGCTCCCAATACCTTCACTGGGGAGCCTCTCAACGAGGTGAAAAGGGCGTTTACGTTGGGATGAACGAGTCCAAAACGCGTTTCATGACGGAGATGGCCGCCCTTGGAATGGATTTTACTAGACTTGAGAAGGATAGCAGGTTCGCCTACGTCGACGCCACCGAGGTGCGACGCATTCCCGAACAAGCAAAGGTCGGCAGGATACCAGTCGGTGGTCGAGAGCTAGGGCTCGTGAACCTCATCGACCTCGTCCAGGGGGGAGTAGACAAACTCTCGCCGCGAAGAGTGGTCGTTGATTCCATCTCTGACTTGGTCTTTCGTTTTCCGAGCATTGAGGAGAGGCGACCTGCTGTCCTGGATATTGTCGAAATTCTACAATCAACCGGAACCACATGTCTCTTGACCAGCGAGCTTCCATCGACAGGAGTTGACCGCATCCTTCAGCCCGAAGAATATCTCGCTGAGGGCGTGATACTCTTGCGCATGCTGAAAGATGGGGCCCGAAGCCTACAAGTTCTCAAGATGCGCGGGTCCAAAGTGGACAGCATCCCCCGACCTTACGTAATCAAAGAGAATGGCTTGGAGGTCTATGCCACGGAGGAGCTCTATGGGCAGTCCGCCGGAAAATGAGTACTGCTAATACGCAGTCGTCTCCGGTTCCCGAAAGGGTCTTGGATGTTCTCAAGACCAACAGTATCGGATACCTATCTGTCATTTCTAAGAAGGGAGAATTGTACAGCTACCCAGTCGCATTCCATTACTCGGGCGATAGAGTCTACTTTGTGACTCCAGTAAGCGCAGCGAAATTCAAGATCATCAAAACGAATCCGACGGTCTCTTTCATAGTCGACAATGGAAAAGTTACCACCGAAGCTTGCGGAGCCATGTTGCAAGGTAAGGCGCGGATTTTCACAGTCGGCCGCACGCTGTTGTCGATTCTCTCGGTTGGGCCAAAGATCGCGGGATTTTCAAAGAAGTATCCGGGAATGCTGAAGTTCTATGCTCGAGGCAAGGAACTGCCCGATGACAGAAAGCTGTTCAAGTACAGGCTCATCAGAATCGAGCCGTCGAAGATCATCTTCTGGACAGGTTACAATTTTGGAAGATTCATCTCGAAGAAGAGAGATGAACGCAGTGAAGACTTACTCAACTTGACATCAGACGAGGCCGGAGTCGGGCTTGCGGCGAAACTCCTACAACCATCTGATAGCGAAATTCCGGGAGCACAAGGTTTCTCAAACCATGACTGGCTTGCCGGTCTCGATGCGAGTGTGTGGGAGGGAGTCCTGTCATCCGATGAGAGAGAGATGATCAGATCTTATCGGAGCCCGCCTTCCCAAGACGATGATGCCAAAGGAACTGCGGCAGTAACGAACGAAGAGAGAAAGCTGCTCAAGAAATCGAAAAACTGACGTGATGCTCAGACAGGTGAGGCGTCAGGGAGCGACAGATGTCCAAGAGGGATGAGGGACCTTGCGCTTCGATAGAGACAGAACCCACCCACCACCACGACGGAGTAGGTTATCACTTCGGAAGCTATTGAGCCGGCGGGAAAGACACGGAACAGAATTCCGGTAAGTTGGCTGGCCAACCATACCATGGCAATTGCAAGTCCCATCCATTTCAAATGCCGTCGAAGCGTAGAGTCTCTTGACCTGCTGGCGCTAACCAGTAGAGCAATGGCTCCGAATAGTAAAGCTCCACCAAATGGCGCAACATAAGCAAACCCCATATCGATGGAAGTTAGTAGGGACGAGATTGCCCCTCCGACCGTGACGAATCCTATGAAGTATCTGAGCCTGCTCCAGCGAAGCGTGTCTCTGAGGAGCGGGTCGGATAGCCGTGCTACCCTTACTGTCGAGTCTATCCATGCGAAGAGTACGATGAATCCCGAGGAGATCAAAAGCCCGCCCAGTATGTTGACAGATAGGGTGGTAAGATTGAAGCTGAGTGCCACGGTCAGGAAGGTGGATAGGGTGACGAAATACAATCCCATTGTTCCCGCCCACAGTGCCTGCTTCCGGTAGAGACCGGTCACCAGGGCTTTCCTGATAATGAATGCCCAATATGCAGCGTATGAGAAGAGTCCTACAACTAGGACCCAGACAATGAAGAAAATGATTGAAACGCTATCGAACATAGGCCCGTATCTCCAATTTTCTATGACTGAATGAGAAGTTGTAGTACTCCGGTTCTCAGGGCATACCCCTCATCTTCCTTATTCGTAGCAGCGGCCGGACCCTCAACCCTTCTTCGTAGAGTCTCAACTCGACGACACCGTCGAAGAGTTGCTGCATTGCTGCAAGGACTTGGGGCTGGTGCATTCCGTCCTCGATCGTGGCGAGAAAGACGGCATTGTACTGCTTGACATCGGAGAGCAGTTGTGAGACATATCGATAGATTACCTCCGGCGAATTCAACATTAGCAGAGAAGAGAGGATGTCGGTAACGACTCGAATGGGTCGTTCCCCATTTCTCCGCAGGGTCTCCTTGACGCTGAAGGAGAGACCGGGCAGATCGCTCAAGTCGCATTTGGTCTGGCCTCCTTCTCTGGCGCACCAGACAGGAGAGCTTTGCCCGTCGATGTCGAACGCTCTGATATCTTGAAGCACTTCGGACACGGCCAACCTCGTTACGTAAAGACAAAAGTCCTCTCGGGTGAGCCCATTTTGAATGAACTAGTATCCTAGGGCTTCCTTACCTATGCCTGGTGGGCCGACCACTAGGATGGCTGACTTGTCCGGATAACCTCCCTTGAGGAGGTGGTCTAGTTCGTCAAGCCCAGTGGAGACCATAGGTCGGCACTCATTGCCTGCGTCTTACGACTATGAAACCATTGGGATGCCCTGCGACGTCTCACAAGGATTGGTCCTTCACGGGACCGGCTGGCCTGAGATCGCGATCTGAATCTGATGATATCACTCCAGATAGAACGATGACACTTGCGAGATGTGGAAGGGAAGTGGAGTATGATACCGCTTAGTTGAACCGAGGTGTCTCAAAATCACTTTGACATAACCTCAATGGGTGGAGAGCGAACTGGATTGAGAGTCGTGGCCAATCCGCCATGTCGGGTGTGAGACTCTCGGCGTCCGAGCCTTGTGAGGTTCGCGATTGTGGAAAGTAACCTTAGTCTCCTTTACTAGTCCGGCACGCTTGAGGGCATCGTCGAGGATTTCAAGCTGCTCTACAGTCAAGTCTCTATTCACTTCGATTACGATGCGCTTGACTCCTATCCGAGTTGTCGGGGGGCGGGGGGGCATCTTAGGAACGTCCTTTTCGGATGGAGGTCCTGACGGAAACGAATGATAAGGTCTCATTGTTACTGGGCTGCATAACAATGGGATTCCCTGAGAAAGCGACCGGATCTTAGACCCGCCGAAGGCTAGGTCAATATTAGAATACTGGACATCGCCATCATTGGCTTGGTTATTTCAACGATGAACAGGAAGACCAGAAGCATCGAGACCAAGGCAATCCACGCCGGAGAGCCTCGCCCCCGCATAGCGGGGTCGGTCGTGATGCCTGTTTTCCAATCGGCGACGTATCAATACGCGGGTGAAAAGAGCTATGATGACGTGATGTATATTCGGCTCAACAACACCCCGAACCACCTGGCCCTCGCTGAGAAACTGGCTGCTCTTGAGAACACTGAAGATGCAGTTGTAACCGCCAGCGGAATGGCCGCAATATCGACGTCCCTCTTGACATTTCTCGGCAAAGGCGATCACCTGCTTGCTCAGAACTGTCTTTACGGGGGCACCCACGACTTTGTCACCAAGGATATCGAAAAGTTCGGAATCTCTTACGATTTCATCGACGGCAACGACCGTGAGTCATGGAAGCGAAAGCTGAGACCTAGCACAAGGGCAATCTATGTTGAAACCATTTCAAATCCTCTAATGCAGGTTCCAGATCTTGAGTCAGTGGTAAGGTTTGCAAAGAGTCACGGGCTTGTCTCCATGATTGACAATACCTTTGCGAGCCCAGTGAACTTTCGTCCGTCAGAATTGGGCTTCGATCTGTCCCTCCACAGTGCGACCAAATACCTCAACGGCCACTCGGACATCGTCGCAGGGGCAGTCATTGGAAAATCGGGTCTGATACAGAAGGTGACTCACAAACTAAATCACCTGGGAGGGAGCCTTGATCCACATGCGGCCTTTCTGCTACACCGGGGCATCAAGACGCTCGCCCTCCGCGTGAAACACCACAACGAGAGTGCGCTGCAAATAGCCCGGTTTCTGGAGAAACATCCCGCTGTCGCAAAAGTCAACTATCCCGGCCTGGAGAGCCATCCAGACCACGAACGAGCGCAAAGACTCTTCGACGGGTTCGGAGGGATGATGAGTTTCGAACTGCACAACGGCGTCAAAGGTGCAGAATCATTCATGCGTGCGGCTGAGTTGCCTGCTGTCGCCCCGAGCCTAGGCGGAGTTGAAACCTTGGTAACCCGACCCTCACTGACATCGCACTCTGGACTGTCTGCCGAAGATCGTCGAACGCTAGGAATCTCGGATGGACTTGTACGGCTATCAGTAGGCGTCGAAGCCACTCAAGACCTCATAGAAGACTTTGAGCAGGCCCTAGAGAGCCATTCAAAGAGAACCCCGAGCCATCAATCGGGAGCAAAAGTTCCAGTTCGCGAATGAGTCGGGATTTCAGCCCGAGCACCTCCCAAAAGCCTTCCAATCGATGCTGGAAAGTTCAAATCGCGGAATGAACCCGTGGCGTGAGCCCTCGTAAAATGTACTGCCTGAAATGCGGAAGTCAACTCCCAGATGATGCCGCGTTTTGCTCCAAATGCGGCGCTCGGACGAACCCGTCCCTCCAAACCTCTCAGAATCAACAAAACATCGCAGGCCCAACAACTACTCAAATCCTGGCACCTTCAAACGCGCAATCGCTGAAATGTCCCAGCTGTGGGGCTCCGATCGCCCCCAAATTTGGAGAGATGATAGTCACATGCGACTACTGCGGAAGCAGTATTACTCTCGGAAGTGGTGGCTGGGCGAACATTCAGAAGCAGACAATGCTTCCCTTAACGATTCAGAACACCGATGAGATTTCTAATCGAGTAAAGTCAATGATGGACCGGGGAATGCTCCACAGACACTTGCAGGAAAGCTCAGCCCTCGAGGAGATGACACTGTCGGTGGTACCCTATTGGCTCGTGAATGTCTCAGCAAGAACATCAATATTGGCGACCGACATGGTTGCTGAGGGCGCGACCGTGGCCACGACTGTTGCGTTAATCGGAGTAATGGCTGGAATGGGCGGTGGACGCCGAGGCGGATTCGGGGCGCCCTTGCTCGGAGGGGCGATGCTGGGTTCAATGATGGGCGGCGGCATGGGAGGCGGTGGGGGACAGAAGAAGGCGATTCAGATGAATCAGAACTACAACTTTCCCATCATCGCGCTGAAAGCTCTCACACAATACCAGCCGCGCGACTACCAGTTCGCAATCCAGGGCAGAACCCTGTTCGACATCTCGCAGTATCCCAAAGGGATCAAAGTGCTGAACGGCGACATCAGCGAGGATGCGGCAAAGTATCAGGCCAAAACACTAGTGGATCAGCTCCAGTCCCAGAAGGCGCACGCTCAGTACCATATGATTCAGCAGATTACTTCTGAGGAGGACGTGTCGGACACGGAGCTCTTGCATGTTCCAATTTGGTTTGTAAGATATGATCACGGCGGGAACAAGATCGTCCTGGTGGTGGATGCAAATTCTGGAAACGTAATCAACAGTTTGGGACTCTAACCCGAGTCACTAGGCACCTCATAGTCTAGCGTAATTGGGCGAGGTGCCGAGAGGGTCAGGTAGCTTCAACTTTAGAAGTGGTGCGGCCGCCGGGATTCGAACCCGGGTTCCCGGCTGTTTCCTTCTAGGAATGGGAAGCCGGTGTCATAGACCAGGCTGCCCGCCAGCACCTTCACTCCGGGGAGACTAGGTGTTGGCTCTGGACCACGGCCGCTGGCCGGACCCAGCCGACCCATAGCTTGTAAGCATTTTTGCGGACTTGAGGATATGTGAAATCAGCGATGCCTACTCTATAGATTCCTGTCGAGAACGGTTTTGCCCATCTCTGTCACTTCACAATGATTTGAACTTAGGTCAAACTGGCGATGGTTGGCGTGGTCCTAATCGGTGTACGATCTTATGCAGTAGTTGCTGGCAGCGATTTCAGTTGACAGCCCCCGCCTTGGGGTGAGCTGTTACAGTCAAGTGTGCCGAGAGGGCTCGTTGTAGTGTCAGTCCAGTCCCCAGCAGGCCACCAGACCCAATTGATTCTCGCGGGCGTATTTGCATCATACAGGTTTGTGAGCGTCTGGATGAAGCTGAGGGTTACGGTAGTGTAGCCTGCGCTGCCGGATAGTTTTGTGTCAGGCGGGGGGCTAGCGCAAGGATAGCATAATGGATCAGCTCCGCCCTCGGTATTGAGGGCAGGCCAGCCGTACTTCGTTGTGGCTGAGAGTACCGCCTGGTAGTAGCCGTTCGCTACGGCGGTGGCAGTCGTCGTGTTCCAAATTTTCGAATAGTACGAGTAGTCCATGTAGCTGTGAATGCTAAGAAAGATACTGCGCGCCGGATCGGTGACTATTGGATAGCCGTCGACCGCACTAGGGCAATCTCCAGCCCCATCGGGACACAGACTGCAACCATAGCTGCAGATGCTCTGCACAACTATCCAGTGGCTGTCGCCCGTTGACCGCGTCTGGTTAATCCACTGCTGGTATGCGTTGCCAAGATAGGTGACGCATGAGCTGTCGCTGGAGCAGGGTGCGGTCGGACATGACGACGGACTATTCGCGCAGTCAGTCGTGGGCTCGTTTTCCGGTTCCCAGATGATCTGTGAATACATCGGTCCGATGATCTGTACTATGGGTTTCCAGTAGCTGAGCCAACATCCAGTGTTCCGGAAAATATCCGAGTATCCGTGGTAGTCTATTATTATCCAGAAGCCGTAGTGCTGGGCTATCAGGACAGCTCTCTGGGCGTTCGTCTGAGAATAGACACTCATGTAGTTGTAGTCTACTGTGTCGGTACAGTACGGGTCAAAATCAACCCTAACGGCATTGAACCCTCGAGCCTGGAGAACCTGCACTACGAATTCGAAATCGCTCGCCATCTCACCGGGAAAAACCCTGCTGACAGGATTGCCCGAAGCCACCCGCGACACCTCGTTTAGAGCTACGCCTCCCCAGCCCACCAACACAGGTCTCGCACTCAGAACGGTTGTGTGATGGCCGTCTAACAGCGAATAAAGAATGGCAAACGACACGGCCAGGGCGATGATTAGAACGGTCACCATTATGACACGCCGCGACGGAAATCGCCTTGTCGACCGATTTTCGATGCTACTCTCGCTCACTATCAATCCCTTCTCGACCCACTGCCAAATGCATAAACCGCGCAATGTTGTCGAAGTGCCTCCACCAATAGCTGATCTATCTACTTGACCGTAAATCCGATGCTTGTTATAGGAGGACCCCCGAGAGGCCTCTCATCGCCTTATGCCTATCACAATAGGGCTCGAAGGTCAAGGTGTTCGAGAAGAAGCTTTTGGGAAGTCGGGTCAGCGTCTTTCCCAACGCCGAGCACTAGGAAGAGTCTGGGACTGCTCTTCGAGTGGGTAATCATGATCTCGGCCGAATATGGTCCGATATATCAGGAAATCCGTGTATGACCGGTAGATTCTGCGCTGCCGCGACACTGGAGCTCTGATTGCTATCATTGTTAGCTGAAAGGTAATGCCTATTACTGTTGATGACCACGTATGCGGTGGGCTTCAGATGGAGTTCTGGACGAAGCTTGCAATGTTCATCGGGCTGCTTTTTATTGTGAGCCCGCTCGTGCTGCGGATGTACGACTTTGTTGATAATAGTACGACTCTGCCGTTCTTTGTGATTGGAGTAATTCTTGTTGTTATCGGGGAACGGAATAGAGTCCGTTTGGAAGAGAATCGGGTTTCGGCTGATTAGATCCTCGTTCGTCTGAGCCGAGCGGAGGATCATTCTGCAAAATCGGAGGCCTTAGGTGGTTCCAGAGAGAGCCCCTTCCGCTTACGTATGCCCTCAACAACGGTCTGGAGGAGTGAGGTTGGGACCGGAGACCATCGAGCAAACTCCAAGCCCCAGAAAGCTCGGCCTTGAGTCTGGCTTCGCATTACCTCAGAAAGGTCGAAGCTTTCGGCTGTAGGAATATCCCCTACCACTGACACCAGGTTGCCTTTCTGGTCCACTGACACTATCTTTCCACGTTTCTGTGTTATCACGCTCGTTACCGCTCCCAAGAAGTCGTTCGGCACTCTCGTGGTGATCTTCTGGACGGGCTCCAAGAGGGTTGGTTGAGCTTCAAGGAACGCGGTGAACATGGCTCGGCGTGTCATGGGCATGATCTGCGCAGGCCCTCGGTGCACTGGATCCTCATGCAGCGCCACGTCTGTAATCTTCACCTTCATGCCTCGAATCTGCTCGTAAGCGATTGGGCCCTCCTTTATTCCCCAACGATAGCCCGCTAAAATCATGTCCCGGACCTCCTGCATGTACTGGGCCCCCTTCGTCACGTCGAGGATCATGTTGAAGGGCTCGTCAATACTCCAGACGCCTCTCGCCTCCTCTGGTTCCCAACCAACCGCTCGCAATTGCTTGGCCATGTCCGCCTTGTCCATGTACTCACTGATCTTACCAGTCTTGATCAGGTCCATGACCTGTTCTCCTAGGGGCTCAACCTCGATGTAGATCTTGTTGTGTCTATTAGGCGACTTGCCTTCGATTGGACCGGCTTCGCCCCGGATTGCTTCTCTGTAGATCACGATCGGCTTGGAAGTAACAATCTCCAGACCGGTCTTCGTAATCAGGGTATTTGCAATCTCAAGATGGAGGGTTCCCATTCCCGAGATGAGATATTCGCCCGTCTCCTCGTTGATGCTGGTGACTAAATTCGGATCCTCTAGCGAGAGCTTGCGTAGAAGTTCGACAAGTCTGGGCAAGTCCCGGTTGAACTTTGGCTCCACAGCAATCGTTACTACCGGCTCAGTGACGTAGTGGACAGCCTCGAACGGGATGACTTGCTTCACCGAAGAGATCGTCTCTCCCGCCTTCACGTTTTCGAGACCGAGTAGTGCTGGAATGTTTCCCGCGCTGAGCTTTCCCACGATTTCTCGCTGTGGGCCCATGTAGATGGCTACCTGTTGGATGCGCCCTTGGGCGCGAGAGTTGATCATGTAGACCGGCTCCCCGTCAGTCACCGTGCCGGAGAACAAGCGTCCAGTAGCAACGACGCCGGCCTGGGGGTCCACTACGATATTGACAACCGACATTAGCACAGGGCCCTTGTCGTCGCACTTGATCATGGCCTGGCCGAAATCGCTGTTGGGATCTCCATGCCAAATCTTGGGAATCCGATAAACTTGGGCGATATGGGGCGGAGGCATGACCTCGACTGCCATGCCCAGAATGGCTTCGTGTATTGGAGCGGTCGTCTTCAGATCCTCAACTTTGTTGTTGAGATAGGCGTCGACGACATCGGTGAACTTGATCCCCTTTTTCCGCGCAACTTCAAAGTTGAATCCCCAGCGGTCTTTCGCGGAGCCCATTGCCACCGTGTTGGTAGCGAAGTTGACCTTCCACTTTTCTTTGAACTCGGGTTCAGCGTACAGGTCCAATAATCCGTTGAAGTCTTTGATGATCCGGGCAATACGCTCCTGTATCTGATCCGACGTCAGCTTCAACTCCTTGATCAAACGGTCGATCTTGTTTATGTAGAGAACCGGGCGGACCCGCTCTTCCAAGGCTTGACGAGTGACCGTCTCTGTCTGGACCATGACCTCTTCGACGGAGTCAACGACTACAACCGCACCGTCGATGGCCCGAAGAGATCTTGTGACTTTTCCGGAAAAATCAACGTGCCCCGGCGTATCGATGAGATTGATGACATACGCTGTTCCTCCATGCTCGTAGTAGAGGCTGACGTTGGCGGCTTTGATTGTCATCTGGCGCTTCTGTTCTTCCTCCATGAAATCCATAGCAAGTGCTGTTCCCGCGAGGGACGGTGAGAGTAGTCCCGCGCCGGCCAGCAAACTGTCAGTCATCGTCGTGTTGTGCACGACCATCCCGTTTGCGATGAAAGTGTGATTTCCTGGGACGGTTAGGTCGTAGACGTCGAAGGATCCTTCTCGTGTCTCGATTTCTCTAACTTCGACGGGACGAATCTCCGCCTGGAGTAGTTTGCTCCAATCGAGGAGCTCTGGTTGGGCCGATGAGCCTGAACGGGTCTCGGCGGAGAACCCTCTGAGGATGTTCAGAATGTCTCGAAGGACGGACCTGGTAATTTTTTGCCTGCCCGATTCATAGCTCCGATAGAATGGTATCTTGGATTCCATGTATGTTGAAGTGATCCCGAGTTCATTTCGAACCCTTCTGAGGGTTCTCCAGTCGAGAGGGACAATTCCTGTCTTTCGATTAACGACTGCTTTTCGTGCAAGAATACGAAGAGCCCCACGTTTCCTGGGTATCGTGAATCCAATATTCTCTTCGAACTTCCTGGTGTCTTCTCCGGAGATTGCGAGTGTGAAGTATCTCCCCCTTTCCCGGATAGTTGGAATAATGGAGAATCTTAGCAGTGCGATTGCAACTTGTCGCGCGAACTTTTTGCTGGCTGTTGTCAGTGAGACGACAGCACTGGTTCTCTCGACTCCACCATCGGTGTCAAACTCCCCTCGGAGGAAGGAGGCAACGGATTTGTTCCCCAGTTTTAGGACCAATCTTGGGAAAATGAGTTCGTGTGCTTTGTGTTCTGGAGGATACTGGAACGCGTCTTCCAGGAATTTTATGAGGCTAAGGCCGCCATGGTGGTCGAGTCTGAATGTATCATTTCTCCTGTCCTTGACGAGGACGGTGTCGACGCCGAAGATTGTGTAGAAGAGGCGGGAAACGGACTTGAGGAGTGGTCTGTATCCATTATTGAAGGATGCCCTGGTAGATCCATCTCCCCAGAGAAGACCCAAGAGGTAAGAGAGATCTTCGAATTGCCTCTTCGTCTGGGGAAGTTTGACAAGGCATGAGAGCCTGCCTGGCTGTACTTTGCTGGCGCGATACCCAATTCTCTCAATCTGGCTGTAGACATCGCTTCCGTCTATGCTGAGTAATTTGGCTATGCCGACAAGGTCGTCTATCCGGAGGCGGCCGTTTTCGAGGGCTCCTTTGAACGCGCTGAACGAGGAACTTGTTCGTAGTCTTGAATAGATATCCTTGATTCTATTCTTCCCGACAGTTTCTCTGAGTACCTTGGAGAATTTCTTGTCGAGGTAGGCGATGTAGTAGTTGTGTGAAGCTAGCTGCCCCAAGATATCGGATCTGATCTCTTTCAGCCCCGCCTGGTGCGATTTCAGAGTGTTTGGAACGAGAATGAAGTCGCCCTTACCAATCCTATCTGCTCTTTTCTGCGTCACTTTTCCATCTAGGCCGAGTGAGTAGAAGGGATGTTCCGGGGTGGTCTCCACCGAGTAGCCGTTTCGAAGGGTTACTTTGACGAGCCTGTCGCTGTGAAGTTTCCAGACTCGGGAGACGTTCCTATCTTCGATCATCATAGTGTTGGGATTGAACGAGTCTACTTGGAGTGGGGCCGGCCCCGTTCTCTTCAGTTTCGAGTAGACCTGGGCGATCTCCTCGATCTGACCGTCGGATAGGGTTACCAGACTGTCTCCGCTCACGCACTTGCCGTGGTCGACGTGGGCGATGATGCCGATGTTGCGGACCTGGTCCTTGTTGGAGACGATTTTGAGAATGTCCGCTGAACTCTTGAATCGGGGCAACGGTCTTACCTATCTTCTCGAAGAGACATCTCGGACCCGCTGATTCTCTATTATACGTTTCCCAGAATAAATCCAATAACTAATACTAACCCCACCCAAGTGATCCCTGTGGAGCAGCGCAGTGCTGGAAGGGTCGAGGGCGAGAACTGGTTGGAGATAGAACACTGCGTTTTCCCCGATGATCTCTATTACGATTTGGAAAACAACACTTGGCTGCGCGTTGAAGAGAATGATGAAGTTACAATAGGAGTCACCAGTCTTCTGCCAGCAATAGCTGGCAAGATAACTCTCGCCAAGCTGAAATCAGCCGGGGTTGCTATTCAGCGAGGCAAGAGTCTGGGAACCCTTGAGAGCCAGAAGTTTGTGGGTCCGATCCCTTCGCCTGTCTCAGGTATTCTGCTGAAGACGAATGGTTTGGTCGTCGATCGTCCAAGGATCATCAACGACTCACCATACGAGGAAGGCTGGATCGCACGCCTCAAGCCATCTCATCTGACGTTAGAGCGGATTCTACTATCGAAGAATACTGAGTCAAAGACTGTACTAGCAAAGAAAATCGCGGAGTTTCACGTGCGCTGCTTCAAAGCCTTTCCGGATCACGAAATGTCTGAGATTGGGACCGAATGTTCGGCAGTCTTGATCCGGCTGAACGACCTGCTGGCAACCATACCCTTGGGTGAAGTGGTCCATCTGGTCTCGGATGATCCCACGGCTTATGTGGAGATGGTAGTGTGGTCCGAGAGGACCGGCCAGAGCCTCGCCGATTGGAGGAAAGAGGGAAACTTGTTCCACTTCATCGTCAAGAAGATGCATTAAGAAAATGCCCGCCACGAAAACAAAGGCGGGTGAGAAGTTTCTTCCTCTATGCAGTTACAGTCTGTGCGGTGGCGGGTGCTGGTTTCTCTATGGGGTTGCGGACTAGGTTTCCCCATTCAGTCCATGAACCGTCGTAGTTCCGGACTTTCGGGTATCCTAGGAGATATTTGAGAACGAACCAGCTGAAGCTGGATCTTTCTCCGATGCGGCAGTAGGCTACGATGTCTTTGTCGCCGGTTACGCCTTGGGCTTCGTAGAGTTTTTTGATTTCCTCGTAGGGTTTGAAGGTGCCGTCTTCTCTGACTGCTTGGCTCCAGGGTATGTTGACCGCGCCGGGTATGTGGCCACCGCGCTGTGCGTGTTCTGTCGGGTATTCGGGGGGCGCAAGTACTTCGCCGCTGAACTCCTTGGGGCTTCTGACGTCGACGAACTTGACGTTAGGCTTGTTGTGGAGGTCGAGGGCTTGTCGGAGATAGACTCTGATGGTCTCATCGGGGTGGGATGCTTGGAATCTTGTTTGGGCATGGTGAGGGAGGTCTTTGGTTAGGGGTTTGTCTTCGTCGATCCATTTCTTGCGTCCACCGTTGATGAGTACTGCGTTCTTTACGCCGTAGTATTGGAGGTCCCAGTAGGCGTAGGCTGCGAACCAGTTGTTGAAGTCGCCGTAGAGGGCTATCTTGGTGTCGTTGCTTATTCCAGATCTGCTGAAGAGCTGTTCGAGTTGTTCTTTGGATAGGATGTCTCGTTGCAGTGGATGGTTGAGGTCCTTGCGCCAGTCGAAGAGGACTGCGCCTGGGATGTGTCCGAGTTGGTAGTTTGCTGTGGGGTCGTAGTCTACTTCAACGATGCGTACCTTGGGGTCGTTGAGGTGTTGTTGTACCCATTCAGTGCTGACTAGTACTTCGGGGTGTGTATATGACATACGTTATGTCCGGTCGTGGGACATAACATACGTCATATTTATGCTTCACTTTTATTCCATCCGGAATAGTCCATGTTATTCGCATCGGCTGCAAGTATCTAAACATGAATGTTAAATCGTTGAGCCGGGCGGTATCGCGTTAGACCTGAATTGATCCAAGTTCCGCCATGGGTCCGCGAAACTTTCGACAGCTACCTTGTCTGCGAATTCACAACAGTCAAGTCCGGAAAGCCTGTGACCATGCCGCTGCTGCCGTTCTATCTTCCGGACTCAGGAAAATTTGTAGTGACCTCGAGCATCCTCTTCTCGAAGAAGGCCGAGAATGTGAAACAGAACCCGAAAGTCTCGCTTCTATTCTCAAACCCTGAAGGGTCTAAGGCTGGAAAACACGCTGTCCTAGTTCAAGGCATCGCCCACGCTGACGACTCCGACCTTGACCATGGCTGGGAAAAGTACCTCGGCTACTGGCGCAAGAAAGAGCCGTACATTGATGCATACTTGGCTGAGCGAGAAAAGTTCGGATGGTTCTGGAAACGGATCGTCGTCCAAGTCGAGCCTAAGAAGATACTCGCATGGAAGAACGGGGATACATCAAGACAGCCGGAAGTGTTCGGAGCCTAGAACTATGTCGAAAATAGATTATCATCGACTGGGGAATTTCCGGTATGCGATCATAACGTTGGTCGGCGACGACGGATTTCCTTTCAGTGTGTCAACCGATTTCAAAATAATGCCCGACCAGAAGATAGTCCTGCAGAAACCTGCTCAGCCGTCGAAGCTTGATGGCAAGAGAGTGAACGTCCTGTTCAACCATATCACAGGGTTGCCCGAAGGCGGGTACGGCGACCGGAGATACATGTTAGTCTGGGGGACCACTCACGAGGATAATGGGACGCTGAGGTTCGAGCCGGAGACGATGTCAGAGTGGGATGAGAAGATTCTGCCGTTTGACCAGTATTGCGCCATGTCTGCCCCGCAGGGAGCCAAGTATCTAGGAAGGCTTCAGGCGTCTGTCGAAGCCTGATCGTCCTCAAGTTCTACGACTTCCGCTTCTCCCACAGTGTCCTCTTGCTCAGAGGCTTCTGCAGTTTCTGCGGATTCTTGGTCGATAACCCCTTTGGGCTTTGATTCAGCGATCAGCATCATTAGACTCTCAAGGTTGAGCTCGGCTCTCGTGCGCCAGCCAAGCTTAACCAGACCCTCCTCATCCTCTTCTATGTAGCCAGAGCGCAGGAAGGCGTCGGTAAGTGTGAGTGCTCTCCAGCGTCCTACCTTCTGTCCGATCACTTCTTCAAGCTCCTTCCGTTCACTCTTCCCTTGTTTAGAGACGATAAGTGACAGGCAGGCTGCCAAAGCCGCCAAGTTATCGATTCTCCAGCCCGTCATCCTGGCTTCTCGAGGAGTCAGGGTTCCTTTCAGCCTAACAAAGTATCTTGATTCTTCCTCTCCGTCGGGTCCAGGCTTGTAGTCGCTGAGAACCTGTGACTCGACTTTCTTAACTTCGAGGTCGAGATCCTTCAAACTCTCGTTGAGCTGCGTCAGCACTTTGAGATACTCTTTACCAAGACCTGACTTGAGCTCCCACGCCCTAGCCCCTGGTACTCTTCCTCTCTTGAAGAAGAGCAGGTGAGCGGCCCGTTTGACTCGCTCAGGGTAGTACGATTGTTCCTGTTTTACTTCGCCCGTGACGCAACAACCTCCTTAGTGATTGGTATGGGATAGCTGAGAGGCGATCCTTGCCGGGACGCAAATGGTGGATCTCGGGGTATCAAGAACATCTTCTCTCTCTTCCTCTCCAGCATAGTCATTCCGTAGCTGACGAGAAAGCTGACCATTTGAGCGCGGAGGACTGTCTGGGGGAAGTCGGTAGTTCTTACGAAGCTCCAGTATTCAATTCGTTTTTCGTCACCGGCCTTCTCCTTCATTTCCATCCGCAGTTCTTCCAGGCGTTTGGTGAATGCTTTCTCTTCGAGGACTCTCATCCGTGCTAGTTCCGGCGAATCCATTGAGCCAGGGGCTTCGAAGGGTCCCGCTTGCAGCCGCTTGCGCCGTTCGAAGAACGATAGCGTCTGCTGCCAGTAATCGAGGGCTTCCTTGGTGGAAGCATCGGTCAACTGCTCTAGCTCAACTACTGGGTGCCATGATAGTAGAAGGAGTTCGGCGAGTTGCTCCCTTGACATTGATTCAATCTTCTGCTTGACCATTCCGGGATCGACGAACAGTGAGCTTGATTGGAATCTGAGATTGGCGCTCTGTAGACCAACTACTCTTGCGAGGCTCGTGATCGCTCTCATATCGAGAAGATTATCTTGTAGCGTCTGCCAACTTTCAGCGTGCCGTCTAATTATTCTGAGCGCTTCGGATATGTCGAGGAGGAAAGGATTGAACTGACGGTTCTCGATAGAGTTGCATGTCTGGATCAGCTCTTCTAGCTCTTTTCTCCCGGACGCTTTGCTAGTTCTTTGCGCCAAAGCTACTTCAGCTCCTTGACCATTGAGCTGCCTTCGACATTCTGGACCACAACGACGTGGACTTGGTCTTCCCTGGTGAGGGATAATTGTCCGGGCGTTATGGCGATGTACTGACTCGTGTCCGTGGTCTTTGACGCTGCCTGGATGAGTCGTGAGACCGTCTCCCGGTTCTTCGGGTCCATGTGAACATCAAACTCGTCGATCGCCCGGAAGGGAGATGAGATGAACTGTTGGAGGGACAAGAGGAAAGCGATCAGAGCGACGGTCCGTTCTCCGCCGCTGGGCGCGAGGCTGTCTAGAGATACAGGTTCGTTCCCCTTGAAGCCCGCATATAGTTCAAGGCCCGCCTTCTCGATGTGCTTTGTGGATTTGAGATCTATTCGCCCTTTACCCCCGACCTCGTCGAGCAAGCTGTCATACCGTGATGAGAGGTCTTGGAGCAACCTCGCCATAACTGTCTTCCAGCGATCAAACCGTCCTTGTAACTCGCCTAGAACATCGGACCTGTTCTGTTCCACGACCTCAGCTTTCTTCCTCAGATCCACATACAAGTCGCCGTAGGTTTTGAACATCTTCTCCACATCGGCTGAAAGGTGCGCGAGCGGGCGAATCCTTTCCTGGACGGCGGCCGTCTCAAGAGTCACGTCGTGTAGGTCCCTTGGATTCTCGAAGATGGGTCCGAGCTGAAGGGCTTGGGTTCTTAGTGGTGCGAGTTCTTCTTCGCCGAGTCTTAGTTGGACGTCGAGTTCTTGGACTTCTTGGGCCATCATTGACAGCTTGAAGCTGTTGACCTCAGACTTGACCTTCGATTCAACAAGCAAGTCCGTGCTCTTAGTAAGATGTCCAGACAGTTCGGCGATCTTCGAACGGACCCTAGTGTATTCCATCTCGTCCATACGTGCCGTGTTCGATATTTTCTCATGCTCTTGGTTTAGCTCCGATAGCGTTTGCCTAAGTTGATCATTCTGTTCAGCTCCTGGCGTGACTAGATCTCTGAACCTTCCTATCCATTCGAGGGAGCCGGAGCGGAATCCACGACTATGTTCTAGTTTCAGGTGTTCCTCGCGGAATGTTTCGAGTTCTTGGTTTACTCGTTCAAGTTCGCCGGAGAGTTTCAGTTGTTCCTTTTGTGCTGACTCGAGTTCTTCTTTGGCGTCCTCTGATTTTTTCTGGAGGGAGGCTATTCGTTCTTGTAGTCGCATCTGTGATGATTCTTTTCTGAGGATTCTGCGCCAGGTCAGTTCCCTCTGTAGATCTTTGAGTTGTTGCTCGAGTTTCTTTTTCGTCTCGTACTTCTCGTATTCTCTCTGCCAGTGGAGGTAGGTCTCTCTCGTTCCTTCGATGACTGAGGACATTGTTTCTCGTTCAGTCGTGAGCTTCTGCAATCGGTCGCTGGCCTCGAGGACTTCCTTGCGATAGGCGTCGAATCCGACAGCGTCTTCGAGCAGTAGCAGTTTTTCGATTGGGCTTACTGTTCCGAAGCGTCCGACCATTAGCTGGTGCATTATCACCAGCATGTTGTCGGGGTTGAGCCCTATCTTTGAGAGTCCTTCGATTAGGCTGGTCTTGGAGACGGGTTTGTTGTTGAGGAGATAGTGGTAGTCCCCGGAGCGTTTCAGGATGCGTGTGAGAAGGACCTTATCGCTTCGGGCTTGCGGGAATGGTCTTGGACCTTTTTCCGATTCGTTGTCGAGTAGGATCGAGATTCGGGCTTGGTCTTCCCCCCATCGGATGAGTTCGCTGAGCTTTCTGGATCTCTCCGTGTAAGCTTGCCCGAGTACTACTGATATTCCGAGGAGGATGGAGGATTTTCCTGCCCCGTTTGGTCCGACGATAAGATTTAGGCCGGGCTCTAGTGGAATGCTTGCGTTTTTGTAGCTCATGAAGTTGGTGAGCTGTACTTCCCGGATCAATCTCCCACTAGACCTGATACTTGGAACTATTAGATCGCTGGGGTCTAATCAACATTTGACCTATCGTGGGGAAATTACAAGTTCTTGTCAAATCCGGATTGTTTAAATAGCCGATCGGGAGTTTATCGCGTTCCGGAGTGTGCCAGGTGCGGGATTGAGGCGGCTTGGCAAAGTACTGCACCTGTCAAAGAGTGGCAATCTTCTCCTTCGGCTCGAGCAATATCCAGTTCCAATAATCGGCGCACAAGTCTGCGACTACAAACTGCGCAGCGTTGGTGTGGTCAATAATATTCTAGGTCCTGTGAAGACTCCATACGTATCGGTAAAGCCAGCTTCGAATGTTGATGGCGCTCTCGTCGGCCGGGTCCTATACCAGGTCGAGAAGGATTAGGAGCATCAAAAAGAAAAGTTGACTGAGACACTGGAACACGTGCCGAGAATACCGACGGGTCCTAGACCTGCTCGATTGTGTCCTGAGTGTAAGGGTTCGAAGCTCATCCGCGACTACGATACGGCTGAGGTGGTCTGTATGACCTGTGGTTTTGTCGTTACTGACAAGATTGCTGATTCTCGGCCTGAGTGGCGTGCGTTTGATGATGAGCAGCGGGCCAAGCGTGCTAGGACTGGGGCGCCTATGACATTCACTATTCATGATAAGGGGCTATCCACAATCATCGACTGGAGGGATCGTCCTTCCGGTACGAAGAGTGTAAGCGCTGACCAACGTATCGAGCTCTACAAGCTGCGGAAATGGCAGCGTCGGGTGAGGGTGTCCGATGCGACGGAGAGAAATCTCGCCGTTGCACTGTCGGAGCTGAGTAAGCTGTCGGCGGCTCTGACCCTGCCGAAGAACATTCTGGAGACAGCCTCTGTAATCTACCGGCGTGCGATCAAGAAGCGGCTGATTCGTGGACGGTCAATTCACAACGTGACCGCGGCAGCCATCTACATGTCGTGTCGCCAGTGCGGTGTCCCGAGGACGCTAGACGAGATTGCGTCCGTTTCGACGTTGAACAAGAAGGATATTGGCCGGAGCTACAGGTTCATGCTTCGAGAGCTTGGAATGTTCGTGCCTCCTTCGGCCAACCGGAGCTATGCTGCAAGGTTCTCCAACCGACTAGTGATTTCTGGGAAAGCGGAGGGGATCGCGATCCGCATTCTAGAGATTGCTCGCCAGATGAAACTGACTAGTGGTCGGGGTCCTGCGGGTATTGCAGCCGCGTCCACGTATATTGCAACGGTGTTGACGAATGAGCGGAAGACTCAGCGGGAGATTGCAGAGATCGCCAATGTGACCGAGGTGACTATACGCAACCGCTACAAGGAACTGCTGGAGAAGCTTATGATCGAGGTCCCGCTCTAACTGGGCCTAGGCGTCCTACTCGTTAACCTGCTGTTATACATTCGGAACCTGCAAATAGCTCTGGGTCGTGACAAACGTGGGCCTGGAGCCAAATTCTCGGTTTCCATCCATTCTGGGATAATTACCGCCCTAATGAGTTCTTGGGTTGTGATTCCCCTTTGGTGGGCTAGCCTTCTTAGCCGAGCAAAAGCATCTGCGTCTAGTGACTGCATGAACTTACTGGATCTTGATCTTAGTCGGAACTCTCTCGCTACTGCCATGTCATGTCATACCATCGGCTGTGGAAAAATAAGGTGGACGTGTAGAATACCGCACACTAGACGTGTTTTGCATCACGTGTAAACCCCGGTTCAGATATTCAACGAGTGCCACTGCGAAGGGGACATGTATTGTTGACGTGGAGGAGTTCTGAGGGTTACGACTACGTTTACTTGCCGCGAGTTCTCTTGGTGGATTCGCTTGCGGCCTCTTTCAGCAGTCTGTTGGTGTTCTCGGTGCCGCCACCAAGTCTGAGCGTCTGTTCGTGCTGTTCCGACAATCGCTTCGTGGACTCGATGATATCAGCGCGTTGTGTCTGCTGGGCGTTTGAGGATAGTTGATTCATTGTTTTGGTTGCCTCTTTGAATTTTCCGGCGGCGAGTTGCTTGTAGTAATCTTCTAGTCCTTGGTAGTAGGCGAATTCTGATATGAGACTGTTGCGTATTCCCTGAGTGTACTCTTCGTCGTCTTTTGCTGGTCGAATGTTCAGAGATGAGTTGATGGTCTTCTTGGACCCGTCAACCGCGTCACCGTAGGAAACCTGGACGTTTAGCAGCTGACCCTTGAACCCTTCTGGCATGGCGACCTGGCCCCAGATCTTCGCGATGCTCTCTAGTACGTTGATCTTGACTGGGGGGCCCGGATAGTTGAGGATGCGAACGTCTGATGGTGTGAAATCGACCGTGATGCTTCTTCCCGCTACTTGGCTTACAGCATTCTCCTGCATAACCACCGGGAGCTTGTCCGCATCGGTGACATGGTAGAGGACTCCTCCCGAAGAGTCAGCTAGGGCTTTCAGAATATCCTCGCGATAATCTTCTCCGATTCCGAACTCGATCATCTTGAAGCCTTGCGGGGCTTTCAGAGCCGAGTAGGGTTCGGGTTTGGTTACGTCAGTTGGGTGGCCGTCTGTAAGCAGGAGGATCCAGCCTGAGCCTCCACTTCTTGTGGCCAGATCGAACGCGGATGTTAATGCGGAGTAGAGTGCGGTCATGCCGGTTGCTTTGATCCCTGGAAGGGTGGTGTTGAGGTTGGTGTCAGGGTAGGTGTGGACTGAGTCTGAGAAGGTGATGAACGAGATCTTGTTCCCAGTCGGGATTCTGCTCCAGTATTCCTGGGCTCCTTTCTTTGCTAGTTCGAGCTTCTTTCCTGCCATTGAATGGCTTGTGTCGAGTACTATGATGTGGTGGAAGCCCTTGGCTTCGACCTGTTTCTCTGCGACGAGTGTGATCTTGAAAACAGCGTCAACCTTGGAATCGTAGGAATATGAATGGCTTAGTTCAGTTCTAACGGATAGTGTCATACTGTTATTCTCTCCATCTTTCCCTTGTCGAGTACGAGGACTCCCGCTTTGCCGCCGTGGTATCTGCTGGAGAAGACTGTTATGACTCGGCCGCCCATGTCTTCCCGGAATCCATCGACGACTTCGTGTCCGCGGATGATTCCTTTGAGCGAGTTGTTCGCTAGGAAGGTTTTCGTCGCTTCAATGCCGTAGTAGTATGCTCCTTTTCCCCGGACGCTGGGAACGAATTCGTCAATCACGTCCCTCGGATCATTCCATAGGAGCTGGAAGGCTATAGGATCGTCAGGGTTCAAGTCTGGCCAGGGGAGCGAGGCGATCTCGGAGACGTGCTCCATCCCCTTTGCGATTCCACCGTGAAGACAGAGGTAATCGTTTACGACGACTGCATACGGCATTGATTGGAAGAACTCCTTGAACTTCTCGTAGCTGGCTTCGCCAAGTTTCTCTGTCACTTCGTTCGTGAATCCGTAGTAGGGATTCGTCAGAGGACTCTCATGGTTTCCTCGGAGCATTATTGTCCGATGGGGGTCTTCGAGAAGGGTTGATGCGATGAGCCCGAGATTCTCTAGGCTTGTGCTGCCTCTGTCTACATAATCGCCTAGGAAGACGATGAGGTCTGCGTCATCAAAGAATTTTTCGATGACAGTCTCTGTCACGTCGATTGCCCCGTGTGTGTCTCCGACGAAGATTACTCTATCCTCATATCTCGGGTTTAGTAGGGGTCCGGCGAGCTCTGCCTTGGCTTCACCGATCACCCGGAGCGCCTCTGCCGCTTCAATCATTCACTCACGAGCTTCACGATAGTGCCGGTGCCGAACTTCAAAACACTATTCGGCCTGACTTCGACACTATCGCTGACTCGCTGAAACTCTTTGCCATCGTAGAGGAATGTACCGTTCAGGCTTCCTAGGTCCTTCAACATGAGCTTGCTGCCGTTGAAGCTGAGAGAGGCGTGTTTCCTGGAGACTTCTTGATCAGGAATCACCACTACGTTCTCCGGGCTCCTCCCGATAGTGATGGTGGGGAAGTCGTCGAAGTCGATGCTGACCCGCGTCTTGATCAGGGACGATGCTGGGGTGTTGACAAAGACCATGTAATAGCGCGATCCGGATGGGGCTGGGCTTGGCTGGGCTGTCTGCTGGAAACTTGACTGGAAACTTGGCTGTGATGGTGCTACTGTCTGGCTGTCGTCAGGTTCAGCTGTTGGCCCGGTAAGCACGAACGAGGGCTTCTGGACTCCAAGATCGTCACTGGGCGTCATACTCTCGGGAGGTTCAATCTTCTCCGGCTCGAGAGGTTCTGCTTTGATCGGTTCGGCCTCTTCGTCGTCGTCTTGGTTTTTGCCCTTCTTGTTCTTCTTGCTCTTCTTTCCCTTCTCCTTCTTGGGTGAGTCTTCCCAGCTGGATGATTTGTCGTCTTTCGATGATGTGTCGTCGGATGATTCTGAGGAGCCGAGTAGGCTGGCCATGTCGATGCCTTTCGATGCGACTTTGGCTCCGGGTCTCTTGTCTCCGCAGCCGTCGCAGAACGTCCGATAGTCCTCGTTTTCGGCGCCGCACGATGGACATTTCCAGTTCCCGGTCGGAGCGGTCTGGGGTGTTTCTTGCTGAGTGCTCGTTCCGGTCGATATTTCATCCTCATCGGAGGCGGGCTTGGAATGACGGAGTTTCATGGACCAACTGGTCAATGGTTGCGGGACGCGTTTTAATCTCTGACAGTACCGAGGCTCTAGCTCACTAGAGACATTTTCGTTTTGGGTCACGGTCTTCCCCTCTCGTCGAGAGACGATAGAGAGGATTCTCTGAGAACTATTGCCGGATGCGTAATGGTGGATTGCGGTGGGAGGAAAACAGCCCCAAGCGTCCGTCCTAGCTAAACAGCATCACAGTCTTCCAGCGCCGACAGGCTTCTTCGCGCCGTCACTTGTCACAGTGCTCTCACTTCCCCTCGGCTTCCTCTTCGCCCTCGGATTTCAAGGGAACACTCTAACCTACGCGATCACGGTCATCAGCTTCGGACTTCTAACGGCCCTCGACCTCAAGACTGGACTGTTTCGATCCATTCTAGGCTTCGCAGCGACCCTCCTGACGCTATCATACATTCTCCAGAACTCAGCATTCTCCTCTCAGATCTCATCCGCTGGACAATTCACATTCCTCTTCGTTGCTCTACCGCCCGCGGCAGGGGTCTTCCTGTCGACAATTCTCTTCTCCAAGAGAGAACGTTATCGGGTTCCAAAGCAAATGATTCTAGCAACGCTCGCAACTGGCATTGGGCTCGTAGTTGGAGCGTCGAAGAGCACAGGCGCGAACCTGATTGGGTCATCACTCTTCTCAGCATCGTTCTTCATCGGGCTCGGTCTGGCGGCCAACTCTCTCCAGATGGGTCTCCTATTCTTCTTGGACAAGTTCTGGCAGAGCAAGAGATTCTCAATGGCGGTAATGCCTCCCGCGTTCTTCTCTTACAATGCAGTTATCGGTTACCTCTACATCACGTCTCCCAGTCCTGAGCTCGCCTACATCTTCTTCTCCTCCCTAGGGTTCTTGCCTGTCTTGGCTGTGGCCGGAATCGTTGCGTCCGGCTTAGCGGTTAGAATGCTGGGCGCGCCTGCCCCTGCAAAAATATCCTCGGGACCCGCGAAGACCTCTACTCCATCCATTGCGCCGCCTAGGATTAGGGTCTCTGGAGATCATTCCATCAAGCTGGGACACGTCGAGACGATCAAGATAGCTACAGAGTCTGAAGGCAAACCGCGTGACATGGCAACGATCGACGCGTCGATCCAGACTCCCGCGGGAAAGCGTGACCAGCTGAGATTGTCACATGTCTCGGTGGGGAGATACAATGCCGCTTACGCCCCAGGAAAGCCCGGTAACTACAATGCCCACATTATTGTGACGAGTAAGACGCACCAGACTTCTAAAGAGTCTTTCTCGTTTAGCGTGCAGCCTCAGCAGGTCTCACATCCATCTCCACCGGCCATCACGCGTCCTCCTCCTCAGCCGCCGCGTCCTCCTCCACCTGTCTCGCGCCCGGCTCCTCTTCCGCCACCACCAGTTCAGCGTCCAAGTCCTCCGCCGGTAGTCTCTCTTCCTCCTCCCCCATCTGCTCCACTGCCGAAGACGGGCCTGCCCAGCCTCGACAAGTGGGACCCGAGAGTATGGGTGAATCAGGAGATCCACGGCTATCGGGTTGTGGAGCATGTTGCGACGGGTGCGACTGGCTACGTTCTCCGTGCCACCTTTGGACAGGCGGCTACTGAGATGGCGTTGAAGATTCCGATCTTGAAGACTACAAGTCGGGTGAGAGGGGTGAATGAGCCGACTACTGGGACGACGACCCTGAATGAGACGATGTCTGAGGCGACCCGGTTGCTAGAGTTGTCTGGCCAGTCCAAGTACGTGGTCCAGATCCGTGGAGTGTTGGTGGATCGGTTGAATGTCCAGGAGATTGTGAAGGGCAATATTGCTCTCTACTATCGGAGCCCGCCCGCAATTGTGATGGACTTCATGAAGGGTGGGACGGCAAAGAAACTCATCGAGGATCCGGAGTATGAGCCGTTGTACTATTCAGAGAAGTGGGGAGGGATTGTTGTAATGCTCGGCCAGATGATGGCTATGGCACTGGACATGGTTCACAAAGCCGGATTCGTCCACCTTGATGTGAAGCCGCAGAATGTTCTGTTCACCTCGAAGCCGCCGTTGACGGGGCAGGATATGCTCGACCAGATGATCGCTGGATCACTCGTGCCGAAGCTGGCCGATCTGGGCTCCGCGGTGAAGAGCGGGGGAAAGGTTGTCCAGTTTACCTCGGAGTATGCGCCTGGGGAGCAGGTTCTAGGGGACGAGGCTGATCCGAGTATGGATGTCTATGCGCTTGGAGCGGCATTGTACACGATGTTGACCCGGACGCCAGTCCACTCCAAGACGCTCATAGAGGCGATGAATAATCTGTCGAACAATCCCAGCTCCAGCAAGGCCGCGAACGATCTCGAGTCGGCATGGGACTCTTTCAGCCCCGACCTGTCGAAGATAGATCCGAAATTCTCAGCAATCATGCCAGTCTTGAAGGATATGCTGAACAAAGATCCTGAACGCAGACCTGATGCTGAGAAGGTAGGGAATTCTCTCCAGAAACTGGTAGACAAGCATGGTCATCTGGGATAGCCAGCTGAGATCCATCTCTGAAAAAAGAATGTTGGCTCCCGGTCCCATGTCGGCCCTGAATCCGGGAGCGATTTCGGACGTACTTTCACGAATAGTACGTCTCTTCTGGAGGGTTGAGGGTTCCGGTTTTCACGCAGCTGACTTGGCTGTTCACCTCTCCGCTACTATCCCTCATGGGACAAATAGCATGGGGGACAGCTGAGCAGTAGTACGGTGCTGGTCGCATATGAGAATCACGTATACAACTGAACACATGCAGAATGAGTACACACACGTGATTCTATCAGACGGGTTTAGGGCTTGAGGGCTTGACCACAGTTGTAGCAGTAATTCTTCCCTAGAGATGGTGTGCCACAGGACGGGCAGCGTAACCGGATACCGCACTGGCTGCAATACCTTCCGCCTACTGGTTGTTGGTTTCCACAGAGCGGACATGTCTCAAAGTAGGCCTGTTGCGGTGGATTGATCAAGAGCCCGAATGTTGTAGCGGAGCCGACGGCCTGGCCTAGAGCGTTTTGGTTCTGCGGAGCCGTGTGATCGTGCATTCTATTCATTCAGGATATAGTCTTTGAGGCTCAAATACGTTCTTGTTCCACGGACGCCGACCCGGAGCCTTTCATCTTTTTTTCGCGTCGATGTTCCGACCCGGGGATCAAGCGTGACCCAAAACTGCGTGGCCATGCTCCCTTGAGTATCGCCGCACGGCGGAGAAACCGAGAATTCCTCCAATTATCATGAGTAGTGGTCCAGGGACTAGTGCGAGTATCGGCGTAATTGAAGGCAGCATAGAAGCGATCTGTGGGGGCGAGTTTTGGGCATAGTATCCAAGAATAATGGTTGACAGGTTCGCGGCACCCAGTCCGAGTATTATGGAGGGCCACGTGATTCGGCCCTTCCAGTCTTCCAGAAGATGGCTAGCACTCCAGAATACAAAGAAACTGGAGAAGAACAGAGTCTCGTAGCCGTATCCATAATTGTAGAGGTACGTGTTGCGATCAACCAGGACAGCTACGTAGAGCGATGTCATCTGATAGGCTGCGCCGATAATTGAGAAGACGAATGCGGCGGTTGCTCTGTTTGCCATACTTACCTAGAAAGTGTGAACAGTAGTTAACGCTTGACGATTGGACGACCACAGCCCCGTAACGTATTACTTCTTCTTGTAGCGTATCTTCTTCGGTGGTTGTCCCTGCGATTCGATCATGTCAGACGGCTTGACCCAGTGTGGAATGACGGTCACGGGAAGGGCCATAATTGGGCTCAGGATCTCGTGCTGCTCGGTATGCTTCTCTTCAGGTTTGAGATGCACTATTTCGAAGTTGCCTGCTGTGTCGAGAACCCCGTAGCCTGCTAGGTGTCTTGCGTAGAGGAATTTGTGGAGTAGAAACTTGATCTTCTTGTTGGTAAGACCAGCGACTTCGACGAGTTTCTTGTGCTGAGTTATCTGGCCGGTGGACATGGCAGTCATGTATTTCACTAAAGAAGAGACTTCGTCGTCGTGGAGATCGTCGGCCACAATCCGGGTCAAAGCGGTTTCACCTCATCAGAGAAGGATATTGTTCAAATTGAGCGTTCTTATTCTTATTGGGTAATTTGAGGCGTTGAGGATGTGCAGAAACATTCGAAGTCTGTTCAACTTCGATCCGCCAGCTACCGAGGAGGAGATTAGGGCTGCATCGCTACAGTTCGTCAGAAAGATCAGCGGTTTCAACCAGCCGTCGAAGATCAACGAGCGCTCGTTCTTGGCTGCGGTCGAAGAAATAGCCCATGCCTCGGCCAGTTTTCTCTATTCGTTGCAAACGAACGCTAAGCCGAAGAATCGGGAACGAGAGGCTGAGTCACGGAAGGCCCGCTCTGCTGAGCGGTTTCCGTCACACGCCTGATTCCGGTCGGAGTATTTTCTCCACCATTATCCATCCTACTTGCCGCTTGAATCCGAGCTTCGTGTTCACAGCAAGCATCGGGGCATTGCTAGAGTCGTTCCAAGTCTTAATGGTCCGATATCCATTCTTCTTTCCGAACTCGATGACTTTCAGCTTCAGTGCCGTAGCTATGCCCCGACCCCGGTATTCACGTGTGACTCCAGTATCGTCCTGGTTTAGCACGCGGCACTCTGTATCGATTCGATGCACATTGCTCATTCCCACATAGTTTGGTCCGTCTTTTGCTATGAAGTAGCCTTCAGGGAGCAGCTGCGGGTTCTTGAGTGAGAAAGTTTCCCATTGTTCGAAAGTCAGAGGTGTGAAAGCGGCCTCTCTAGGCATGTCAGCTGTGATCAACTGAACGAGTTCGTGTATCTTCCTCAACGAGTCTTCACCACGGAGTCGTTCTTCGGCCAGAGTTGTGAAGGTGATTCCTTCTTTCAACGCTTTCTCCACGTATCCACCAAATTTTGTTATATCGGCCATTGTCAGGTCAAGGCGGGACTCCCAGCTCCTGCTCTTCTCTGCAAAGCCTCTTCTCCGGAAGAATTCTATTCGTCGCGGGAGATCTTCCTTGCTCATCGCCCAGACGAGGATCGCGTTGAGATCGAGGAGTTCCTCGCTGATTCTGTTGTATATTGCTCGTCCGATGCCTGTGCCTTGCCGTTCAGGGTCTACGAGGATGTTGATCATGAACTTTCTTGGATGAAACATGCCAGGAAGGTTGAAGATTTCGCCGAAGCCTACAGCTTGGTCTTGTTCCAGGTCGATGCATTCGAGTCGTCTTAAGAGATGGTTTGTTCGGGCCATGCTTTCGTCTCGGCTGCGCCGTTCGCGAACACTGATAGGATAGTCTGGATAGTTTCCGTTGCTGATCGCAACCAGCCTTTCGTAGCTGCTAGGTTGGAACTCTCTGAACCCGAGGGAGAGAGTCCTCTGCTCACTCATATCGCGACCTCGGTCCTGGGATGTATGTCAAGCTTCGGGAGGTCGTTCGCGTACATCTCTAGCAGTGGTCGCTAGTTAATGGCTCGCGGCTCTTCGGGAGTAATATGAACCGAGCTATAGCCTACGGCTTTTAGTCCCCACGCTCCTTCGTACTCGACTCTCTTCCCAGTCCGATGCTCCCATCTCAGGTATCCGATCGACTGCGCGGCAAACATGGACGCTAAGGATGAGAACACTCCAATAGTCAGAGGGCGGAGAATTGTGAGATAGAGGTCGATGAACCAGAAGGTAACGGCCACAGATATCATATTTGCGATGAGAGCCCCAATGAGTTGTCTTCGCGTCGCGCGAAATGCTCCCGTTTTTTCCAAGCTCCTAGTAACCCGAGCTGCTGGGAATGAGCCATACGCGAAACCACCGGCAACGCCTAATGGCAGGACGAGCAAGGGAACTACATCGCTTAGAGTGCTCCTTGCTTCCAGAGTGATTGGGAGCCCCAAGTACACGGCCACATCAAATGCGAAGAGACCTGCGACTATCATTCCAAAGGGAGCCGCTCGCGTCAATTGCGTGTCCGTGCTCGTATTGTGAAGCGTTGAAGATATTCGTTCTGGACGCTTAACCAATCACATGCTCAAATAGTTCATTTTCGCGAAGCGAAGTTCTGAAGGCCTGATGATCTATGGATGATAGTGAGTTTCTGCGCACTTTCCACGAAGGTAGCATTCCGAGCGACGAGTTTCGTCACAGGGGTCATCTCCGTCTCGCTTGGCTCGTCCTCTCCAGATATTCGAGGATTGAGGCCGAGAGCATAGTTGCTCGCGAGATTCAGCGGTTTGCTGTTGCGAATCGTGCTTCGAACAGATATCATGATACTCTGACGCGTTTTCTGGGTTCGGCTTCTCGGACATGCAATGGAGAATGCGCCGGAGGCTGGGAGCATTGATGGACTTCTTGCTAATTTTCCGTTCTTGCTCGACAAGAGTCTTCCCTACCGTCACTGGCAAGAAGAGACTTTCAACTCGGACCGGGCTCGTACAGGCTGGGTTGAGCCGGATCTGTTTCCGCTGCCATGAACTCGATGGACTATACTAGATACTGGACTGTTGTCCCACGTTCTAAGCGGGTGTTTCTAGGAGGAGCTTCTTCTCTTCACGGAGGAAGGATAGGAGTGCCGTGTTCACTTCGTCCGCGTGAGTCCAGGTTATGAAGTGAGGTCCGTTTTTCACAGTGACTAGGCGTGCGCCTTCTACGAGTTTGACGGTTCGTTGTCCCGAGCTTGCGTACGGGACGATTCTGTCCGCGTCGCCATGAATGACAAGGGTGGGTGAGCTGATTCGGGCTAGGTCTTTGCGGAAATCTTCGTACCAGGTTCTAACGCACGCGACGCTGGCGTGGGACCCGGCCATGGCCGCGACGTTCCAGCTGTTCCGGATCGCTTCCTCACTGACCCTCGTGCCTAGGTTCTGGTCGGTGTTGTAGAAGTTCTTGTAGAATTCTGTGAAGAACGCGTAGCGATCCGCGGCGACCGCCTTCTCTATCCCATCGAAGACCGGCTTGTCGACACCTTCCGGATTATCCGGTGCTTTTAGCAGGTATGGCGGGACGCTGCTGATGAACACGGACTTCGAAACATTCTTCGAACCGTACCGTCCCTGGTACCGCGCGACTTCGCCGCCTCCCATGCTGAAACCGACAAGGGCGACATTCTTGAGGTCAAGCTTGCTTAGGAGCTGGTGAAGATCCTCGCTGAACGTGTCATAATTGTAGCCGGTGGTGGGCTTGCTGGACTGGCCGAAGCCCCGGCGAGAGTAGGTGATTACTCGATAGCCTGCGTCGAGGAGGACGGGGAGCTGTTTCTCCCAGCTAGCCCCGCTCAACGGATATCCATGAATCAGAACAACTGGTTTACCGGAACCATGATCCTCATAGTGAAGATCAATACTTCCAGAGTTCTCCTTCCCAACAGTTACAAACGGCATGATGAATCGGCGCCGACTTTGTTCGTCTAGAATACTTATGACTATTGGTCAAGTATTGGTTCCAAGGAGCCTCGAAAGAGCTACTCTCGCATCACGGGACAAAAAATTTTCCCCCCTCCTTTTCAGAAGGCTCTCGCCAGCGGGAACGCTTCTCGCCGAGAATCTTGCTTTAGAACATAGAATAGGCTTGAACCCAGGATCTCACATACTGGATTTTGCCCAAGGGTCACGCATGAAAACCTCGAGATCAGATCAGCCTGCCCAGATTCCCGATTCGGGCAAGATTCAGCCCGTTTTGAGCACAAATTCTCCTGCCGGGTCTTCCAAGATCCCTGGAGATGGTTTCTGTTCTCTTAAGTATCCGTGGGAATCTGATTATCGATTCATGGTCGGCTGGGGCTTTGCCTTCGGCAGAGGATTCGTCATACTCCTCTGGAGCATCGTCTGGGCAATCATCGCTGGAATCATTGCTGTGCTGATCACTGGCGGGACTCTTGCTGGAGTGATTCGTGATCCGACTGCTGTGGCGTCGAATCCTTTCGGCTTCCTGGCCGCGTTCTTTCTCGGTATCTTTCTCAGCGTCCTCATCGCCATCATCGGGCTATACGCGAGTATTGTGAAGGTAGCTGTAGACGGTGCACTGTCACAGCTGGAAAAGTCGGGACAGTACAGTAAAGGATCCTATTCAACGGGGTCCCAGTCGATGGGCTCACAGCCGACGCTGGTGGCCCCTGCGATGAGGAAGTTCTGTGCGAACTGTGGCAACGCCCTTCCAGGCGGGACAATGAAGTGCTCCAACTGCGGAGCAAGCCTCTAACGCTGCGGAAGGACTCTTGTCGATAGATCAATCGGTGGAATGGCATAGAAGCACGAGTAGGACAGCGACGCCGTTGGGAAGAGGGATGTTCCTTTAGAAACCAATCGATCTTTAGGAATGCTTTCTCTGTATGATTAGGTCCAGCCCGCCCGCTAGTAGTAGCCCTGCGACGAATGCGACGAGAAAGCCGAAACCGCCTGATGATGGTGCAAGAATCAGGACAAGTAGCCCCATGCCGACGCCGAAGAGCAGGATTCCCAAGAACTCTTCACCCTCTGGGGGAGCGGGAGATTGCCGAGTCAACTCGAACTCCTCACCGCGGAATAGAAGGTCCCAATAATAGTCCTGTGTTGCTGTCCGAGATGTTTTCCCGCGCCAAAATGGTTTCAGACGGATGCGCGCCGACGATTCGTTGAGAGTCGCGGAGAGCGAGCGATCTGAAGATGACCAGTGCCAGCAGGACGGCGACCCCTACTGCACCCACACGATCAGGACGAAGCAACCATAGGCTTGAGCTTGTCTTCCCATCCTAAGAATTTCTCATACACCAGAATCTTCGCGGTTTTCTCGAACCCCGAACGGACTAGGGCTCGCACCAGAGGCGATCTTGATGGAAGGAGGACCCGGAGCTTCTCTCGCTTCTTCCGATAGATCATGAACCGGAGCATTCGAGCCAGTTTCACAACATCGCCCGGTTCTCCAGCCGCAAATCCCATCGTCAAGACACTGTCCTCGTCGAGGAAGATGCAGCAAGCCTTCAGCTGCTTGTCACTGACTACGGTGAAGACTTGGCCTCGGCTCATGAGTCTTCTGAGGGTCTGGAGTGTCAACGGATACCAGGTCCAGCCGTCAGAATACATCGCATGATTCTCGGCAAAATTGGAGTGTGTGTGCAGCCAGTTCCAGAAACTCTTCGCGGAGCCTCTCGGCGAAGTGACTCCGGTCGGCTTCGTTCGGACTCCTCTGGCGGATTCGAGTCGCTGGAAGGTCTGCATCACCGGGAAGCCAATCTTCGCCAGATGTTCTCGGGAGGCACGGTTGCTGCTGCCTGTAGAGAGTCGTGCGACCCTAGCTCCTTTTCTTCTAGCCCATCGTACTAGCGCGTGGTTCAGCTTTCCTGCGATTCCGAGCCCGCGATACTGTTCATGTACCCTCACGCCTTCGAGCCAGGCAACGTAGTTGGCTTGGAGGCTGGCGTGGGCGCAGCCCACTGTCCTTCCGTTCACAGTTGCGACGACAAATCTGGCTTTCTTGTCGCCGAGCCAATCGTCCCAGACTGCCAATAGATAGTCATGGCCGCCCCAGATCTTCTTGGAAATCTCTAGAATCGGAGCCTTGTCGGCTGGCTTGGCCTTCGGAATCTTGACCTCGACCGTCTTTGGTTTCTTCGTTGAGTTCTTGACGAGTTTCAAATGGTTTAGAGCCAGCGAACAGGAGGGGTCACATTACTCGTATGTACCTTTTCGATCGTCCATCACGGTTGACTCGCTAGAGTCCATCCCCGAAGACAGCAGTTGCTTCCATTTTCATATCGAGATTCGAAATTCTCGGACGCCGATACATTGTCAGATGTCCCCGATTGTGTACCTGCGCGATAAATACGCAGGTAGCTTGAAGCAGCCGCTGGGAAAAATCTTGAACCCAATCATTCCAATTGTCGCGATTCTTGCGGTCACGTCGCTTCTACTGATTCCGGCCGTCACTGTCTACGCTGACACGTCGCTGCAAATGACCGGTTCACAATGGGCCATTCTAGAGCTGCTCGACTCGAAGATCAAGACGACTCACGCTGACACAATCCCGACAGGAGGCGTCCAATTTCTGTTCCCTGATGCCACCGCGTCCCCGGCAGGCTTTGTTAATCTCTTGACCGACGGCTTTACAGCAGGCCTAACAACCAGCAACATCCTTACGGCGACAATACAGGTCATGACCACACCGGCAACAACAATGTTCGTGGGTAACCCCGACGGCGGCTGCCCAGCATCGGCGCCAAATAATTGTCCGGGATCGGTGCGACTGTACTTTGCGTCGAACCTTCCCCAAGCAGGTATGTCCTCCTGTCTTGGCATGAACGGCAACAGCGATCACACCATAGTCGCGAATGAGTTCGATTATTGGTGGTCGAACACTACGCCAGCGGTCCTCGGAGTGCCGGGCAGCTACTACCAGTTCCAACAAACAGGCGGCTCCGGCGGCATCATAACCCTACAAGTCAGCCTCGACCCACTAAACTGGTCCGACCTCTGCGGCCACAGGGGTGATTTCGTCGCGTCCGCCTTCATGGCGTCCATATCCAACATCAAAGATCTCGGAGTCTCCTTCGGCAGCGGCTTCTTCTTCGAAAACGGAGTCGGCGTAGACGGAACCACAGGCACAGCCACCTTCCAGCTGACAAGCTACACCATAACCTAGCCATTAACCGATCCCCAGAGTACACCCTCGTCCTTTTTTTTGTTGATAATTCCATATGCATCTGAGTGCAAAAATATGGTCGACTGACGCGGTTTCTCGTCATGGCAATGAGCAGACATAACTTGGAACTAGTCGAAACGACTAGTGACAGGATCACAATCTTGGCAGACTTTCCCAATCTCAAACCGGCCCCACTCTTCGACTATTGGACGAATCCAGATTTGCTAACCAAATTGTGGCCTCCAGCGGTGGAGTTAGAGCCCAGGCTATGCGGGACCAACCATTTCTCCTGGCCCAAACAAGACTGGCATCTCCGGGGCAGGTTCATCATGTTCGACAGAGGGAAGACGCTCGCCTTCACGTGGAAGTGGGACCACGAGCCTATCGACGAGACCAGGGTCACGGTGCTCTTCCAATCCATACCAGACATGGGTACAAGACTCACCCTTCACCCACGAAGTATACTCGAAAAACTCAGAGGCGAAAAAGATACGGGACGAACACGTAGAAGGCTGGACCTTCTTTTGCGGAAGCTCCAAGAACAAGCCTAGCTCAGGGTTCCAACCGCCACTTCATGCGCAACGCGAACATCACGGTTACCATCATACGAGATCAAACGAACTGCTCTTGACAAGGCTCAGCGAGGGTCGAGAAAGGTAACACCAGATTGAAGCATCAATACATGGAAAAATCCATCCTGGCAAGGATTGAGCGAACTAGTCCGAGACCTGGTCCGTCAGATGCTTAGACTGCGTTTCGACGATGCCACAATAGTCTTCCACCTCAAAGCCGCCAAGATCCGCAACGCCCAGCAGATCCTGGACAGCGTCCTAGACGAGGCCAGGCAAGAAGCAATAGCCCGACTATCCTCCAGAAGACGATATCTACAGGGATAGTGTTCCACGCCGCAGGTTGTTCACAACCCGAACGTCGCGGCCACTATTCACAACATTAGAGTGTCACGCTTGGGAACATACGCCAGAAGCGGTCTACTCTGGGGGTGAGACCTTTTGGGCCGGTTGTAGACTTCCAGAGGGCTCTTCCCCGATGCTACAATCCGATCGCCGATTATCGCCACATGCTTGCCTGCGAAACGCTTGTTGATCTCCGGAGCTTTTGAAATGTAAAATCGAAACCCTCTGCTACCAGCAACGGCTTAGCCAAACTCTCCGCAACATTCCCCAGCCCCTGCTGAAGTACGGTGTTGAATCTCTTATCTCTCAAATGCCCGCGTAAAGCCGTCTTCTTGAGAAACGATGTCGTCCCCTTGAGCAGGTCCGCAAATCAGTGAATGCTACTTAGCATGAAGAGGAGCCCGATGACGAGGACGATTGTCCAGGAGGTTGAAAAAGTCCGCGTGCCAATAGATCTATCCGAACAAAGTCGTTTGAGACTAGACGGCTGAACTAAACCCGGAAGACTAGACTCCGAACGACAGAAGGGGCTAGAATAAAGACCCAGAAGTCGACGCTTCTTTTTTCGCATGAATTGAAAAACCATCAACAACGCGATTGCTGCCGCGACGTTTATGTCAGGGGAGGACTCGGAACAGTTCAATGGGCTCCTTCACAATCTTCAATTCACGACTCCCGATCGATTCTGTCTTGATATCCGGCCTGCTTCGAACCTGTTCGTAGACCGGTTTTGTTATGAGAATCCCGTTAGGATCCGCCAAAGGTTCTATTCTAGAAGCGACGTTGACAGCGTCACCATACAGGTCCCCCTGTCTGTGTTCAACATCACCGACATGGACACCCACCCTGACAGAAACTCTCCGATCTCTTGGAAGGCTCTCGTTGCGCCTGGAAAGCATGGCCTGGATTCGGATAGCGCATCTGACCGCCTCCAGTCCACTCGGAAACTCGACGAGGAACATGTCCCCAACGGTTTTTCACCTCTCTCCCGTTGTAGCTGGTGAAGAGTGGTCGCAGAAGCTTCCGGTGTTCTTCCAAGAGATCGAGCGCGAGAGACTCGTCTTGTCCGGTCAGGGGGGTATAGCCCACAATGTCCGTGTACATTATTGCCGCGAGTCTCCGGTCTAGTCCAGCCACTTCACCGGTCTCGCTGGTCTCGGCTGAGTAATCGGGTGGCTCTCTGATTCCGGTAAAGCTGCGGGTTTCTGATAGGAATCTCTGCCAAGCAGGTTCACCGGGCAGCAAGATGTGGTTTCTCCCCTCCATAGGAACAAATCTTGAGTTCGGAATTCGTCCAGCCATTTCCCGGCCTCGCTCGAATGGGATTACAAGGTCTCCCTTCGAGTGTAGAACTAGCGTTGGGACGGTCAGTTTGGGGAGAAGATCTTCTATGTTGAGATTGCCGACCTCCTTCATCAACCGCAACGCGGTCTCTGGCGTGCATGAGACGCGTTGGAGGTCGTCGAACCAGCGCTGCTGATCTGGCGTCGATTCCGGTAGGAATGCGTCGGTGAAGACGCGGCGAGCAAAGGGATCATCCCGGCCCCACCCGTTCTTCATTATGGTCACCATCGCCCTGATGAGTTCAAGTTGTCCGGGTTCGAGGTTCCAGTGTTCCCAACCCTTCGCAAAGGCTCCTCCAAGGACCAGATGACTGACACGTTCCGGTGACGGACAGCATAGGCGATGCTTACCGGTCCACCTTGAGAGTTTCCCAAAAGATCGAACCTTTCAAGGCCGAGGGCGTCTGCGACGGTCTCAAGATCCCGTACCCAGCTTTCAAACGAGAAATTCTCAACGTCGCGGTCGGACAGTCCAAAACCTCTCTCGTCATAGCGGATGTACGTGTACTGTCTAGAGAACTCGCGGACCCAGGGCCGCCAGACAGGGCTTCTCGAGGTCATACTGTACATGGGTGAGCCAGTGAGCGGCCTTGACCAGTGGGGGCCCAGAACCTACAGAGGCGTATGCGATCCTCACACCGTCTGGTGCGGTGCAAATACGAATCTTATCGTCCAACCCTGTTTATCTCTGCCACAGACCGTCCAAAAGCTCGCTGCCACATGATCTGTTAGGAGCACCGATCATGAGCAGCACGGTCGCAATAGAAAAGAGCATCAGTTCTGAAAAACCTAGCGGTCCATTCCCGACAAACTAGCACTTGGTCATGTCAGGAAAAACGACTTTCCTAGAAAGATACGACGAGGACAGTCCTGCTCACTAGTCCGACGATTAGCAAACGAAAAGCTCAACATCAAAGATGCCTGGTCAGCGGAGCGGCTGGCGCGAACGACTGCGCGCAAAGCCCTCACGAATGGTACAGGAACTAGCAATCAGAATTACAAGAGGATCGGATGAGCGATCTTGCGCGAGTTGCGTTTGGTCCGTGCCCGATCCTGCAGACCCACCGGTTATAGTTTGTTGATGGTGTGGAATCCTAAGGGTTGGAAGTCTCCGTCGTCGTAGGTGTAGAGGTCGACTATTCCGTGCCTTCTAGCTAGGACGGCGGTTGTGCAGTCGGTGAAGCTGAGGTTTACCTGGCTCCTTTCCTTGTAGAGGCTCCAGGATTCGGTAAGCGCCTGCCCGTCCACTTTCAAGAGCACTATTGATTCCGAGGATAGTATGGCGTTTCCGAGCTCGACGGAGGCTGGGTGGGTACGGGTTCTCTGCCTGCAGCCTGTGACGGCCTCGTCGAGTATGTAGTCGGAGGTGTATAGCTTCCGGTAGGGGGTCTCGCCTCGGCCTATCTTCTTGAA
>Ga0209239_1000041_pt1 | contig 75016 bp, 61 predicted proteins | sample GraSoi013_2_20cm_FD_185824 | JGI IMG/M metagenome (GOLD analysis project Ga0209239, IMG submission 185824) | Grasslands soil microbial communities from the Angelo Coastal Reserve, California, USA - Sample 10_02_2013_2_20cm (SPAdes) (version 2) | ecosystem: Environmental > Terrestrial > Soil >...
AGAGACCCTGCCGGCATAAGTAGCGATAAACACGATGAGAACTCGTGTCGCCGAAAGTCTAAGGTTTCCTGAGGAAGGTTAATCCGCTCAGGGTTAGGCGGGTCCTAAGGTGAGGCCGAAAGGCGTAACTGATGGACAACAGGTCAACATTCCTGTCCCGCCTGGTGACGTTATCACGATGGGGTGACGCAGAAGGATAAGAGAGTCGGGTGATGGATGTCCCGATTGGCCACTGTAAGCCGGATCCCGGAGGCAAATCCCCGGGGTCATTCAACGGTCAGAGTGGTGACGAGGTCATACGACCGCAAAGTCTCTGATTTCACGCTGCCAGGAAAACCCCCTAAGGAGTCATCCAGGTGCCCGTACCACAAACCGACACAGGTAGACGAGGTGAATATCCACAGGCGCTCGAGAGAACGCTCGCTCAGGAACTAGGCACATTAGCCCCGTAACTTCGGGAGAAGGGGTACCGCTGTAGGGTTTATAGCCCGAAGCGGTCGCAGTGAATCGCGATCTGCAACTGTTTAACAAAAACACAGCTCTCTGCAAAGTCGAATACGACGTATAGGGGGTGACACCTGCCCGGTGCCGGAAGGTTAAAGCAAGGGCTTAGCGCCGCAAGGCGCGAAGGCTTGAACTGAAGCCCCGGTGAACGGCGGCCGTAACTATAACGGTCCTAAGGTTAACAGCGCGCAGCCTTAGTAAAACTGAACCATATGCGGGAAACTCCTCGCACAGCTGTCCGGTACTCGTTCCGCGAAAGCGGAGCAGTCAAAATCCGGCGGACATGGGGACGATCCGCAGGGAAGACTCCAGGAGGTAATCATGGAGAACCCTCAGAGACTTAACGTTCAGTCGCATCCTGAGAAGCTAGAGGCCCAATGGGTGGTGGGATTCGTTGACGGCGAAGGTTGTTTTTACGTCGGCATCAACCCGCATCCAGAAATGTCCTGCCAATATCAAGTACTCCCCGAATTCACGGTCGTTCAACATCAACGTGACGTTCAATTGCTACACGCTCTGAAGAGATTCTTCGGATGCGGCGTAGTCAGACAAAACCACGGAGATCGAATGGCTTACAGAGTTCGGGGGCTGAATCACCTTACTGAAAGGATTGTTCCCTTCTTTGAAAAGCATTCACTCAAATCAAGGAAGCGGGTCGACTTCGCGAGGTTTCGAAAGATTCTGCACCTGATCAATCAGGGAAAACACTTGAAAGCGGAAGGCATCGAAGAAATACGGGAAATAGCTTCAGTAATGAACACAGGACGCGAAAGATAAAGTCCGGCTTCTCTGGAAACAGAGTAGGAGAAACCGAGCGAAATTCCTTGTCGGGTAAGTTCCGACCTGCACGAATGGTGGAATGATAGATCGACTGTCTTGGCGAACGGCTCGGCGAATTTGTGGTTCCGGTGAAGACGCCGGATGCCCGCATCTAGACGGAAAGACCCCGTGCACCTTAACTGCACTCTGGTCATGAGTAACGGAATAGTCTGCGTAGCATAGGCAGGAGCCTGTGAACCCTTGGTTTCGGCTGAGGGGGAGGCACCAGTGAAATACTGCCCTGACTGTTCTGTCGCTCTAACCTACCGCCCGTGACGGGCGGGGAGACACGGCCAGACGGGTAGTTTGACTGGGGCGGTCGCCTCCTAAACTGTAACGGAGGCGCTCAAAGATCGGCTCAAGCGGATTGGAAACCCGCTGTGGAGTGCAAGAGCATAAGCCGGTTTGACTGTGAGACTTACAAGTCGAGCAGGAACGAAAGTTGGATCTAGTGATCCGGTGGTCCCGCGTGGAAGGGCCATCGCTCAACGGATAAAAGGTACGCCGGGGATAACAGGCTGATCTAAGCCAAGAGTTCACATCGACGCTTAGGTTTGGCACCTCGATGTCGGCTCATCGCATCCTGGGGCTGTAGAAGGTCCCAAGGGTTAGGCTGTTCGCCTATTAAAGCGGTACGTGAGCTGGGTTCAGAACGTCGCGAGACAGTTCGGTCCCTATCTGGTGTGGGCGCAGGAGAATTGAAGGGAGTTGTCCCTAGTACGAGAGGACCGGGATGAACAGACCTCTTGTGTACGAGCTGTCCCGCCAGGGGCATCGCTCGGTAGCGAAGTCTGGAAGAGATAATTGCTGAATGCATCTAAGCAAGAAGCTCGCCCTAAGATAAGTTCTCCCAATCCGCTTCGGCGGATAAGAAGGGCAGTCGAAGACTACGACTTTGATAGGCTGGAGGTAGAAGCGCAGCAATGCGTGAAGCTGACCAGTACTAATCGCCCGTTCGGCTTAATCATAAAACTTTCTCAATCCGTCTTTGAGGAAGCGCAGATGTGATTCGTAAGAATCGCAGGCTAGTAACGCCTTTTCTGCACAGTGTTGTTCGACCTGCTGTCGAGCTTGTAGTGCCAGCCTAACTCTGTTGTCGCACTCGCGATCCTTTGCTCGGGATGAGCTCAGGAATCCGTTCGCGAGTTTCAAGTTTCCGGTGGCTATACCGCGAGGGTCACACCCGTTCCCATCCCGAACACGGAAGTTAAGCCTCGCCGGGCCGATGATACTGCACGGGCAACTGTGTGGGAACGTAGGTCACCGCCGGGATTAAATTGAAAAGGCCGGTCCTGGATATCCAGAACCGGCCTTTCTTGTTTGTGCCCATTTCTATGCGGGAGCCGCCCTTCTCTTGGCCTAATGGCCAGGAGAGCACAGTCGAAAGAGTACTATTGACCTTCGCCATCCCGAGGGTTATGGTTACTTCCTGCCCCGGGCCCGATAAATCACCCACGGTGAGGTCCCCAATGACTACCAGTATCGCCACCAACCCCGCAGGAGTCGCTCTACAAGAGCGTTGGGAGAGGCTTCGAAGCCACAAACGCACTATTTCACGAGTGAAGTTACTTGTGGAATGGGAACAAGGTGGAGCGCATGAACGCGCCAACGCCGTTACCGTAGACGTAAGCCACTCCGGCTGCATGGCTGTGGTGGGAGCGGATCTGCCGCTGCACAAGCGTGTGCGCCTGATTCATCCCGCGACGGGCCGCAAGGCTGACGCCGAGGTTGTCTGGCGCAGCCATGAAGCCTGGGACGCAGGATTCGAATTGGTAAAGCCCGATGCTTCGTTCTGGGGTCTGAAATAGCCTTCTGAGCCCCGCGCTAGTACGAATCTACTTAGGCCACTTCTCCTTCGGCAAGCTCTTCTGAATCGTTTCGAGATTCTGGAAACCGTCCTTGATGACGGTCTGTTTGACGTTATCCTTGGTCACCGCGACAGGGCTCAAGAGTATCGCTGGAATCGTTTTGTTCCCGATAGAAATGTCAGTCGTAGTCCTAATGGTATCTCCTTTTGCCCAGGCCACTGCTGCCTCGGCGGCCTGCTTTGCTTGTGAACCAAGCGGCTTGTACACCGTCATGGTCTGAGTGCCATCGAGTATGCGAATGATGGCCGCCAGATCCGCATCCTGGCCCGATACAAAGACTTTCCCAGCCAGTTTGTGCTCCTCGAGCGCCTGAATCGCGCCTCCCGCGGTACCGTCATTCGAAGCGACCACGGCGACAATGTTTCCCTTCGTTGATTCAATGGCCGCGGACATGTGTGCATAAGCCTCCGACGGATCCCAGTCCTTGGTCCAGGTGTCCGAGACAATCTTGATGTCGCCCCGATCCACCATTGGCTTCAGGACTGCCATCTGTGCCTCGTGCAGAATCTTGGCGTTGATATCCGATGGAGAACCGCCGATCAAGACATAGTTTCCTTTCGGCGCCCGTCGGGTGAGAAAATAGGCTTGCAAATAGCCGACTGCCGAAGCATCAACTCCGATAAAGAATGTGACATCCGCGTTGCGAACCAGGCGCTCATAACAAAGCAGCGGCACTTGTTTGACCTTTGCCGCGCTGACGATCCGAACGGCCTTGTCCGCATCGTGAGGCACGAGAACCAGCGCTTTTACGCCGGAATCCAGGAGCTTCTGGGCCTGCCGCAACTGTAATTCGTCGTCGCCTTCAGCCGTTTCCACGAGGACGTTCGCGCCCAACTCCGCAGCCCGTTTCTGGAACCTGTCGAGGTCCGTCTGCCAGCGTTCGACTTTCAACGAGTCCATCAGAAAACCGATCTTCACGCTGTTCGAGGGGTTAGCTTTCTGCTGCCCATTCAGAAAAAGGCCCGGGAAGGCGAGCACTAGCACTGCACACACTCGTCTTATCTGATGAAGGGTTGACATCGGAAGACCTCCGCCGACATTGAAGGAAAAGTAGCACCGTAGTGCTTTGCGCACAACAGTATTGCTGCGGACGGAATGCAAACAGTTACGCACAGTTCTACTGTTAGAGCAGATGGTCCCGCCACGGGGTAACTTTTACTCTTCAGTTTCCCAAAGGTCTGACGGATCTTGGGACAGAGGTACTGGACTCGTCCGTAGACTTGGATTCCTTCGGCGCAGATATGCTCTGCTTTTCATTCACGGTGAAAAGCAGATAGTTGGTAAAAGTGTTCCTTCGCCGTATACGCCGTCCCCGCAAATCAAAGTAGATATCGGCACTGGCAGGCAGCCACATGTTTTCCTTCTGGCTGTGGAAAGTGACCGGGCCGAATTCGATATCCATGTGTTCCGCGAAAAGCTTGATCTCTGGCATCGCCGACTGTAAATCGGTCTCCATGCGCACCACTTGATGCGTGTTCTCCTGGATCCACGCCCGGCCCTTGAACGCAATGGGGGTCAGCGGACCATCGACTGCGGCCCGATAACCTCTAAGGCGGCTTGGCTTTTTGGGCTTCTGAGAAAAGTGGATTTGCCAGGCACGACTGTCCTTCCATTGTCCCAATCCTTCGCAGCGCATGTCATAGTCGTCGCGGTAGTAAGGATGAAAAACCAGCACCGCCGCGGGAAGACCCGTAGTGGCGATCGCGTCTGGAAACACACTCAAATCCGTAGTCCCATTCCTATATTCCTCGACGCTGAGATAACCCGGGCTCACTTCCGAAATGGAAACCACATAATTGAAGGAGCGCTTTTCTTCGCGTGTTGCCAGTCCCCACTCATTCACGACCTGGTGATTGAGATGCTCCGTTGCCGTGATACGGTCAACGCTCTTCATAAACTCGCGAACGTGACCTGCGGCGCCGTCGAGAATTTCCCGCAACGGGCAGGCAATCCCGGGCTCTACCGCCGGCAGGAATTCATCGACGTTCGGGGGAATCCACTTGGGTAGTTCCGGTTTCAGGAGCGGCAGTTCCGGAAGCTCCGCTGTTTCCGTCATAGTTGTTGAGTTACTCTCCGATGCGGCGGGTGAAGGCGGCGCCGGGACGCTCAATTTTTGCATCAAATTGTTCGCAATCGCTGCCTGCTCTTTTGCCGGACGCCCATCCAGGAATGCGCGCAAAACCTCCATCGCGGGCGCACTTTGATTTTGCTGAATCAGCGATTCCGCCAGCGGCAGCCGTGCGCCATTCGCAAGATTCTTGCCTAGTTCAAGGCTGCGGTCCGCGTGGCTTACAGCCTCAGCAAAATTGGACTGGCGAAAGCAAACAACAGCCATCAACTCATGAGCGCGCCATGAATTCGCGTCAACTTGAAGAGCTCGCTCCAGATAGCCTTTAGCTGCGGCGTAATCCCCTTTCCGCGCCATGATCGTGGCAAGCGCTTGCAGGGTCAGCCCGTGCCTGGGGTCAAGCGATAAAGTCTTTTCCCAGCTCGATTGCGCGGCGGCCAGCCTTCCCTGACGATCGGCCAGCAAACCGCGGATGTAATTCACCTCAGGATTTCCCGGCGCCAGACGGTACGCCTCGTCGGCATGTTTTTGGGCTTCCTCCAGCCGGTTCCCTTGCAGCGCCCCCACAGCTTTGCCGAGCTCCTTCTGCAACTTCGGCGAGAGTGCCGGAGGGCCTTGTGGAGCGGCAACTGTTGATGAGCTTGAATCTCGTTTCAGAGCGATGTATACCTGCTCGCTCTCACTACCATGGGTCAGGTTCACTCGCTCGGTGGCCGTCAAATATCCAGGAGCGGAAACGACGATCGTGTACTCGCCAGGGCCCAGCCCGTCGAAAATTGTCTGGCCGCCCATGGTCGTCCCGGTGGAGAAGACCGGGCTGTCCAGATGCTGCAAAGTCACGGTCGCAAGGCCGCTGAACGTCGCTCCGCCCTCGTCGCGAACCGTTACGATTAGCCGGGTGACGGGAGCTTGTCCTGCGGCCTGTGCTAGTACGGCCGCCCTTTGGGCAGCTTTGCTTCCCTGCGTAGGAAACAACAGAGACAGAATGAGGAATGTGAGGAGTGACATCTGAATGCGCCGGAGAGTGGGCACAATATTCCCCATTTGCGCGCAGGGCCGTTTCAAACAGTTGAAACTGAACCTGGTCCCTGCCGTCTAGGTGTGGACCACTCGTTGCCGCGAGTGTCTTACAGGGAAGAGTCGAGGTCAAGGCCAAACAAAAGCGAAGGGGCAGGGCCCTGTTGTTGCAGGGCAAAGTTGCGGGGGGAGGATTCCGGGGATCACGCCTTGGCAGTGATTAAGTGGTTGAGGCGTGGAGAAATTCGCGAGCTGAGATCGGCCACCCAGAATGCCGCGACGACTCCCGTGAAAACGTCCATTGAGTAATGCGCGCGAAGGATCAGGACCGTGGCTACCTCGAACAACACAAGCAGGACGGCGGCAGCAGTGAGCCAATTCCTATGCAGCCGGGATAGCTCGATCGCCCCGAAAACCGCGATAGCGGTATGCCCGGAGAAGAAAAAATCGTTCGCGACATGGTAAGTCACCAGGAGCGAAGGAAAACCCGGATAGTGCCAGATCATGTTGGGTGGTGGAGGCAACGCGCAGACCGCCTGCATCAATTGCCGGAGAGTCATCAGTAGGAATAATCCCAGGAATGGCCGAACGCTTCCGCCAAAAAGCCAACGTCCAAGCAGAAAGAGCCCCAACGCGTCGATCAAACCGGAGCTTACGATCAACAGCACGTCAGCAGCCCCGGAATTTTTGGAAAAATACGAGTTGAGTCCTGCGGTCAGGTTGTGGATCGCGTCGCCCATTCCCGATGCGGGGGCGATTCTCGCGCCGATAAGTGACTGCGTCCAAAACCACAGCGCGAGGACAATTCCCGTGACCAATAGGCGCAAGAGCAAATTGCGCCGATGGTTGGAGTCTTCGGCTTGCGTCATAGCGCGCTCTTTGTGGCCATGCAAAGTTCTGCTATTCGCGCACAGTGCGTTGCATCATCTCCAGCGCCAGCCCGCGCGCTTTCCGCATATCGAGTTTTCCGGTGCCGAGATAAGGGAGATTCTCCACGCGTACAAACTGGTCCTTGCGCGGCCGCCATAGCGCGGGCAAGTCGCTCTTCCCCAGTTTGTCAAGGCATTCTTCCAGCTTGGCCTCATCCAGCGTGTGCAGCACCACCAGGCGCTCGCCCTTCCTCTCATCAGGCACGGCGGTGACTACAAAAGTCTGTTCCGTCGCGCCCGCCAGTTCTTGCAGGATGTCCTCGACCTTGATATGGGGCACCATTTCACCGCCAATTTTGCTGAAGCGGCTCAAGCGGTCGGTAATGCGAATGAAACCGTCTTCGTCCATCCTCGCGACGTCTCCGGTGTTGTACCAGCCTTCCTGGAGAACCTCGGCGGTCTTCTCCGGCTTGTTGAGGTAGCCGCGCATGATGTTCGGGCCGCGCACGATCAGTAGGCCGGGCTCATCCGGTCCCACCGGCTGCATGGTATCGGGGTCCACAATTTTCACCGAGATTCCCGGCAGCGGATGGCCGATGCTGCCGCGCTTCGCCCCAACCTGCCGGAACGATGCCGCGCGGAAATCAATCGTATTCACGGTGACCGCCGGAGAACACTCCGTGCAGCCATAGCCTTCATGCGGACGGATTCCAAAATGATCCTCGAACGCTTGCGAAATGCGGTCAGGCAGTTTTTCCGCACCGGCCATGACGAAGCGCAGGCTTCCGAAGTCCTCCGGCGTGCAGCGGCGCGTGTAGGCATTCAGGAACGTCGGCGTCGCAAGAAGCATGGTGACCGCGTATTTGTTGACGAGTGCTCCGATAACCCGTGAATCCAGCGGATTTGGATGAAAGACGACGCCGATGCCGGTGGCCGCCGGCAGGCAAAGCGTGCCCGTGAATCCGAACGAGTGAAAGAACGGAAGAATTCCCATGATGCGGTCTTCTGCATGCAGCATGAATACCTGGTTGAGCTGCGCGACGTTCGAAGCAATGTTGTAGTGGGTTAGGATGACGCCCTTGGGATCGCCCGTCGAGCCGCTGGAAAAGATGATCGTTGCGATGTCATCCAGCGACGCTGGACGATCACAGCCCGCAAATTTCGCCAGAGTTTTCGCCGGCAGCAGGCTGGCTGCCAAGGCGACCGCCGCGCGTTCTCCGAAGCCGGCGTCTTTGGCGACGTCCTCGATGAAAATCGTTTCGCCAGGAGGCTGAATCTTTACCTTTTCCAGAAAAACCCGCGCGGCAACGACAGTTTTCAGGTTGCACTGCTGCGCACAGGAGGCCAGCGTTTCATTCGAAACCGTGTAGTTCAGGTTTACCGGCACTTTGCCCATTAACATGGCGGCGAAATTCACAAGCGCCCCGGGAACTGACGGCGGCAGCAGGATGCCGACCATTTCCTGTCCCTGCCAGTGCTTCCGCAAGCTCCGCGCAAGCACCACAGCTCCTACCAGAGCCGCAAACCAGCTCAGTTTCGGTCTTTGCCCGTCGGCCATCGCGAAACGGAAAGGATGCCGTCGTGCCGAATAGACGAATGACTCGGGCAACGTGTGCATGCGCTTCTTGCGGCGCGCGAACGCTTCCGCGCCCAGATCCTGCACCGCGCGGCGGACTTCCTGCGCCATGGCCGTCGGCGGCAGCGGCTTTCCAAAAGTAACTCGCGCGGGATATGGAATTTGCCGCGGGAATTTCCACAGGAATTTTCCACCGGCAAAACTGAAAATCGAACCCCACACGCCGTCCAGATTCACCGGAACGATAGGAACGTTGACGCCTTTGATGATGCGCTCCATGCCGCGTCGGAAGGGCAGCATCTGCCCGATCCGGGTCATCTGGCCCTCTGGGAAGATGCAAACGACCTCGCCATTCTTCAGCGCGTCCGTGGCCAGTCGCAGAGAATGAATCATTTCCCGAGGACCTTGGTCCGATGCGATGGGAATCACACCCATGATCTTTGCGAACGGTTTCACGAGCGGATGTTCGTAAGAGCCTCTGAACATCAAGAACCGGATAGGACGATCGATGGACGCGATAAGCAGCACCGCGTCGGCCATCGAAACGTGATTCGGCGTCAGCAACGCTCCACCGCGCGCCGGCACGTTTTCCCGCCCTTCCACATCCAGCCGGTACAACGTGTGCGTCGCAATCCAAAGCATCAGCCGCAGCAGCGAATCCGGCAGTAGCCACAACACATAGGCCGTCGACCCCAGCGTCGCAATCGCAGACCAGAAGAAAATTCCGCCCGGGCTGAGATGGACAAAATGTGTGGCCGCGTAATACACAGCTGACGCGGCGCCGATGCCCACAAAAGAAAGCCAGTTCGCCGTGCCGATAACGACGCCCTTCTTGTCTTCCTCGGGCTGGTGCTGGATCAGCGCGCTGATGGGCACAATGAAAAATCCCCCGAAGAAGCCGAGAGCCGCCAGGAGCAACAACACGGTTCGGAACGACAAATCCGGAATCGCCAGGCAAAGTCCCAAGACCGTCATCCCTATAGAGCCGAGAGGAATTAATCCGTACTCGATTTTTCCGCCCGAGAGATATCCCGCCGCAAAGCTGCCCAGGCCGATGCCGATGGCGATCGCCGCTTGCAGAAAACCACCCTCGGTTGAGCGGATGTGCAACACGTCTTGCCCATAGATAAAAATGTTGAATTGCAGCAGCCCGGCGACAAAAAAGAAATAGGTGTTGCCAAGCACCGCCAGCCACAACACGCGGTCGCGGCGAATCAGTTTCATCGGCGACCAGACATCGATCAGCGACGTGAGATGAAATCTCTTTGCGGGGTCGGCAGCCGGCACGCGGCTGATGCCAAAGCTCCACGCCAAACCGACAATCGTAAACCCGAGCAGCAGCGCCCCTGAGTAAACTTCGCGTCCATCGAACGCTTCGGCGAGAAAAGAACCGCTCACGCTCCCGATAATGATGGCGATGAAAGTCCCAAGTTCGAGGACTCCATTGCCCCAGGAGAGCCTCTCCTGCGGGAGTAGCTCCGGCAGCAATCCGTATTTGGACGGCCCAAAGAACGCTCCCTGCGTACACACCAGAAAGATCGCCGCCAGCGCTAATTTCAGATTGGGCCCCACGAGCGCCGCCGTCGCGAACAGCATGACGCCCACTTCAAACACTTTTGTCCAGATGGTCACGGCGCGCTTGCTGAATCGGTCCGCCAGATACCCACCCATGAGCGAGAAAAGAATGAAGGGGGCGGCGAACAGCACGCCAACGAGCAGTTCCATCTGATCGCGCTGCGCCTTGTCTTTTTCGACCGCAAGAATCAGGTAGATGACCAGAAATTTCAGCGCATTCTCGTTGAAGGCGCCCTGAAACTGCGTAGCGATCAGGCTCCAAAAGCCGAGCCGCCACTTTTTTTCTGGGACAGGCATGAAAACGCTTTCGTCGGCCACCATGCGCGCTCACCAAGCGCTGCGATTAGAACGCAGGAAATGCAATTAGTCTAGCAATCCAGGTTTCTACACAGAGACGCATCTCCGCCGCCTGTGCCGAAAATGGGACGCTCACAGGCCAACGCGGCCCGTTCCAATTCGCGATACGATAGCCAACGCCAAGAGGGGGCAGAATGAGCGCAGCGGGCGGAACTCAAACAGTATTGATTACCGGGGCTACCGATGGATTGGGAAAGGCCGCGGCGCTCTTGCTCGCCGAGCGAGGCTATCGCGTGTTCGCGGCCGGGCGTTCGGCGGACAAGCGCGCGCAACTTGATGCTTTGGCCAAAGAAAAGCATTTGCTCCTCGAAACCATGCAAATGGACGTTTGCGACGACGCCTCAGTGCAAAAGGCCGTCGCTTCCGTTTATCAAAAGGCAGGCGCGCTCGACGTGCTGATCAACAATGCGGGATTTGTCCAAGTCGGTGCCGTCGAGGATCTCCGCCTGGAAGACTGGCGCCGGCAATTCGAAACGAATTTCTTTGGCGTGATCCGCGTGACCCAGGCCGTTCTTCCCCGTATGCGTGAGCGCCGCAAAGGCCGCATCCTGATGATGAGCTCGGTCTCCGGGTTTGTAACGCCGCCGACGCAAGGTGCCTATAGCGCTTCAAAACATGCCATCGAAGCGCTAAGCAACGCCTTGCGTCACGAACTCTATCCTTTCGGCATCCATTCCATTCTCATCCAGCCCGGCTACATCATGACCAGTATCCAAAGTACTGCCATGGACTTGGCGCAGCCGTACGAGGAAAAATTCAAGACCGGACCCTACGCTGGGATCTACGCCTCTTATTTGGGAAACGCCACGAGCACTCGTGCACAATCCAAAACCACGCCAGAGGACTGCGCGCGCGTCATGCTGAAAGCGATTGAGGCTCCGCGGCCGAAAGCCCGTTACGGCGTAACCCCGCTCGCGACATTCGCGAAATGGTCCAAGCGGCTGCTGACCGACAGCGCGGCCGACCGCATCATTCGCCGGCGATACGAAATCACTCGCGAAAATTAGCCGCCCCAAGTGCTCAAGGATTCGAAATCTGGAAGGAAAGGCTGTTCTCCCTCTGCTCTTGCCACATCTTCGACCAAGCCTCATGCACCGGGCTTTCAGAGTAATCAGCGGCAGCTTCGCCGCTCGTGAATTCGATGGCATAGACGCCGCTGAAGTCCTTGATCTGGTTGCGCGAAGTTTTCAGCCACACGTTCTTGATGCCCGGGATTTTTCCGGCCATATCCTTGATGCCGCTAATCGCCTTTTCCCTGTCGTAATTCGATACATTGTCTTTAAATTTGTACACCACCACGTGCAGCACCGTTTTCGGCTGCCCGAAGCGGTTCTGTACCGCCGCGCTGCGCGCATGCAGCGTCCCCGCCGCGATTCCTGCAACGAATATCACCGTGCCAAGCACAATGTGTGACGCGCGTCTCATAACGGATGTCATCTCTTCCTCCACAATGGGATCCCTGCCAGTTTATGGAAGGTAACCAAGACGAAGCAAATCGCGCGCCAGAGGAGCGCAATCGCTCGCCCAAATGGTTTGACGGAAGAGAGCCAAGGCCGTTACCCTCCCAAGGCAGATTCATCCTCAGGAGAATGAATGCAAAGAGGAACACGCTGGATCTTGTCTTTTTGTCTGCTCGCAATTTGCGCGGCCCGCGGCCGAACTCAGGTTCCGGATCAAACAAAGCAATTGTCGCGCGATATTTTCAAGCAGCTCATTGAAATCAACACCACCGATTCCGTTGGCAACGTGACAACGGCCGCCGAAGCGATGGCCAAACGCCTGCGCGACGGAGGTTTCGCCGACGGCGACATTAAAATAGCCGGTCCCAACGAACGCAAGAAAAATCTCGTCGCTCGTTTTCGCGGCACCGGAAAACGCAAGCCCGTTCTTTTCATCGGGCACCTCGACGTCGTGGAAGCGCTCCGCTCGGACTGGACCACCGATCCTTTCGACTTCATTGAGAAGGACGGCTACTTCTACGGACGCGGTACCGAAGACATGAAGGAAGGCGACGCCATCCTGGTCACCAATTTCATCCGCTTGAAAAAGGAAGGGTATCTGCCGGACCGCGACTTGATCCTCGCGCTGACCGCAGACGAAGAGGGCGGCTCTTCCAACGGTGTGGATTGGTTGCTCCGCGAACATCGCGACTGGATCGACTCCGAATACTGCATCAATCTCGACGGCGGCGAATTCGAAAAGGACAAAGATAAACGGCTGCTCGCGGGAATCCAGGCCAGCGAAAAGGTCTATGTCGATTTCCAATTCGAATCGCTGAATCCTGGCGGCCATAGCTCGGTCCCCAGCCCGGACAACGCCATCTATCACTTAGCCGGTGCGTTGGCCCGCCTGCAATCCTTTTCGTTCCCCTTGGAAGTCAATGAAATCACCCGCAGCTATTTCGAACGAAGCGCCGCGATGGAGAACGGCCAGCTCGCCTCAGACATGAAGGCCATCGCCAAGCAGCCGCCTGACCCAGCCGCCGTGCGACGGCTCTCGGAGGTCCCTTATTACAATTCGCTCTTGCACACCACGTGCGTTGCTACCATGCTTTCCGGCGGACATGCCCCAAACGCTCTCCCGCAAACCGCTCGCGCCAACGTCAATTGCCGGATTTTTCCCGGTGAGGACCCCGAAGAAGTTCACAAAGCGCTCGAGCGCGTTTCGAACGACCCAAAAGTGAAAATCAGCGTCGTCGCGCAGCTCACTCCCGACGGAAAAGTCGTGCCTGTGGTGCCGGTGCCTCCGTCGCCCCTGCTCCCGGAAGTGACGCAGGCCATGGAAAGAGTTCTGGGCGCTGTCTGGCCGGGTGTCCCGCTCGTCGCGACCATGTCCACGGGAGCCACCGACGGAAAATACACGCGCATCGCCGGCATCCCTACCTATGGAATCTCCTGCATGTTCTTTGATAAAAACGACAATCGCGAGCATGGAAAAGACGAGCGCGTCGGCGTGCAGGACTTTTACGACGGCGTGAATTTCAATTACAGGCTGATGAAAGAGCTCTCTTCATCGAAATAAAAATTCGCCCAAAAATTAAACAGTGCCAAGCAAAACAAAGCGGCCCGGAGAAGCGCTTTTCTCCGGGCCGTGAATTTCCAATACTTGAAATATTCAACTACGGTTTGCCGGGCGCCGATTCCCCGGTTTTCGGATCGGTTGGCGTAACCGCGCTGGCCGCGATGGGTTTCGCGGCTTCGGTCGTGTAACGCGTCAAGTAAGGCATGAACGGTGTGACTTCGAACGGCATCTTCTCACGCTCTGCCACCGTGCCGATTGGCTTGCTCTTGATCAGATCCAGCTTGTCATTCCACGGATCCAGCTTCACGCGTCCGCCAATGGGAAGCGCCGTGATCATCTTCGGGTCTTGCTTCTGATCGCTGCTCGGCATGGAGGCCCTGAGATCGCCAATCACCGGCACGCGATCGCCAAGGTGCGCGCTGATCAGGTTCGGGATTTCCTTCTGCCGCGTCTGCAGCGCCTGGAAGAACAGCGAGGCATTCGCCAGTTGCCAGCTTTTCGCCAATTCCGGGTTCTTAAGCGCATTTGCAATCAGCTCCGCCGCCTTCTTGTTGGCCGAGGCTTCTTCCTCGGGCGTGCGCTGAAAGCCAAAATGGCGGAAGGTTTCCTTGTCTTCGATCAGCAACTGATCGAAGAAAGCAAGGCTGGAGTCCAGGCGATGACCGAGAATGGCGTGGCTAAGTTCGTGCGCAATGATGGTGGCCAAACTGGCTTCATCGGGAAGGACGTCGATCAACCCGCGGCTCAGCACGACGGTGTGCCCGACAGTATAGGATTCCAATGTCGTCGTCGTCATCACTCGGCAGCGCACATCGGGTTCTATGTCGATGTTGTTGGTGACCTCGAGATTGTTGACTACCGTCTCGAGCGCCTTGTCGACTTCGCCCTTTGGCGCGATCAGGCCAATGCGCTCCAGCCGGTCGATCACGTTATCTTCCGCTTGGCGGTCCCAGGAGCGTTGCGCCTGAATCGGAGAAAGGTCATTCGCCGTCTTGGTGTCGTCCTGTACCGGCGTTTCCACCAGGATCTTGCTTAATTCCTGTTCCTGGCTCGCATGGCCCAGGTTGTAGCCCCACAGCCTCGTCTGCGCTTTGAAGTCTAATTTCTTCGCCAGCGAATAGTGCAAATCCTTCTCTTCGCTATACACGAACGACGGCATCCAAATTCCCGGCTGCACGTTGGTGCGCCAGCTGTCGAAGTGGAAATACCAACTGGAGTGCCCGCCACCACCGTAGGCGCCGTTAAACCGCACAATGTTGAAGTCCTGATCTTCCACCCAGATGCGCCCAAGGAACCGGCCCTTACCAGTCTTATCCACGGGCGTGACGTCAAACACCAGGCAGCGCACTTCGCCCAGAAATTCCCGGCGCACGTAATCGAAATGGTAGTGCTGCTTGTCGAAGCCGTTCGTGTCGATGAAGATCATCTGCAGGAAGCCGTCCGGCAGGAACTGCATCGCGAAGGAAAAGAAGTTGCCGACGGAGCCGAAAATCTTCTTTCCCTTGCTGTTGTTGTCCGTCAAGGAAACCAGCGCGACGCCCTTGGAGAAGTCGGCGCGCCCCAGGAAATATTTGTCGCCGGCGGGCGTGTAGCCAAGTTCCTTGTCCGGCTTCAGGTTCTGAATGTATGTCTCCACCAACGGTGAATACTGCTTGATCTGTTGGTTGGCCCGATTTTCGTTGGTGATCACGCGGTCAATAACTTCGTCCATGGTCCGCGGCTGATCGGCTGGCCTGGGGCACGCCTTTGCGGAAACGGCCCCTAGCTCGCACAAAACCACAATGGACAAAAATGTCGCTACCTTACGCATTTTCTCTCTCCCCTCAGTATGCCAGGCGGAATTCTATTCGCACGCGCGCCGGAAAATCCACTGGCTGGCCTTCACGTTTTGCCGGCTTGAATTTAATCTGCTGCGCTGCGCGAGTCGCCGCTTCATCGAGACCATGGCCCAGACCGCTTACCACTCGGTTCACCTGAATACTGCCGTTTGCCAAAAATATCATCTCAAGGACGACGTCACCTTCAATCCTTAGCCTACGCCCTTCCGCGGTGTACTCCGGACGTGGTTTGTCCAGGATGTCAACAGGTGTTGTGGGGCTTTCACTGTTTGCCGCCTTCTTCTTCGGCGCTTCGGTTGCGACCGTCTGATCCGCGAACCCGGTGGTTTGCAGCGCGCCGCGCTTGGGGCTGCTTGGAGGAGGATTCGCGACGCCATTTCCGAATCCCGTGCTTGCGACCGTGCCGCGGATTCCTTTGTCGCCGCCTGTTCCGTTTCCATATCCCGGTCCGCCTGGCAATGCCGGCGAGCCAAGACGATTCACGTTCGTTGCTTTGTTCGGATCACCCTTGCCGGGGATTCCGTTGGGATCGCCAAAACCACCGGTCTGTACTTTGTTCAACGGGGCCACGACCGTTGGCGTCGCTGCGCTGCCTGAACTAAGATTGCCGACTTTCACTTCATCTTTCGGACGCTTCGGCTGATTCTTCGGCCCTTCAATTTTCACCTGCTCGAAAACTGGGTTGAGTTCCACGGGCTTCGCTTCGAGAGTCCTTATCTTGGGTGGCTCCGCTTTTGGCGTCAGAAAAACGTGTGTCTGCTTTGGGTTCAGCTTCACCGGCTCGGGAGCCGGTTTTGGTTCCGGAACCTTGGCCTTCACCTTCGGTGGTGGCGGTGGCTCCGGAGCGACCGGGATTAGCGTAACCGGCTGCATCAATTCCGTTGGCCGAAGATTCAATACCGTTCTCATCTGGTCCGGGAAGAGCAGAGGAAGCATGAGCAGGAATCCCACCATCGCGAGCTGCCCCGCCGCGCTTAGTCCGATGCGGTCCCACCGCGGTTTCGAATCAGGCAACAGCGCAAGCCGCGCTGCAACTGGTTTTGTTCCGATGGCCTTTTTCCACGCCTGGGGATCGCCGGAACGGCCGCGGTTTGCTTCAAAACCGACGCCCATCGTCGTCTTACGTGGTGGATCTGCAAGCATGGTTGTCATCCGCGTGCCGCCTCGTGAATTTCGGGTCTGCAAAGTGGAATGTCTTGGGCTTTCAGGCGATCCCAAGTCCATTTGCAGCGTAGAGAATGCGCTTTAGCAGTACCACAGTACCGACGAGGCTGAGGCTGTCCGAATAGGACTTTCGTACTAGCGTCGCGAAGTCGCTAATGCTCCTGCGAGCGCATCATCGCGCACCTTATTTCAACCCGGCGAGGCACTTTCAGTTGCGAGTCTGGGGACGCAACACTTGATAGGATACCGCAATTCCCACCTGGGTTGTTTCAGTTTTGAACACTACTTTCCAGCCGCTGGGCATATGCTCTAGGATGAAAGGTAGCCCCCGTGCCAGTGCGCGTCCATCAGGGCTTTACCCGTCTAGCCCGGCAGGTCAATGATTGAGGATCTCCCAAAGCGCGGCAATGAGAATCAGTGCGTGGATCTCTCGCGCCCGTTCGATGGCCAAACCTCTCTACTGCAGTGGTTGTACGCTCAATCACAGGCTGGCCGCTGGGAAATTTCTCGCGAACGATTCGCTGCCGTGCTCGAGCGCAGCACAAAGAAAGCGTTGTCCGCAGGAACGGTAACGCCGCAAAAGCTCCAGGAATATCTGAGCGCTTTGCATCTTGAAGATCTCGCCCTGACCACTGCGTGCGCCGATGGCAACGAGTCCGCCTGGGAACATTTTTTCGCCGCCTATCGCGCTTACCTGCGCTCTGCCGCTGCCGCGATTCTTCGTTGCAGCGCAGGTTCCGCCGAAGCCTGCGATCTCGCGGATTCGCTTTTTTCGGAGTTGTACGGTTTAGCGGATGCCAAAGGCTCGGAGCGTTCGCTCTTCCGCTACTTCCATGGCCGCAGCACGCTGAAAACCTGGCTCCGCGCCGTCCTTGCCCAGCGGCATATTGACTCCATCCGCGCTGGGCGGCGCTTCGAGGATCTTGGCGAAGACGAATCCGGCGACGTGCATCCGAAAACTCCACTCGGAACGCAGCTGCGGCCGGTCGACCCGCATCACGATCGTTACGTAGCCTCTTTCACCCGCGCCTTGCAATCGGCGCTCGAACGCCTCGAACCAAAGGAGAAGCAAAGGCTTCGCCTCTATTACGCCGAAGAAAAAACGCTCGTGGAAATTGGAAGGCTGCTCGGAGAGCACGAATCTAGCGTTTCGCGGCATCTGGATCGCGTGCGCCGTGATTTGCGCCAGGCCGTCGAAGACATTCTTCGCCAAGGTATTGGCGCGGCGAATGGTTCCGCGGTTCAACCTGGTCTTAGCGATGCCGAAATCGCTCTCTGTTTCGAATACAGCGCTAGAGAAATCCCCATCGATTTGGACAAATTGCTGCCCCGCGCAAAATCCCCGGGCCCCGCGGCCGGAAAGGGGACGCCGTGACCGCCAAACGCGAAACCAAGTGCAAGAAAGCGGCAATGGGCCGTTCTAAGCATGGAGAAGCCTATGGCGCCTGACGAACGCGACCGGAGTTTTGACAAAGCGCTCGTGCGCCATCTGCGTGCTGATAGTTCTTTGCAGGACTCTGCAAGTCCGTCTCCCCGCGATTTTGCAGGCGTTGGTGAATGTCCCGGTCCGGAAACCCTCGCGGCCTATCACGAGCGTTCTTTACTTCCGGAGGAAATGAATTCCTGGAAGGAGCACATCGTCGGGTGTGCCAATTGCCAGACGATTCTCTCCCACCTGGAAGCGACGGACGCAATTCCCTTGCAAACCACGGATGAAGCGAGAGTCTTGGCTCAGCAGGAATCCGCGCATCAGGTGACTGCTTCCATCCAACACCAGCCTGCCGCTCCTGCATTTCTTCCCAAGCAATCACGCCGCGCACGCCTCTTGCGAGGCGCACGGTGGCAATGGCTCGCTCCCGCGGGAGCCCTCGCCGCCGGTCTGCTGGTCTGGATCGCGCTGCACGAGAAGCAGCCGCCTGCTCCCCCAAATCTGAAGGAAATCCAGATCGCCACGAAGCAGGCGCCCCCTCCGCCTCCGCCGTCAGTTTCAGGGCTGGCTCAAGAAACATCGCCGCCGTCAAACGCTGGCAGAGCAAAGCCGCAATCCGCAGCCAATGAATTTCCCAGTGCACGGCCAAGAAGCGCTACCGGCGCTGCGAAAACGGACACCAAGCAGGAATATCTGGCACAGGCTTCGCCTTCTAGACCACTCGCCGACAAAGAGCGCGAATTGCGAAAAGATGGCGGTCGCACCTCCTCTGTTGATTTGCTTCGCGCCCAGGAACAATTGGATCGCGACGCCAAAACAGCGGACAACGCGAGACAGGAAAGCGCCGAAGTCCAATTGCAAACGCAGGCCTCCAACGCTCAATTGCAAAACCAATCCAATGCCAATGCTGCAAAGGCGCCTGGACCTGCTGCACTCGGCCAGATAGAAGCGAAGAAAATGAAGGCTCCAGCGGCCCCTACTGTTCCTTCTCCACAACCGGGAGTGGCTGGCGGAATTGCTTCCAGCTATAACGATTCCCTGCAAGTCGCGCGGGCATTTACCAATCCCCGTGTGATCTCGCCGCCCAGCTCGAACGTCGTTTGGCGGGCGGGCCGCTCTGGCATGATCGAGTTCTCCAAGGATGGCGGCTCCACCTGGTCGCGCCAGGTCAGCGGCGTCCTCGTCGACCTGCTGACCGGCTCCGCTCCATCCGATCAAGTGTGCTGGATCGTTGGCCGCGCCGGCGCCATTCTTCTGACCACCGATGGCGGCGCGCATTGGAAAGTCGTGCAGTCCCCTCTTGCGGAGGATCTCGGCGGAATCCGCGCCTCCGATGCGCTCCACGCCACGATTTGGAACGCTCGATCGACGAAGAGCTTTCAAACCAGCGATGGCGGGCTAACGTGGTTCCCCATTCCGAGTCCTTGAGCGCCTCCACCCATCCACTCCACGTCGTGCAAGAAATTCCGCTCCCATCGTTCTAAGAGAGAACGCAGATTTTGGTCCAGGAGAAAGTGATGAAAATCCCAGGGAATTCTGCAAAGTGTCGATGGTTCGGACTGATTTCGATCGTGGCCCTTCTCGCCGCCGTCGCCATTCTGCATACCGTGGCCCGCGGCAACAAAGTTTACGCTTCGCAGGAAAAGGAAGCCGCGCGCCCAACCGCGGCCGATCAGACCACCAGCCTCAACGATCAGACGGACCTGAACGTGACCGTCTATAACTCCAACATTGCGTTGATTCGTGACGTCCGCAATCTCGCGCTTCCCAGCGGCACGTTCCGCCTGAAATTCATGGATATCGCCGCCACGGTGAATCCCGCGACGGTTCATTTCCGTTCGCTGAATGAGCCGGATAAGCTCGGCGTCATCGAACAAAACTATGAATACGATCTGCTCGAGCCGGCGAAGCTCCTCCACAAATACGTCGGCAAGGAAGTGACGCTGGTACGTTCGTACCAGGAGAACGGCACCACCAAACGCGAAGAAATCAAAGCCACGCTTCTTTCCGATAACAATGGCCCCGTCTGGAAAATCGGCAACGACATTGTCACCGGCATGTACGCCGAGAGCTATCGCTTCCCCGAAGTCCCCGCGAATCTCTACGAACGCCCCACACTGCTGATGTCGCTTGAAAATTCCGGAGCAAGAAAACAGCAGGTCGAAGCTTCCTACCTCGCGAACAATTTATCCTGGAATGCCGATTATGTTCTTACCGTCGCGCGCGACGACAAGAACGCCGACCTCGACGGTTGGGTTACTGTCGTCAACAACAGCGGCACGGCGTTTCATAATGCGCGTCTCCAGCTCGTTGCCGGTGAACTGAATCGCGTGCCTAGTGAGAGCCGCATTCGTGCAATGGACGAAGCGCGCGCCTTGTCGGCTAAAGCGGCGGCCCCGCAGTTCCAGCAGGAAGCCTTCAGCGAATACCATCTCTACTCTCTCGGCCGCAAAACTTCCGTCGAGGACAAGGAAAACAAGCAAATCAGTCTTCTCCAGGGCTCCGGCGTTCCCGTCGAAAAAATATTCATGGTCAATGGCCAGAGCTACTACTATCGCAACCAGCAGAATCCTGGCGCCCCGCTGAAAGATCCCGTCATGGTCTATTACAAATTCAAAAATGAAGAAAAAGCCGGGCTGGGAATTCCTCTCCCCGCCGGCAACGTCCGCGTCTACCAGAAGGACTCCAAGGGCGGCATTCTCTTTGCCGGCGAAGACCGCATCGATCACACTCCCAAAGATGAAAACGTGAACATTCACATCGGCAACGCTTTCGACGTTGTCGCCGAGCACAAGCAAACCGACTACAAGCGCATTGACACCCACACTTGGGAAATGGAATTTGAAGTCACCCTGCGCAACCACAAGGACGCTCCCGTCACCGTCCAGGTGAATGAACCCATCGGCGGCGATTGGGACATGCTCTATTCCTCATACAAGTACACGAAGACCGCGGCGTTCGCAGCGCAATTCATCGTGCCGGTCGCCAAGGACGGCACTTCGGTTTTGAAGTACCGCATCCGCGCAAAGTGGTAGCTCGATAGTTCACCGAAGTAGCAGGACCAGCTCAGTTCACGTGGTGTGGTATAATGTCTTCAGGTCAAAGTATGACCTGTTGCAAAGAGCGGCAGCCTCGGCTGCCGTTTTTTCTTTGTAGGGGCACTGCATGCCACGCCCCATCTAGCCCGGCCGGTTGCCGCTATTTGGTTGGCGTTAGTTGGAGTGCGGCAGCTCGCTGCCGCTTTTCCGTCGCTTTTCGTGATCGCCCCGGCGTCATTAGCCTCGGCATTGCACAAAAGAACGCAACTCCGTTTCGGCAGTTTTGTTAGTCGCTAAATCCTTTAGATGCAACACTTCTGAGCCCCCTCGTATGTGTTGCAAACACAGAATTTACGCAATATTTAAGTCCTTTAGATGCAACACTTACAAAAAACAGGGGGTGGGGGTTTCCTTGTCGTCCCCTACCGGGTCTCCGCCACAAAAATCATCTCCGGCGAGTCGTCCCGGATCGGCGACCGGTCGAAATCTCCGTACCGCGCTGCAACCTTGAATCCGCAGCGAGCGAGCAGGTGCTCGACTTCATATCGGAAGAAGTACCGCAGCGGCCAGGCGAACACCAGCCTCTCTTGGCGGCCGTCCCGGTGCGTGATGGAGAAAATCATCTCCACGTCATTCCGCTGCTCCGCGCGATGGAACGCGGCCACGCGCTCGCTGATGCGCACGTGACGTCCGTCCGCGGTTTCATATTCAGTCAGCGGCACTTCCCGCATGTGCACGGGATCGTGCATGCGCTCGGCGTCCGTCTGGAACACGTCTAGGATCAGCCGCCCGCCGGACGCAAGATGTTTGCGAACGCACTCCAGGCAATCCATCTGCTGCCGCACTTCCAACAGGTGCTGGAATGGCCGAAAAGGAATGATAACCAGCCGGAATTTTTCGCCGAGGTCGAACCGCGCCATGTCCCCTTGCACAAGGTGAACGCGTTCCCGCGCTTCTACACGCAGCGCCGCGCGTTTTTTCACCGCGCGCTCCAGCATGCGCCCGGAAAGATCAAGCCCGGTTATCCGCTTTCCCGCCTCTGCCAGCGCCATGGTGATACGCCCCGTCCCGCAACCCAGCTCCAGTATGGGATCGCCAAAGTCGCGCGCGGCGTTGCGGTAGAAGGCCACATCCTGCACTCGCCCCTTAACAATCGGCGATTCGTCGTAATAATCCGCGATGAAAGAATCGTAGAGAGAGTCACTCATGGACCGTTCTACCCTGAATTTGTTTCCTCACAAGACGTTGCACGGTGCGGACGAAGCTAACATGGCCGGTGAGCGAAGCGACCGAAGGTTCCGGCCTTGCGGGAAAGGAACTCAACGGGGCTGCGAGACGAGGCCGCTGCTTTCTCTGTCTCCTTTACTTCTTTTACTTCATTAATCTCCTTTACCTCATTCGACCACGGCGTCTGCCTCGATCTCCACCAGCATTTCCGGCGCAATCAGTTTGCTCACTTCCACCATGCTCGTGGCGGGCCGGATGTCGCCGAAAAATTCTCCATGCGCTCGCCCTGCCTTCTCCCATTCCGCGATGTTCGTGACGAAGATGCGCGTCCGCACGACGTCTTTCAGCGTCGCGCCGGCCTTCGCGAGCGCCGCCTCGATGTTCCGGATGGTCTGCACCGTTTGCGCGCGCAAATCACCCACGCCCACAATCTTTCCGTCCGGTCCGGTTGCCGTGGTTCCCGAGACCGTAACCACGTTGCCGATCCTCACCGCCCGCGAGTACCCCACGATCGGCTCCCACTGCGTACCGCTCGAAACATTCTGTCGCGTCATCCTGGTCTCCCATGCAACGAAATCATAGAAAGAATAATCTACTCTCTTCCTGTCCGGCCGTAAGAAAATCGTCAGCCGGCTCAATAGGGGAACTTGTTGAGATAATGCTAAACTGAATGCAATCCGGCGGAGAAACCGAGATTACTGATGAAGTGCAATAACATTCTGGAAGCGGTTGGCCGCACGCCTCTGGTGCGCCTCAACCGCATTAATCAGGGCCTGAAACCGCAGATTTACGTCAAAGCGGAATTCACCAACCCGGGCGGCTCGGTTAAGGATCGCATCGGCATCGCCATGATCGACGATGCCGAGAAAAAAGGCCTGCTGAAGCCCGGCGGCACCATCATTGAAGGCACTTCGGGCAACACCGGCATGGGTCTCGCGCTGGTCGCTGCGGTGCGCGGTTACAAATGCGTCTTTACAACCACCGACAAACAATCCAAGGAGAAAGTCGATCTCCTCAAGGCGCTAGGCGCCGAAGTGATCGTTTGTCCTACCGCCGTCGAGCCGGAAGATCCGCGCAGCTATTATTCGGTGGCGAAAAAGCTCGCGCGCGAAATTCCCAATTCTTATTATCCGAACCAGTACGACAATCCGATGAATCCAGAGGCGCATTACCGGACCACGGGTCCGGAAATTTGGGAGGACAGTGAAGGCAAAATCACGTACTTCGTTTGCGGCGTGGGCACCGGCGGCACCATCAGCGGCGTGGGAAAATTCCTGAAGGAAAAAAATCCCAACGTAAAAATTGTCGGCGTCGATCCCTACGGCTCGCTCTACTACGATTTCGTCAAGACCGGGCAGACCATCAAAGCCAAGACGTACGTCGTGGAAGGCATCGGCGAGGATTTTTTTCCAACGACCATGGATTTGAAGATTCTCGACGACATTATTCAGGTAAACGATGAAGAATGCTTCGTCGTCGCGCGGCGGTTGGCGAAGTTGGAGGGTCTCTTCACCGGCGGCTCGGGCGGCGGCTGCATTTCCGGGACGCTGCGGCTTGCGAAAGATTTGGGACGGAATGATTTCGTCGTGGCGTTGTTGCCGGACACCGGCACGCGCTATCTCAGCAAGGTTTATAACGACCTGTGGATGCACGAGCGCGGCTACGTGGACGCGGCTACGGCGCTCACCGCGGCAGAAGTCGTCAACGCCAAGCACGCCACTGGCAAAGTGCGCGAGCTTATCATCGCGCGGCCCTACCAGACGGTTTTTCACGCGCTGAAGACCATGCAGGAGCAGGACATTTCGCAGATTCCGGTTTTTGAGGAAAACCTTCCCATCGGCACGATCTACGAAGACCAGATTCTCAACCTGGCCTTGCAGGGCAAGGATCTTCGCAAGCTCGTTGTTCGCGAAGTGATGGGCAATCCGTTGCCGCAGGTGCCGCGGACCGCGCCTGTCGAGCGCGTCACACAAATCCTCAGCCACGAGAATCCCGCGGTCTTTGTCGAAATGGGTGACTCCCGTTTCGAGATCCTTACTAAGTACGACCTGATGAGCACCGTCGCCAGCCTCATGGAACAGAAACGCTAAGAGGCAGGAGGACTTTATGCCAATGGGCCCAGGCCCAATCGCATTTGTTGCGTTTGTCGGCGTGAAATTTGCCGGCTACACGGCTGCAGCAAAGCTGCTGCAGCGAACCTATGCCGCCCCGCAGGTAAATGTTTTGAAAGTAGGTTCTGTGCGCACAGCGCTAGGCATCGCCGCAGGATTGGCTTACGGCGCTGTGTGGATGTTCGCAGCGCGAAATGTAGCTGGCGCTGGCCCTTCAATGGTTTGGTATTTCCTCGGTTTGGTTCCCATCCGCATGGGCGAATGGTCCTTGATTCTGTGGCTATTTTTTGACAAGAAAGATCCGGACTGGACGCGCGTTTCAATTTTTGCTGGCCTTGGAAGTCTGTGGTCTTATGCATTAGACGCCATAGGCGTGGGGACCGCTCTCGTGATTCCCGGCGGGATGTGGGTTTGCTGACGTCTCGTACATCTAAACCATCGGGCGCTGCCAAATGAAGATTCATGATTTTAATGAGCGTCTGAAAGACTCGATCCTCATCGCCGATGGCGCGATGGGTTCGATGCTGCACGAAGCTGTGGGCACGCAGCGTTGCTTCGATGAGTTGAACTCCACCGAGCCGGAAGCGGTCTTCCGCGTTCACCAGGCATATATCGAGGCGGGCGCGCAGATCATCGAAACCAACACGTTTGGCGCAAATCGCTTCAAACTCGCGCCTCTCGGCCTCGGCGAAGAAGTCCAGCGGCTCAACAGCCGCGGGGTGAAAATCGCCCGCGAAGCGCGCGAATCGGCCGCTCGGGAAGTCTTGATTGCCGGTTCGATCGGCCCTCTAGGGCTTGGCGTGCAGTCGCGCCATCCCGCAGACGACGAAATTCTGGATATTTTTCACGAGCAGGCGCTGGCTCTAGAAGAGCGCGGCGTAGATCTTTATGTTCTCGAAACGTTTTCTTATATCGAAGAATTGCTCCTCGCGATTGACGCGATTCGCTCCTTCTCCGGCTTGCCCATCGTCGCGCAGCTCACGTATGCGGAAGAAGGCACGATCTACGGCGACCTCCGTCCCTCCGATGCTGCCTCGCAATTGAAGAACAAAAACGTGCAGGTAATCGGCGCGAATTGCACGCTTGGCCCGCAGGCGCTCCTGCCGATTTTGCAGGAGCTTGCCGCTGTTGACGGCCTGCGCGTCAGCGGCATGCCCAACGCGGGATTTCCCAAGCGCGAAGGCGACCGCATCGTTTATCCAAAGTCTTCTCCGGAATATTTTGCGCTCTTCGCGCGCGAAGCAGCCGGGCTCGGCGTGCGCATTCTCGGCGGCTGCTGCGGGACGACGCCCGCCCATATCCGCGCCATGGCCGAAGCCGTGAAATCGTTTCGCCCCGCAAAAACCCACGCCGTTGCGCATTCTGTTGCGACAGTGGCAAAGCCTGCTCCTATCTCTGAGCGAGAACCGGAAAGCAAATTCTGGAGAAAGCTTCAAGCGAAGAAGTTCGCTCTGTGTGTTGAGATCGATCCGCCGAAAGGCCTTTCGCTTGATCGCATCTTCGAGCAGGTGGACAAAGTCATGGCGTCAAAGAAAGTCGACGCCATCGACATCAACAGCGGCGCAATGGCGCGCGTCGGCATGGACGCCCTGATTGTAGCCGGCGCTCTGGAAGCGCGCGGCGTCGGAACCGTTCCGCATCTCACGACGCGCGACCAGAACATCATCGGCTTGCAGGCAGCTCTTCTTGGAGCGTGGACCGTCGGCGGCGTCCGCAACGTTCTTGCGATCACGGGCGACCCGCCGTCGGTCGGCGATTATCCGGAAACCAGCGGTGTATACGAAGTCGACTCCGTCGGGCTTGTGAAGGTTTTGCACCGGCTGAATCAGGGCACGGACTGGGCAGGGAAAACTCTTGGCGGAGCGACGAATTTCACGATCGGAGTTGCGCTCAATCCCGTCGCCGATGATCTGGACAACGAAATCGAGCGCTTCCACGCCAAGGTCGAAGCCGGCGCGCATTTCGCCATGACTCAGCCGCTCTTCGATCCCGAACACTGGCACGCCTTCCTGAAAAAACTCGGAAGCAAGCCAGCTATCCCGGTTTTGATTGGAATCTGGCCGCTAAACAGTTACAAGCAGGCGCTGCGCTTGAACAACGAAGTGCCGGGGATTGTCATCCCCGAGCGATTGCTGAAGTCCATGGAAGCCGCGGGAGCGTCGGCGCGCGACTGCGGATTCAAAGTTGCCCGCGACATGCTGGCGTGGTCACACACCGAGCTTGCCGGCGCGTACCTGATCCCGCCGTTCAAGCGCTACGAAGAAATCCTGGAAATTTTGTAGCCTTCACTTCCTGTGGGAAATCGCGCTACATGTTTCAAACTCAGTGAGCTTTCTCCACCACAGCGCTGGTGTGATCGTGGATGATTCTCCATCCGTCGGGAAAACGCTGCCATACGAGCGTGAACACTCCGCCGACTTCATCTTTTTCGCGCTTCAAATGCCATTTTCCCAGGACGAGAGCAGCATCCGGCCCCAAGAAACGAAATTCCAAGTTTGAAAAATCGAGCTGGCCCATCGCGGCGCGATCTGGATAGTTTTTCTTGTACCGCGCCAGCACACCATCCCAGCCGCGGGCGACTCCGCTGCTTCCGGAGAACGTCAGTTCCGGCGAATGCCAGTAGCCTTGCAGGAAGGCGTCAACGTCGGCCCGATTCCACGCGGATTGCTGAGCCTGGAGGACTGCGCCAATGGCTTCGCGGTCCGTTGCATGCTTACCGGACGCCTGCAGCGATGGCTGCCGCTGCGCCGGAAGCACACTGGGGCATAGAAAAGAGCCTGCGATCAACAGGAATTGAAAGAATTTTCCCATGGCTGGATACCTCTGTAAGTTATTGATTCCTGGTAGGTTACTGGAAAGTGCGTGGCAATGCAAACTTCCATTCCCAAATCCATTTCACAAGGGCGAGTCAGAAATGTTCCCAATTGGTTACAGTTGTTAGTTCCACTCCACTGGTACTTCAGGACTATTGGCATCTATTTTGCTGGCTGCCACAATCCCTTTAGAGGCTGAGGAATGTTTAGCGCCATGCTACTTGCGATCTCCATCGTAGCCCTGTCACAGTTCGCGCTTTATTACTGGCGGGCTGTGCTGGCGGGCGTCGCGGCTCAGCCTGTTTCTGACCGCGTATTGGTTGCGGCTCAGGTAGAGAATGGGCGTCTTACGCCGCAGCATTTCCAAACATTGGCGGGCCTGCATGATTTGACTCCCGATCTGCACCCAAATCGCAGCGGGTTAGGCCCGGTTCGCGTTTATTATCGGTTTATCGAAGCCCTGGACGCCTTCCTCGGCAAGAGGATTCCTTCTTTGGCCGTGTGGAGCGAACGCGAACGCGTAATCTGTGCCCGCTACGCCGCTGTTCAGGTTGACCGCCGGCTTCAGGCGAATCTCGATCTCGCAGCTTCACTGCGATCCTGTTAATTCAGCCCCTAATCGGCTCCCGATAATTTCTTAGTATGCCCAGCGCAGCAATACGCCGCCAGTGGTGTAGCCGGCGCCAACAGTGACGATCAGCACCAAGTCGCCCTTGTGGAGGCGGCCTTCGTCCACGGCATCGCGGAGACCAAGCGGGATGGTACCGCCGGTGGTATTGCCATAGCGGTCGATGTTCACCATCACCTTGGAATCGTCGACGCCCAGCCGCTCCTGCGTGGCCCGAATAATGCGGAGATTGGCCTGGTGGGGCACCAGGAGTTTCAGGTCTTCGTTCTTGAAGCCGTTTTTCTCCAGGAGATGCGCAGCCATTTCCGACATGCGCCGCACCGCGTACTTAAAAACCTGCGACCCTTCCTGGTGGACATAGTGCATCCGTTTCGCGACAGTCTCCTGGCTGGCGGGATGGAGCGACCCGCCGCCCGGCATGTAGAGAAACGCTCCTCCAGCGCCATCCACATCGTGAACGAAATCGATGATGCCTTCGTTCGGGCCGGCTGATTCCAGCAGCACGGCACCCGCGCCATCGCCGAACAATACACAGGTGGAGCGATCCTTATAGTCGAGCACGGAAGTCATCGTATCGCTTCCGATGACCAACACTTTTTTGTGCGTGCCCGCGCTGACGAACTGCGCGCCGACGGTCAGGGCATAGGCGAAACCAGAACACGCCGCGGACAAGTCAAAGCCCCACGCTTTTCTTGCACGAATGCGCTCCTGCACCAGGCAGGCGGTGGCAGGGAAAAACATGTCCGGGGTAACGCTGGCAAGCACAATCAAGTCGATTTCCGCGGGATCCGTCTTGGTCTGTGCCAGCAGGCACTTTGCGGCCTCCGTGGCCATATGCGAAGTGACCATGCCATTCTCGGCGACGTGGCGTTCCCGGATGCCGGTACGCGTACGGATCCATTCGTCGTTGGTTTCGACGATCCTCTCCAGATCCGCATTGGTCATCACCTTGGGCGGAACGTAACCGGCTACACCGGTAATTTTTGCCGCGAGGCGGTGGGACATGATGCTCCTTGCGAATTGCAACTTGGACAAAGACGATGAATTTTATGCGATAGCCTTCTAGGGTACAAGGCGCAGTCCGGATTTCGTCAGAACAGCCGGAGGTAACTCAGCTTGACGACGAAAGGCCAATTGGCACACGTATTGTCTCGTGCAGTACGGTAGTGGCAAACCTCGCGGCAACTTTGATGCCGCATTACGAGGCGGGCGGAAGAATTTCATAGCGCCACGAAAGCGCCGCGGTCTTCTTGAGCATGGCCGCCACCGAGCAGTACTTGTCCTCGCTGAGCTGGATGGCGTGCTTTACGGCTGTGTCGTCGAGCTGGCCGCGGAGACGATAGAGTATTTCCAGCTTGGTCCAGATGGTGGGCGGCTCGGCCGCGCGTTCGCCGGAGCAAATGACTTCGAGCGATTCGAGTTTCTGCCGTTTCTTCTTCAGGATACTGACCACGTCGGTCGCGGTACAAGCACCCAGCGCCAACAACACGAGTTCCATCGGACCGGGTGCTTTATTTGAGGCGCGGTCGGAATCGATGGTCATCGCGTGTCCAGAGGGGCTCGTAGCGACGAATTTTTCGTCGCCAATCCACTTCACGGATCCGGTCTGCATGTGGCCTCCCGAGAAAGCATAGCAGGAGGGGAACTTGGAACGAGCCGGGGATTCCAATTTGTTTCGATTTGTTTTTTACTTTGATTTGAGTGACCAGCCCGTTAGTCTCAATGGCCATCGGGAGGAGAACTTATGCACATGCTATTCTCAAAGGTAAGGCGCGGGCTTGCGATAGTGTTGCTGGGGCTGGCCGCGTTTTTTTGTTTGTCGAGCATCGGAGCAGGGACGCAGCAGAGCACAATGGCGGCCGAAGGAAAAGAGCAACCGTACCTGATTGAGTACTACTACAAGACGAAGTGGGGACATGCGGAGGAATTCCTAGCGCTCTTCAAGAAGAACCATTACCCGGTTTTGAAAAAGGAGATCGAACTAGGGCGGATACTAAAGGTCAGCATGACCGTTCCGCGCTATCACACCACGGAAGACGGCCGCTGGGACTATCGGGTCACTATCGTCTTCAAGAACGCAGCGATCGCCAACGACAATTTTGATAGCTCCGACTTGATCAAACAGCTTTTTCCGGACCAGGAGAGCTACAAGAAAGAAGAACAGCGCCGGTTTGAAATTCTGGAAGCGCACTGGGATTTGCCGATTAAGGACGTGGATCTCGACGCGCGCTGATTATCCTGTAGGACAGACTCAGTTGCCGCGCATCGGGCTGCTGGCAGCCGCTACCTCAAGGATCGGGTTCGGGAGCGCCCGCATGGTACGGACGAAGACTTTCACGATATCTCCGTCAAACTGCGCATTCGCGCAACGCTCCAGTTCAGCGAGCGCGTCTGTGGCATTCCTGGCCTTCTTATAGGTGCGGTCGCTGGTAATCGTATCGTAGGCATCGGCGACCGCAATGATGCGGGCCCCTAGAGGAATTTTCTCGCCAGTCAATGCTTCCGGATAGCCGGAGCCGTCGAAAAATTCGTGGTGGTGAAGGACCATATCGCGGATGTGAGCGAGGGGCGTCAGCGGATCGAGAATTTTCGCCCCAAAGCTGACGTGAGATTTCATCGTCTCCCACTCTTCGGGATTGAGCGGCCCGTTTTTGTTCAAAATGCTTTCTGGGATGCCAACCTTGCCGATGTCATGGAGCAAGGCGCCGAGGCGAATTTCGTCCACTTCGGAGTCTTTCATCCCCATCGCTTCCGCGATCAACGCGGCGTATGCGGAGACTTTCTGCGAGTGGCCCTGCGTGTAGTGATCCTTGGCGTCGATCGCAAACGCCAGCGACGTGACCGTGTCCAGGACGGCTTGCGGCAATGCTTGCGGACCTTGCGACGAAGCAGCAGCCGTTTTGCCGCTGTTCGGTTCCGTGGCTGCAAGAGATTCGGTGAATTGGCGCAAACGCTGGTAGATTTCTTCAAACGCCTCAGGCCCGGTCGAGAAAAGTCGCTTCAGCGTCACGCCAAGATACGCTTCGAGAACGTCGCGCTTCCATTTTTTCGCTTCGTTGGGATCGAAATGATCGGCGGTGGAGACGGCGTTGCCGCCCTGATGCTTCGAAAGATACATCGAAGCGTCGGCCACCTGGATCAGTTCTTGCGGCGATGAGCCGTGGAGCGGATAGCACGCGATGCCAAAGCTGGCGCTGATGTTTTTTTCGCGCAGCAAAGGATCGGCGGACACCCAGCCGCGGAGTTTGCTGGCCAGTTGCCGCGCGTGCTCCATATTCGTTTCCGGCATCAGAATGACAAACTCATCTCCTCCATAGCGAGCCACCACATCGGAGCGCCGGCAATTGGTTTCCAGAATTTGCCCGACGCGCTGCAGAACAAGGTCGCCTTCGAGGTGCCCGTAAAAATCGTTAACGAATTTGAAGCGGTCGAGGTCCATGAGCACCAGCGCAAACGCGCGGCCAGCGCGAGTGGACCGTTTCCATTCCGCGGATAACGCTTCCATGAAGAAGCGATGCGTCTTGACGCCCGTGAGTCCGTCGGTGATCGCCTGCTCCTGGGCTTTTTGGAAGGAAAGCGCATTGTGAAGCGCGCCGGCAATCAGGTCGGCCAGCGTGCGCAGTAGGAGAACTTCTTCCTCGGAGAAATCCACTGGCATGGACGACTCGATAAACAGAATGCCGTGGAGCTGTTCGGCGTAAAAAACCGGCAATGCGATGGCCGCCACGGAATCCGGCAACAGCGGTTTTGATGCCCCATCCGCTGGCGCCGCAGGGCGGTACGCCGCCATTTGGCCATTGCGGGCCACGTTGCCAATTAAGCCTGAGCCGAGGGGTATGCGCTGGCCGAGGGTTCCGCGGCGTTTGCCCGCTTCAGCCTGAATCACTACTTCGCGCGTCGCATAATCCAGCACGCCGATGCCGATGTGATCGTAGGTGAGGCCGGCTTCAAGCTGTTCGGTAATTTTTGCGAGCATCTCGTCTGGATTCAGCGTGGCGATGGCGTTCCGGGAAATGGTGTTGAGCAGCGAAAGGTGCCGGGCTTTGGTGCGCTCGTCGTTGAACAGCCGGGCGTTTTCGATTGCGATACTGGCTTCGCTGGCCAGGACGCGCAGAAGCTCCAGGTGGCCTTCGTCGAAAACGCGCTCGTGGTCGGAATATACGGCCATCGCACCGATGGCGTGGTCGTAGGCGACGAGTGGCACGCCGCAGAAGCATCCCCCTGTGCGCAGAGGCTCGACGCCCAGCTTTTTCGCCTCGCCCACGTAATTGTCACGAATGAGCACGGGCTGCCTCGTCCGTATGATGTACTCGGTGAGGTGATTGCCGGCGGAGCGAGCGCGCTTCGGCAATCGCTCGCCATTCACGACCTCGAGATCGAATTGGATTTCATCGCGCAGCGGGTCAAGCTCGGCGATATAGAAGTTTTCCACGTCGAAGAGGCGGCGCAGCTCCTCCCACACTTTCCTGGTGAGGTCTTCTTTGTTCAGCGTCGAGCTGAGCGCCCGGCCGATTTCATTCAACACGTGCAGCTCTTCCGACCGCCGCGAAGTTTGCTGAATCAAGTAGCTGTTTTCGACCGCCATGCCAATCTGGTGCCCGAGCGCAAGGAGAAGCCGGAGCTCCGCGGGCGTAAAGCGTCGGCTGTCCGGCGTCCCGAGAAGGAGCACGCCGAACGCTTGTTCTTTAGCTTGCAGGCTAATGGCTACGACGCTGCGAAGGCCCTGCGCAAGCGCCAGCTCGCGAAACCGGCGGATGGACTTTTCTTTTTCGAGCGCCGAAAGGGAGTCGTCGCGGAGGTCGCGGAACCCAAGCAGTCCGCCTAGGCGCGCCACCAGGCCAACGAGATAATCATCCAGACCTTCGCTCTGCGCGGCGCGGCAAAAGTCATCACTCAAACCCACGGCCACGACCGAGGTCGGGCCCTGCGGATCACCGTGATGCAGAAAGAGCGCACCAGCCGGCAGACGCACAACTCCCAGAACGCGGTCCAGAGCTTGCGACAGCATGCGCTGAATTTCGCCACCCACAAAACTGGAAGTCGCCAGATTGAGATTCGAGAGCGCCAGCATGTTGCGTTCGATGCGGCGTTTTTCCTCTTCGTAGAGCGCCATGACCATGAGCATGGCGACGAACGCGCAGGGGGCTGCGGCAACGACGTTCATTCCCGGACCCTGGAGTTCCGGTGTCGCATTCATGATGTGCAGAGCGATCCACAGAACACCCCAGCAAGCGAAGGAAACGCCGAGGAGCCGGTCAGCCAAAGTTTCCTGGCGCCGGCTTTCCTGCCAGAACACGACGGCGACACTTACGTACAGCATAGAAGCGGGAATGAGCACGGAAACAGAAACTGCGCTCGTAGCGTTTGATGCGGCCCAGAATCCGAAGACTATGCATACAACCAGCGCTGGAAATTTCCAGGACTTACGCTGGGAATAGAGCTGCGCTCCCAAGAAGAAGAGCACACCGGAAAGCGCAAAGAACCAATGATTCAGAGCGCTTTGCAGCGGGCTCGCCGCTGAATTTGGAGCCAAGGTTGGCCCAACGTAATGGAGCGCGAATACCGCCCACGCGGCAGTCCATAGCAGCAGATACGTCTGGCGCTTGATGCTATGAATATACGCAAAGAAGCCCGCCACCAAAGTGGTGGCGATCAGCAGCGCCAGGGAGATGAAACTCTGATGCATCAGGAATACATTCGATTCTTCGCCCGCGCTATTGCCGACGATGGTACACAAGTCACGAAGGTACAAAATCCCCTCGTATTCTGCTATGTACCCACGACTCTAGCACGCGCACGCGGGGACAGTCGTGCAGCGACGCAGTAAGGTCGCGCCCGTGCACAAAACAAGGTACTAGATTATGGATTACCGTATTTTCAGGAAGCAAGTGTACCTGCGTACTGGTGGCCAAAGAGACAGCATCCCAAAGGTAACCGATTCAGTACAAAGGGAGATACTCCCCGGTGCTGGATTATTGAATCGAGCGCTAGCCAAATGATTTCAATTGCTCTTCTGACGAGATAGGGCGAGACCCTGCCTGAATGGCCAGGGTCACCAGCGCTCTTGCGCCGGACAAAGTAAATTATCTTGTGGGCTCGACAATTTCCACGTGATGGTGCTCCAACAGATCTCCTGTTGCGTGGTCCACCTGGGCGACCGCAATTTGAAAACTGATTTGGGCCTGAATGAGATTCAGCTCCGCCTGGGCGAGTTGCGTTTGCGCGTCGAGAACAAAAAATACCGGTTCCGCGCCCAATTCGTATTTGCGTTCATCGGCGTGGAGACTCTCCTCACCGCCACTTTGGCGGCTTCCATGGTGAGTTTGGCTTCTTCCAGAGAGTGCACGGCATTCGTGACTTCCAGCATGATGCTCTGCGTCGTGCGGCGTTCCTGGTACTGATCCTGCCGGCGGCCGACCAAGGCATCAGCGAGATTCGCTTGCGCCGAGTGTCTCCTGACTGGCAGGGTCAGCAGCAGCGAGGCCCCGTAGGTCGGGTAGGTGAAATGGAACGTTTGATCCAGACTGCCGCTCAATCCTATGTCAAGCCCCGCCAGTGAATTGTTGAGACCATTCCCCGAATAGAATCCGGAAAGTTCAAGGTCCGGTTTCAAATTGTTATGTGCCAAACGAACGCTGAGTTCATCGCTGGCCAGTTGTTGGCGAACGGTCTCGAATTCAGGCCGGTTCGTGAGTGCGCGCGAAAGTGCGGTGGCGATATCGGTGGCCGGCAAGTCCCCGAGAGGCGCTGGCTGGTCGGTTAGTTCCAGATCGAGCACACGAACGGCGGGATCGAGGTCCGCGCCAATGTCACGGCGAAATTGATCAGCGGCTTGTTTGAGGGAGTATTCCGCTTGGATTAAACCAACCCGGCGGGAGGCGACCTGAGACTCGGAGCGGTAAATGTCCAGCGGAGGAAGAGCCCCCAGACTCAGAGCCTTTTTGTCGTGATCATAGCTCTTCTGAGCCTCGTCTAAGGACTTCTGTTGTACGGAAAGATTTTCCCGCGCCAGAACAGCACTCCAGTAATCCGCGATGATTCCGAGAATGACGTTGTTCACTTGGGCTGTGAAATTGGCACGCGCCTGCTTCAAGTTGCGTTGCGCGATGAGGATCGGGGCGCGATTCGGAAAGAGCCCGAAATTGCGAAGCAGGGGCTGGCTAACCGTGAACTGCACATTAGTTGAGAGGGCTGGATTCACGGTGTTGAAGGAACTGTCGGTAGAGGATTTGATGGCATTGAAGGCCGTTTGAAAACTCGTGCCGGTCAAGAAGGTTTCCTTGTAGCCCAATTGCGTGGTTTGTGTTAAATCGCGCAGAATCGAAGCGCCTTGAAGTGTTGAAGTTGTCAGCGATTTCGCCCGAATATCCGCAAAGCTGGAAGTTGCCACCGGATCGAAAGGCGACTGCGCGCGCCCAAGATTGTTTTGCGCCAAGTCGATCTGCGAATGGTCAAGCCGGACGTCCGTGTTGTTCGCAAGGGCCAGGCGAATTGCGTCATCAAGAGAGAGCACGAGCTTCCCATTGGAGACGTGGTCCTGAAGGCCCTGGAGTGGGGCGAGCGGGGGCGCTGGTTTTTGGTGTGTGCCAATGCCCAACCATCTTTCCAGGCGCGGCGCATTTTGTGCCCGGGCGGGAAGGCCAGGAATTAACAGGGAAAAAACAACGATTACGAACAGATGCACCACTCTCATCGCTCACCCCCAAAGGATTGTCCCGCCGTCTTGAACTACTCGTAGCGAATGGCTTCGACTGGATCGAGCCGCGCCGCCTTGACCGCGGGATAGATGCCGAAAATCAGACCGACCGAAATGGAAACCAGGAATGCCAGAAGAATCGAGCTGATGGTCACAATGGTGGACCATCCAGCGAGCCATGCAATAACCTTGGACATCACAAAGCCAAGGAAGACTCCGAGCAGACCACCGGTGAAAGAAATCAGCGTGGCTTCGATGACAAATTGGCGGACAATATCCCGCCGCCTGGCGCCCATGGCGCGACGAACGCCGATCTCACGAGTGCGTTCGAGAATGGCCGCCAGCATGATGTTCATGATCCCAATCCCGCCGACCAGAAGCGAGATGGAAGCAATGGCCACCATAACCGTGTTGAAAAGCTTCTCGGTGCGTTTTTGCTGTGCGAGCAGCTCGGCGGGGACGATGACGTTGAAGTCGCCCGCCCCGTGATGCGAGGAGTTCAGAATGCCGCGGACCACTTCGGCATCGCTGATGCTCGTCTCTGGCGAGGCCAGATGCAGATAGAGGCCGTCGACTTCATCCTTCAATTGGCTTTGGGAGTCCTCCAGCCGATACATAACGGCGTTCAAAGGCGCATAAACGAGATTGTTCATGTCCTCGGTACGGACTCCGGAAACCTCCGACTGCGGAGCCAGCTGCGGCGCAACGATTCCGACCACGTGGCACCATTGTTCGTTGAGCTTGACGTATTCGCCGATGGCCGCGCTTGCTCCAAACAAGCTTTCTTTAGCGGCCGCTCCAAGAACGCACACCGGCGCAGCGGCGGCATTTTCCGAGCCGTCGAAGAAGCGGCCTTCGGTGACGCGAAGATGGCTGATCTCCAGATAGCTTGGCTCCACGCCGTAAACGATGGGAGTGTCCTGTTGCGGTTTCGGGAGAATCTTGCCCGGAGCAAAACGCTTGCGTGGAGTTCCGTCCTTAATGTCGGGGATATTTTTTCGGATGACCTGGTAATCAATGAGAGTCAGTCCAGGGGAGGTTTTCCGCACCTTCTGCAACTCCTGCCAATTGGGAGATTCCTTGGCCTCGACAATAAGATTGCGGACGCCGAGCTGTTCGATGAAGGCCATGACTTTTTGCTGGGCGCCCGCTCCGATGGAGAGCATGGCCACAACCGCGGCGACGCCAAAAATCATGCCCAGCATGGTCAGAAGGGAACGCAACTTGTGGCTGGTCAGGTTTTCGAAGCCGAAGGCCAGATCGGGCAGCCATTGTTGCAGGGACCGAGGCTCGGCGATGGAACCGGCATTCATGATTATCCGCTGAGCCTCATTTCGATGTCGGACCCAGGCTGGGATTCGAGGTTCCACTGTTCTTGTTGTTTGCGGCGGCGCGTTTTTCCGGATTCACAAGCGCGACGACCGTTCCAGGCGAAATGCCACTGAGAATCGCGCGGCCTTCGCTGACCGCCTGGACTTTAACTTCTTGCATTTCGAAACTGCGATTGCGTTTGCAGTACACGACTTTTTTGCCGTCGTGTTCGAAGACAGCTCCGCCAGGAATCGAAACCGCGCGAGAAAGATTATCTCCGAGAATATTCAGGCGAACTGCGAAGCCGGGGTGCAGCCGCGGGTCGGCGTGATCGAGCTGAACGGCCACATCGAACTTGTGCCGGGCGTTTTCGTCCCAGAATTCGTGGCTCGTCGCCCCGCCAACGGTTTGCACTTTGCCCCAAAAGGTTTCGCCGGGAAGCGCATCGACCTTTATTTCCACGGATTGACCTGCCTTGAGGTTGATGCGGTCGGTTTCACCGACTTGCGCGGAAACGTCAAGGTGAGACATGTCGATCACTTCCGCGATAGAGCTTCCCGGATTGACCTGATCACCGACGTGATAATCCGGGAGTGTCATTCCCCACATGAAAAAACCGCCCGTGGAGTCCCTATTGCCGTGGATGACCACAAGACCGTCGATGGGCGAGGTGATATGCATGTTCTTGATGTTTTGCTCGGCTTGCTCCATGGAGAGCCGAGCCTTGTGCCGTTTCTCCTCGCTGATTGCCAGAGCCGACTTGTTGGAGGCGGTGTGCGATTGGATGTCCTGCTGAAGCTGGGCCAAAGCGCGCTTGGCTTCATCGAGGGCCAGCAGGTTTTTCTGTGCATCGATGGAGCTCACAAGTTCGTTCTTGCTGACCTCGAGCTCTGCGCGGCGCACTGCGTATTTTGCCTTTAGGAGCGCGGTCTGGTCCTCGGCCGCTTGGACGTCGGCGTCCGCCTTGGCTTTTACGATCTCCTGCTCTGCTTGCAGCAAGTCGCTGCGATTCTGTCCGAGATTGTATTCCTGCTGGCTGGGATCAAATTCGAGGACTACGTCGCCGGTGTGGACGTGTGCTCCCGAGCGGGCCAGCGTGACAATTTGCAGCGTGCCGCCGCCGATGGCTGGAGCAGAGATGGTCCTCGACTCGCTGGTCCGCAAGACTCCCGTCGTGGAAACTTTGAGTTGAAGATCAACCTCTTTGACGGTGGCCGTTGGAGTTTCGGAATCCGTCGCCAGGACGGTCGTCTGATGGCAAGCAAAGCTGCTTGCCGCCAGAGCCAGGGCAAGAAGAAATGCCGAAAGTTTTGAACGGCTATTCATCGCAGTTTTCTATTCCGTCAGCGTTGGATCTTTCAGCGCCAGGTGCTCTCCCGGCTGCAATCCCTTTCCGATGAGCGCCTCGTCTCCGCTACGGCGCAATATCTCGACGGCAGTTTCTTCAAACTTCGAGCCGCGCCGAACATAGGCGACCGTGCGGCCCGCCTTCCGGAAGAGCGCCGAAGACGGAATCACAATGCCGTTGGCGAGGCGGTCTACGGCTACGCGGACAAGCGCTCCCATGCCCGGCGTGAGGCGCGTATCGCTGTTCGACAATGCCACTTCAACACTGAAATTCCTGGGGACGGGCCAACCGGCGTTAAAATCCAGGCTGGCCGTCGGACTAATCGTTTCGATGCGCCCTTCAAAGTTTCCGTCGGGGACAGCTTCGACGCGCACCATCCCGGTCTGCCCAACTCTCAACTGCCCCCTCTCCGCTTCTTCGATACGCGCCGAAATCTTTAGAGTGGACGGGTCGGGAAGCTCGGCGATGGCGGCACCTGGCCATGCCCGGTCCCCCGGCTTGAAGGGAGTTGGGCCACCCTGGGGCTGCCAGTGGTTTTGGAGCGAGACAACTCCATCAAGCGGCGCACGCAGAGTTAGCAAAGCCACGCTATGTTCGTCCTGCTGCACTTGAAACGCTGCCTGATCATGCTTCTGCTTCTTGGTTGCAAGATCCGCGGATGCGGCAGAGCGGTCCGCATTCAGTTTGGCCTCGGTTTCCATGACCTTCTGCTCGGCATCCGCGAGCTTCAATTTGGCCTCCTCGCCTTCGATCACGGAAACAATCTCCTCTTTGCTGGCGTCCAAGCGCGATTTTTGGGCGGCGAACTTGGCGTTCATCACATCAGTGAGATCTTGTTCTTCCTTCAAACGCGCGGCAGCGCGTGACTGCTGAATTTCCGCTTCCGCCGATTTGAGCGTGGATTGATCCTGGGCAAGTTTTTGTTTCATGGTCGTGTTGTCGAATTCGACCAGAACGTCTCCCTTCTTGACCTTTGCTCCGTTGGTCGCAAGTTTTACGATTTGAAGGTCGCCTGCCCCGTAGGGCGCGGTGATGATCGCGGAATGAAGCGCCTTGACCTCGCCTTTGACTTCCAGGTAATCCACGAATTCTTTTCGTTTTACCTCGGCCGTAGAGAGTTTGGCCGCCGGACTGGCGAGGCGCAGAGTGCCAAAAACAAGGCCGCCCAGCACCACTGCGGCGGCGCCGGACATGGTTCTTTTCCCGAATTTCCATTTCTTATTCATTGCCGGCTCTGCCCCGACCGGTCCTCGATTGCAGTCCGCCGGATGATGTCTTCTTCGGAAAGCCCGGAATTCACAACCACGTCAAGATCATTTCGCGGACCCATTTGCACAGTGCGTTTCTCAAAACTACCCCTGGTCTCCAGCCAAACGAAGGAATGGTCCCCTTCGAAACCGATACTCTGCCAGGGAACGACAAGAACGTTTTTTTGCGAGCCGAGATCAAGATCGAGCGCCGCAGAAAGATCGGGCAAGAGCCGCGCATCCGTGCCCTGAACGGAAAAACGCGCAGTGAATGAGCGCACTGCTTCCGTGAACTGCCCCGTATGTCCGAGCGGCGAGAGATCCTCAAGAATTGCGGGGAGAGTCATACCCGGATACGCGTCCAGGTGCATCTGCGCCTGCTGACCAGGATGAACTTTCAGGAGATCCACTTGATTCAGTTGGACGCGGACCTCCATTTGGGATGGATCCACGACCTGCAGAAACGGCACGCCGGGCCTGACCTGATCACCCTGCTGAACTGTTCCCATGCGGCCGCCCAGCCAGATAGTGTTGTAGACGACGACGCCCGGCATCGGCGAGTGAACCACCATCTTCGCGGCGTTTCCTTGGGAATAGCGCATGGCCTCCAGCGCGCGGTCGCGCTGAATTTCCACAATGCGAATGGCCGCGGCGGCTGCGGCGCGCTTCAACTGGTACGTCTCTTTAAGCTGCTTGAGCGTGGTCTGCGCTTCATCGACCGCTTCCTGATTTTTCTCGGCATCGATGCGCGAAACGATCTCATTTCTCTGGAGCTCGAGCTGCGCGCGCTTGAGCTCGTCTTCGGCCTGCTTCATCGCAGTATCGTCTTTGGCGCGCGCAATGTTTTCGTCCGCTTGTTTCTGGGCTACCTGCCCCACAAGGTTTTCGTAAGCGCTTTTCTTATCCAGATAGTCTCTCTCCTCCGCTTGCGGATCGAATTCGACGAGGATATCGCCCTTCTTCACCTGCGCGCCGGCGGGGGCCAGCTTGGTGATGACCATGGAGCCGACCTGGGCTCCCTCGAGCCTCGGGGCAAGAACAACGAAGGAACGCGAAGCTTGGGTAGTCCCATTGAGCCGCAGAGTCTGCGTGAAATCCTTTCTTTCCACTTTGACGATGGATTCCTCGACACTCGTCGCCGCTCGTTCGCTTCGGAAATGAGCGAACAGGAAGACGGTCATGACGAGAAGAAGCAAGGCGGACGCACGGAAGATGATTTTTTTGGACTCTCCATCGGATAGGGGTATTTGATCCATGGCGTCTCAGCTACCCTGGGAAAAATCAACTGCTACGTTCTGTCTGGGCGGTTGGATTTCAACTACGGTTAAATGGTTGCGTCCTTCGAATCCTGCTAAAACGGAAATCTCGCAACCCCGAAATTCTATCTCATAAACCGACTCAGGAAAATGCTGAAGTTGGCCGAAACAATCTGTCCTGGCTTGCACGATTCGCTCCGAAGACTCTGTGCCTCAGTAGAATACCTGAGGGCCATCAGGAAACAGGCCGATTGGACTGCAATGGCCGGTTTGGCTAAACTGGGCGTTTGAATTCAAGTGGAAAGACGCGCCCATATGAGTGATTCCGTTCAAAAACCATCTTCCGTGAGAGTGCGTTTTGCCCCGTCCCCCACCGGTTATTTGCACGTGGGAGGAGCCAGGACGGCGCTGTTTAACTGGCTCTTCGCGCGGCACCAGGGCGGCACGATGATCCTCCGCATCGAGGACACCGACGCCGAGCGCAACAAGCCCCAACTAGTCCAGGGAATCCTCGATGGCCTGCAGTGGCTGGGCGTCAACTGGGATGAGGGACCGTTTTACCAGTCACAAAGAACGGAACTGTACGTTGCGGCGGCGAAAAAATGTTTGGCCAATGGGTCCGCCTTCCTGTGCTACTGCCCCGCGGAAAGGTATGCCGGCGGGGACCACGCCGAGCCGGGGCAGGATGAAGAGCCGAAAGGCGGCGGGCCGCGGCGAGTCACGCGCTGTTCCTGCCGTGACGGCAAGCCATCGACACCGGGCGTGAAGCCGGCGGTCCGTTTCAAGGCTCCTGTCGGTGGAACGACGAAATTTTCTGACGCGGTGTTCGGAGAGCGCGAGTTTTCAAACGAGGAAATCGAAGACTTCGTACTGCTACGCTCCGGGAAAAATGGTGAGGAATTCGGCCAGTCCATGTATCAACTCGGGGTCGTCGTCGACGATATCGACATGCGCATTACGCATGTGATTCGCGGCGCGGATCACCTTTCGAACACACCGAAACAAGTGCTGCTGTATCGCGCGCTGGGTGGAGAACCTCCCGTATTTGCGCACGTGCCTTTGATACTCGGGGCGGACAAGTCGCGCCTTTCAAAACGTCACGGCGCTACCGATGTGAATATGTACCGCACCGAAGGGTTTCTGCCGGAGGCGTTTCGCAATTTTCTCGCGCTCTTGGGCTGGTCCCCCGGCGGAGACGAAGAATTTCTGCGAACAAAAGAGTTGATCGACAGATTTTCGCTTGAGGGCGTGAGCCGCACCAATGCGGTATTCGACCGGCCAAAACTCGAATGGTTCAACACCCAGTACCTGCAAAGACTTCCAATTGACGAGCTACTGTCCGAAGTCGAGAATGAATTGAAGCGCAGCGGCCTGTGGAAGCCGGAGTGGGCGGCGGGAGCCGCTCCGGGGCCCGACGGGAGAGATCACGCGTGGTTCTCAAAAACCGTCGATTTGCTGCGGCCGAGAATCCGTCTGCTGCCTGATTTTTCTTCGTGGTCGCGCGCGTTTTTCAGTGATGAGTTCACGCGCGATCCCGCAGCAAAAGAAAAATTCTGGAAAGATCCGAAAGTGCCGGAACTCCTCGCAAAGCTCGCGGATGCGCTGGAAAAACTGAAGGAATGGAACCACGACGCCTGCGACCACGCTTCGCGTGCTATCGCTGAAGCCGGTGGCGTCAAGGCAGGACTCCTGATCAATGCGACGCGCGTGGCGATCGTTGGTCAGGCGGTGGCGCCGCCGCTCTTTGACACCATGGTCGTTCTAGGGCAGCAGCGCGTGGTGCGCCGTTTGCGTGACGCGGTCGCCGCGTTTGCGAAAGTCTAGAACAAGGTTTCGCGTTCAAGTATTTCAGCGTCGGATGTTTCTTGCCGAAAATCCATCCTCGGGACCGAGATTGCTGGTTATTGTTTGCCAAAAATCTCCGTGTGGGCGGGGTTGGCTGCGGATGCTGAAGCAACGATGTTCAGCGCCGCATCGAGTGTGAGTGTGACCGGGGGCAGGCAGAGTTCGCTGCTGCAGGCCTGGTAGCGAAGCTTCAGCGGAATGTGTTGCTGGCCGAGAGAAACGCTCGCGAGCGCCGTGATGGGCATGCGCAGAATCACGGTGTCCTGGTAGACGTTCAGCGGAATTTTCGAGAAGGCGAATTTCTCGAGCTTGCCCTTGGGATAGGAAACTTCGCCGCTGCTAAAGCCGGCGGGAAGCGCGGCCTTGAGATCGGTGGCGATGAGATAGTCCTCCGATTTCTCACGCGCATTGACGTGGAAGCCCGGGCGAATCTTCATGACCACGGCGATTTGGAACGAACTTCCGCGTGCGGCGGGATCGAGCGAGGCGTAAATTTCCGGCTTGACGACTTCGCGGCCGGACGGGACTTGCGAGAATGACGCGGGAGAGAGGCCGGCACTTAGCGAGAAGACCAGAATGAAGAAAAATCTCTTGACTGATTTCACAGAGTCACCGTGGCGCCGAGTTGCTGGGAAATGACGCGGCTCATCACCGCGAGCAGATCTTCGCCGGTTTTTTCGTGGACAAAAGCGTTCCGCGATTCGCTCCATCCGAGCTTGAAACTGGTAGAAAGTGCGGAGACCCAGATTTCGCGCACGGGCGTGTTGGGTGAAATCACGAACTTGGCCTCCTCGGGTTCTTCAAAGAGAACTTCGAGTTTTCCGGCTTCGCCTTCGACGTCGAAACCGTGTTCATCGCCCGCAGTGAGCATGCGGCGCTTGAGGTCCTCGAAGGCAGCGTCGGCCTTTCGTTGAAAGTCCTTTTCGTCGAGCATGAATTCAGCGTACATGAGGAGTTTACCACTCGCAAGGAACGGCGCGAGCCGTCCCCGATCGCGTGGCGTGCGGCGAAAAAACGAGGTGGACGCGCTTATCAATGAGGGGCGACAGCGGAATTGCCGGGGCCGCCGACAGGCTGAAGTCTTGGAATGCGCTGGTCGGCAGGAGGAAGAGGGGGAAACGGGCCGTGCGGCTCGGATTGGTACCAATAGGCCACGGAATAATAGCTGTCGGAACGGTGGTTGGCGTGACCATGCTCGATGGTGGCGCGCAATGACTTCGAGAAAGGAATCGGGGAATCGAGATGAAAGCGGTAGACGGATGAGCGGCCGCCAGCACGCTCCTCTCCTTTAACGGGCGCGCCGAAAAGCCTGTAGGAAAACGAGCTTCTTCCAAAATCAAATGCGCCCAGAAAATAATCCTCGGAGCCCGTTCCGTTAATGGAAGGTCGCGGCTCGCCGTCAATGAAAAACATGTCGTCGCCTTCGCCCCACCAGCCGTCCTGATTTTGCAGCACGGACATGGTGACTCCCAGGAAGTGGCCACGGCCTGCGGCTTCCATCCAGACGTAATTGCCCTCGCCGTTCAGGTTTTTCTTTTCTTCGACGGGCGGGTCGGAATTCTTCTGCCATTGATTCGTCCAGCCGGGGTTGGGCTGGGCCTGCCGAAACTGCGCGTGGAAATAGAGCGTGTCCGCGGGAATCGGCTTGGAGTAGGCGCGATAATCGAGATTGAAATAGAACAACGGAACCTTTTCCCGTCCTTCATTGGTCACAGTGATGCGAGCGTGTTTTTGGAAAGGCATAGGGAAAAATGAGTTCAGGGCGCGGTCATTGGCGACGGAAAGCAGCTCGGATTCCCACGTAAAGTAGTCGCCGAGGCCGAGGCCAAAGAAATCGCCCAAGGGAGCTTCGACGCTGGGGGTGCCTTCGCCGTCCCAATACATGCGCAAAACAAGTTCTTTCAAGTGGTGAGGCGCGGGAGCATACAAAGTGAACCAGATGTGGCTGAGCAAGGCCGGACCGTCAACGTCGAGGACGGTGAGCGTTCCGCCAGGCTCGATGGGCCGGAAGTCTGCGTTTCCTCCGCTGGGGTCGGCGCTGGAAACTCGCTTGAGAACGTAGTCTTGCGGTTGCGTGAGGCTGGCTTGGCAGCGGGTAAGATCCTGCGCCAGAGCCGGCGAATGCATGGCCACAAAGATCAGCGTAAGAATCAGAGAGGAGAGAGAACGTTTCATCGAGTTCCTCCTAAGTCAGAAGTCCTTGATTTCGCGGAGTTGGCCGTTGCTGACGTCGTAGACGAAGCCGCGGACGACCACGGTCCGGGGAATCCAGGGATGCGTGCGGAGCTTCTGTAATTGGTGGCGGACATTTTCTTCGACATTCTGGAAGGCGTAGAAGAAGGCGGGGGCGACGGCGGCGGTTCCCGTGCGATTCTGGATTCTGGTGCGCAAGTCTTGTTCGCTGGTGTGCATCAGGCCGCAATCCGTATGGTTGATGACCATGAATTCCTCGGTCCCGAGCAAATGATGCGATACCACAAGGGAGCGCAGCGTGTCATCCGTGACGATCCCGCCGGCATTGCGGATGATGTGCGCATCTCCCTCTTTCAGTCCCAGCGTGCGAGTCGAAAGACGGGTGTCCATACAGGTGAGGACGGCGAGCTTGCGCTCAGGCCGTGGCGTGAGCCTGCGCAATTCGTGGGTGCGCGAGTAGACTTCATTGGCGGCGAGGACTTCGTCGATGACGCTCATGGGAAGAAGAGTTTAGCAAAACGGAAGGAAGCGAGAACCGAGTATCGGCAACGGAGAGGAACTCCTCTTGTTAGCTACTTTCCGTTGGCTTACAAATCGAGCTCACTATTTTAGAGTTGGGATTCGATGGCCTTGGTGAACTCTTCGTAGCTGATCAAGCCCTGAACCTTTTTCACGATTTTTCCGTCGCGGGAAATGAGGAAGCTCGTGGGGTAGCCGAGAAGACCGCCGAACTTGTCGGCGACCTCGTCGTTGCCGATGACGATGGGGTAGTTCATGGGCAGTTTCTGGCCGTTGACGTTGAAGCGTTCCTTGGCCAGAAAAGGATCGACGGCGGCTTTGCCTTCTTCATCCATGGAGATGCCGAGAACGGTGAAACCCTTCGCTTCGTACTTCTGTTGCATTTCGATGAGCCAGGGAATTTCGATGTAGCAGGGATCGCACCAGGTGGCCCAGAAATTGACCAGGACAACTTTTCCTTTGTACTGGGCAAGCGTGGCATCTCTACCGTTGAGATCTTTGAAGGTGACTTCGGGAGCGCGCTTGCCATCGGGCGCGTCGTTGGGCTGCGTGGTGCTCTTTACCGAGCTTACGGCCTTCACGCGCGTGGCCTTGTCGGCAAAATAAGTCGCGATGATGAGCACAAGCACGGTCGAGACGATTAGAACAATTCTTTTCATTATGGTTTCCCTGAGTTTGTCAGGCACACTCCTCTAAAGTGAAAAGCGATTCAAAAAAGTCAGTTTAGTCGAGAGCCAGGTCAATTTGTTCACGAAGACCAATCCCCCGACGAACAATAGCAAGGCACCGCTGAAAAGCTCGACGGCGTGGAGATATTTTCGAAAGTTCTTATAGAAGACCATGAACTTGCTGATGCCGAGAGCCGTGAGCAGGAAAGGAATAGCCAGCCCGGCGGAATAGACGGCGAGGAGCAGGACGCCGCGCGCGATGGTGTCGCTGCGGGCGGCAAGTATGAGCACGGCACTGAGGATCGGGCCAATGCAAGGAGTCCAACCAAAAGCGAATGCGAAGCCGAGGAGGAAACCGCTCCAGACTCCGGGCTGGGTGGTTTTGGTGCGAAGGTGGACATCGCGATTAAGCCAGCGAGCCATTGAAGGGCCGAAAAAGCCCACAAGCGAAAGTGAGAAAAAATGGGCAGCGCCCAAACCGGCAAAGAGAGGTCCGTGGTGCAGATAGGCAGCGATTCCTAGAGCGACCAGGATGACGCCGAGGATTATGCCAGCTCGCAGATTCAATTTGATCAGCGCGCCGATGAGGTGGAGTCCGAAGAGAAGGATGAGAGCCCCGGCCACAGGGGCGAGAAGCGAGCGGTTCCGGAGAAGGAAAGAGCCGACGGCGCTGGCGGATGCGCCAAAAGAAATAAAAACAACAGAGAAGCCGGCGACAAACGTGAGAGCAGAAGCGAACAAGCCCGAGCTGGGAACCTCGCCTTGGCGGAGCTGCTCCATGCCGATCCCGGAGAGCATGGAAATGTAGCCGGGAACAAGCGGTAAAACGCAGGGCGAGAGAAACGAAACGAGCCCGGCTAGAAAAGCTCCTGCTAGAGGAACGTCACCATTCATCTTAATTCAATCCTCGCCATAGGCTTTGCATCCACTCAGAAAGACTCAAAACCCCTATCCCTTATTCTCCCACAAATCTCGCTTGCACTTGTGCTTGAGGCGAGATTCCCGCCGACAAAGCCCGAATCTGCGATGAGCGAACCGCATCGCTTCGCATTCGGAATACACAACGCACGTGGGTCAATCGCGTGGAAACACTGCCGCCCACTTATTAGACGCGGAAGAGGTGAAAAGGGAACAAGTCAGGCGAGCGAGCCAATACGCGACAGATGGTGGGTTTGGCTGGCGTCGAGCGGGAACCAACCACGCGGGGTCGTCTGTAAATGATTGAACGGATGCGTCTTGCTGGAGCAAGGAGTGGCATGAAGCTTGCCATCATCAGGGTGGACGCTCAACCACGTCCGGCAGGTGAGTCATGCGATGGACACCAAACAAAGTGACGTTGCTGCGGGTTGCCGTGGGATTTGGGGCCGTGTGTCTGTTCGGGCGCGGCGCGTGGGCCAACCTCACGGCCGTGGGGCTGACCGTGGCGGCGATTGCGCTGGATGCGCTTGACGGACACATCGCTCGGAAGAAAAAAATGGCCACGCCCGTGGGCGCGCAACTGGATATCCTCGGCGACCGCATGATCGAAAACGTCTATTTCACATATTTCGCGGTTGTAGGGATGGTGTCGCTGTGGCTGCCGGTTTTGTTTTTTGCGCGCGGGGCGGCGACGGATTTTCTCCGCGGACTGGCGATGAAAGCGGGACATTCCGGCTGGGGAGCGAACGCCATGCTACGCACGTGGTGGGGGCAGGCGCTCGTGGCGTCGCGCTGGAGCCGCGGTTTGTATGCGGCGATGAAGTGCCTGTGCTTTTGTTATTTGGGGCTGGAGCTCGCCCTTACGCGCGGGCCGGTCGCGCTGCTGGGTGAACTGGCGGCGGATGCGCACGCCACGATTCGCGTGGGGGCGCTTGTCCTGACGTGGATGACGGCTGCGTTTTGCCTGCTGCGTGGGCTGCCTGTTTTGGCGGAGGGGTGGAAATACTTTGCCAGCAACGCGGGGCTGGCGCGCGGAGCGAAGAGTCCAGCACAGGAGGCGGCATGAAAACGCAAAAGGGCGTCAAGGAGATAAAGGAAGTAAACGAGTCGGAAAGAAACATCGCGGCATTCCTTGACTTAGATGGAACGCTCATGCCCCTGCCGTCGCTGGAGAGAAGATTTTTCCGGATTCTGAGATACCGGAAAGAAATTCCCATAAGAAACTATTTTCTGTGGTTGAGGGAAGGGATGCGGCTTTTGCCGCGCGGAATCAACGCAATTTTGGAGGCGAACAAAATATATCTCCGCAGTGTACATATTCTTGACGAGTGTGGCGAGAGAGACAGGCATGTCACCCCTTGGCACAAAGGCGGCCACCAGGCCGAGGGACAGGCGTCGGCTCCTCCGAGGTGCAATCCACGATTGCCTGTCCCGGCCTTTTTTGCGCAAGCCGTTGAGAGAGTGGCATGGCACGCGAAGCAGGGCCACGAAATCGTGCTGGTGAGCGGGACGCTTGAGCCGTTGGCACGGGGAGCCGCGGACGCCATAGAGGCCCAGCTTGCTGAACGCGGAATTATCGCGAAGATTCGCGTGTGCGCCACGCGTTTGGAAGAAAAGAGCGGCAAGTGGACGGGAAGAATCTTGGGAGAAGCAATGTTTGGGGAAGTAAAGGCGCGTGCGGCGAAACGGCTGGCGGAAGAGATGCAGCTTGATCTGGAGCGGTGCTACGCGTATGGCGACCACTTAACTGACCGGTGGCTGATGGCGGCGGTCGGCAGGCCAGTGGCCGTGAATCCAACGAAAGACCTTGCGAGCATTGCGCGGTCGCGCGCGTGGCCAGTATTGAATTGGAACGAAAAGAACAATCAATCGCCTTGCGACGAAGAGCACAGAGCGCACCGAGGTTGCCGGATGGAACTCGCGAGGCCGGAGAATGCTGAATGAACGAGGCGCAGCGACATAGCTATAGAGGAGACGAAGCAGCGCTCGCCTGGCGTGCGGAAGCGCGTGCCACGGAAGTCGAAGGAAGCGCTGTCAGCTTTGAAGCGGGAAAGAAAGGAATCGCTTCGTTGTTCACGCGCGAAGCAGCAGCGGCCTGGGAGTCGTGCGGAGCATTCGAATGGGTGGCGCTGGGGTATTTGACTACATCGAGCGCCCTGATCGCCGTGTTTGCGGAAAATCTCGCGCACCCCGTGAGGTTGTTCGGCATCCAAGCGTTGGTCGCGGCGCTAATCCTGACGCTGTGCCTCTTGGAGGCCAAAGTCGGGAGGCAAGCGAATCGGCAAGGGGAAACTGCCGCCTCAAGGTTCTGGCGTTTCTGGCGGCATTGGTATCCACATCTATTTTTTCTGTTTTGTTTTGAGGAGCTCGGAAAGCTCGTGCATCTGGTGACTCCCACGTGGCAGGATGCGAAGCTGATCGCGTTTGATCAATGGCTGACGGGTGTGAGTCCTTCGTTGTGGCTTGAGCGCTTTGCGCACCGCGCAGTGAACGAATTCATGCAATTCGCGTACTTCACGTACTTTCTTTTTCTGCTGATTCTAGGCGGGATTCTCTACTACCGGCGTGACTGGGAAAGCTATTGGGGAGTGATGACGTATTCGGCTGTTGGCTACGCCCTCGGCTACGTGATCTCAATGTTTTTTCCCGTGCAAAGCCCGTGGTTTACTTTTGCGGGCATGTGGCACGGCGACCTCGTGGGCGGACCATTCACGGCGCTCATCAACCTGATCGAAAAGTGCGGAAGAGTGCACGGCGCGGCGTTTCCCTCGCAGCACGTAGCAGGAGCGGTCGCTGCCCTGTTGGGAGCGTGGCGGCACAAACGGTGGCTCTTTTGGATATTCCTCCCGTTCGTCCTGTGTATGTGCGTTTCAACAGTTTACGTGCGAAACCATTACGTGGCGGATGTGTTCGGCGGAATAATGACGGGTACGCTGGGCTTTGTGATCGGCAGTTGGATCATGAAGACGCGAGGCGCCGTTGCAACGACAGCACGCTAGACCGGCGGCCTGCGATGTTGAGGATGGGAACGCTCAAAGATTTTCGCGATGCGGAGCAACAGCGCCTCGCTTGAGACACCGCCCATGATTTGCAAACCGGTGGGCAATCCTGAGTGCGTAAATCCGCACGGAACGGAAACAGCTGGTACGCCGGCGAGATTTGCCGGACGGTTGTGGCGCAACAACAAAGCGCGAGCCGGATGCTCGTGCGCCCCGAGGCGAATGGTTTCCTGATCCAATCGCAGAGCCTCAATCGCAGTTGAAGGGAAAATGATGGCATCCACATCCGCTTCTGCCAGAGCCAGATGCAACTGTTGGATGAATTGTCTCTGAATCTCCAGCGCGCGCAAATAGTCAACCGCCAGCACTTTGTTTCCCATTTCCAGCCTTGAACGGACGTCGTCGCCGTATTCCGCGGCGTGTGCTGGGAAATATCCCTGTTGCTGGTGGTAGAGAGTTGCTTCCGTCCAGGCGATATGATTGCCCGCATCTTCGGTTTCATCGAGCAGCGGGACGGAAATTTCTTTCGTGGTGATGCCAGCGCGGGAAAGCTCGCGCAACGCGGAGTCAAACGCACTTCGTACTTCATTTGAAAGAGCATCGAAGAACAGTTGACGCGGAATTCCCAGGCAAAACTTTCTTGCATTCGTCCGCAAAGCCGAAACTTTTGCCATGTTCGGCTCGCGGCCCACGCGCAAGTACAGAATTCCCGTCAGAGTGGCGACGTCACCTACGGTCCGAGCCAGCGGCCCAGCGCAATCGAGAGCAGGAGACAGCGGCAGAATGCCTTTACAAGAAATGCGGCCCCAGGTCGGTTTTAGTCCCGCAACGCCGCAGAGGGACGCGGGAATACGGATGGAGCCGCCGGTGTCCGTTCCAATGCTTCCGTAGCAAAGTCCCGCGGCGACGGCCGCTGCGGACCCGCCGCTGGAGCCTCCAGGGATGCGCGCGAGATCCCACGGATTGCGGACAGGACCATAATGCGGGTTGTTGGATGTTACGCCGTAGGCGAACTCGTGCATGTTGGCCTTGCCTAGCAAAACCGCGCCCGCTTCCCTGAGCTGGCCGACGACGGCAGCGTCTTCTTTTGGAATGAAATCTTTCAGAATCTTGGAACCAGCCGTGGTACGGATGCCCGCGGTGTAAATGTTGTCCTTCAACGAGACAGGGATGCCATGCAGCGGGCCGCGATCACGATGCCCTTTTCGGCCGTGCGGCGCAAACAACTCCGATTCGGCTTTTTTGGCCTGAGCAAGTGCAAGTTCAGCGGTGACGGTGATGTAGGCGTTGAGTTTGGGATTGACCAACTCGATGCGTGCGAGCATAAGCTCGGTGACTTCCACGGGCGAAAGTTTGTGCTTGCGGAAAAGTCTTCCGATTTCCTCGATGGACGCAAGTGCCAGATCAGTGTCGTTCATTGTGCGCCACATTAAATCACAACAGAAGGTACCCAAGCTGAAGCTCTTGGCTTCCCGCAACCCCCCGCTAAAAAATCTTTTCCTGATGGCGCAAATTCCCGAAGGCGCCAATGTTGGCGATGATGAATGCGAGACGGAACTGATTCTCCGCGCGTACCTGCCCGAGGTTAATGCGCCGGTACTCGACAGCGAGTCCGCAGCAGCCCCCGTTGTAACTCATCTGGACGATCTGGTTTTGCAGCGTCTTGTTTTCGAAATCGTAGCCGAGACCGGTGATCAGATTAAAACCCCTGCGTGACTCGCTGCCGTAGCCGACCAGCCCGCGAACCTGGTTCGAAAGGAGCTGCTGAAAAATGGGCAGCACCGGAGGAGGCTGAGGAGGAAGATCGCCGAGTGTCGGATTGTCATTCAGGCGGATGAAAGCAGCAGTGGCAAAAAATTCCCGGTACGGCTTCACCTTCAGCAGCGTGCCGATGGTGACGAGTCTCTGGATCTGTGGATCGTACTGAAGAATTTGCTCCAGGTCGTAGGGACCGCCGGGAGTGATTTTGAAATCGCTGACGATCGGCGACCAGTTGCGAGGCCCAAACGCGAAGGCGAAAGGCGAGATGGAATCGAGCGCCTGGAAGACGTTGCGCTGGCCATTGACGATGGCGCCGCCGAACGTCGGATCAAAGTAGTGCTTCTGGACGATGCGCCACGAAACCAACTCCTCGGGCTGTCCGTCGCCGTCTTTCCGGAACAGCCGTTGCGTAAAGCCATATTCGACTTCGCTGGTGTTCGTCAGCGTGGTGTCCGAATCGAAACGCACAAACTGCGCAAAGCGATTCACTCCCGTGACGTAACGGTAGGCAAGCGCCGGTTCGATAGTGTGCTTGTACCGTCGCCGGGTCTTGCCCTTCTTCAGGGGAGCACGGTCGAAGAATCGTTCAAGTGTAGGCGGCCGAAGTTCGAGAGTGAACTCGCCGCTGTTGCGGGAAATGGCAATGGGACTGACTTGGCCGGCGGAATCAAAGGAATCCCCATAGCGCGTGGTGCGAAACACAGCGGAAGTGGTCACGCCGAGCCACCGTCCGAAATGCAGCGGCACAGTAACCCGCGGCGCCAATTCGTAGCGATCGACGAAATTTGAAGTTCGAATATCTTCATCACTTCGGAATACGACGCCTGCAAACCCATCGAAGCCGAAGTAGACGGGCAGGCTGCGCAAGGGAGCCTGCTCGACCAAGCCAAATCGCGCTTCCGGAAGATTACGAAGGGTAACGCTAGTGGCGGGAGTCGCAGTTGCGGCGACCGGCAGGGTGAGAAAGCTTTTGTCGCTGAGGCCCGCGAAATTCAGGCTGAAGCCGCGGAAATTGTTCGATAAGAAAGTGGCGCTGCGCACTTCGGAGTTTATGGCTTCCCCGAAGGAGTCGGCGAAAGCCAGACGGAATGTAAGAGAGGAAAGATGGTTGTAGTCCGTCACGAAGCGCCAGCCGCCAGGAAGCAGGGATTGAATTTCCAGCCTCTGTTGTTCGCCACCCTGAGGGCTGCGTGTGCCGTCCGGGTTGAGAAGGCCGCGGTCCTCGACCCCAAAATACGTGTACTCAATCGCAGTATTTTCAAAGGGCTTGGCGCGGAATGTTCCGCGCTCGAGGACGCCGCGGCGGCTCATGAATTGCGCGCCAACCGTGGCGTCCATCCACGGATTGGGAGCCAGATAAAAAGCATCACCCAGAATAAAGCCCTTGCGCGAGCTTTGGCCGATATCAGGAATCAGAAAACCAGTTGCCCGCACTTTGCGGCCCGCGGGAGCTGTGGCGTAAGGAAGCCAGATCAAGGGCACACGGAAAAGACGGAAGTTGGCGTTGACGAGCGCGACGGTCTTATCCAGGCGAATGCGCGCGTTGGGCGCGTAGAACTGCCACTTGGGGTGCTCTGGGTCGCAGATGGTGATCCACGCGCGATGAACAAGGTAGACATCTCCAGGAAAGCGCTCGACGTCCCGTGCCTCGAAGTACAGCGGATTATCGGAAACTAGGAGCACCGGATTGGGCCGCCGCTCGATCTTTACGGTTCCCCGGACGTTGTGAAAGAGGCCGTGACCGGTGCTAACGTTGTAGTGAGCTTCGTCGGCTCCGAGATGCTGGTTGCCGTAGTCAAGCTGGACGTGCCCGGTCGCCGTGGCTTCATAGGTTTTTCCGTTGTATTCGACGTGGTCAGCGCGAAGGCGGGTGTCCCCGTAATGGATGTCCACGTCGCCGTCGGCAGTTGTGACATCGCCTTTGCGGCCCTGTGTTTTCGCCTCCAAATTAGCGACTCCACCCTTGGCGGAAGACAAGCGGCCTTGTTGCGCCGACGCGATGCGTGGCGCCGTGGCTGTGAGTATGAGAAGCAGTGCACTCAGGAAAGGAAAAACGCAGAGCGCGGCGGGAAACTGTGAATGAGGATAGCGATTCACTCGGAACATGCAGTCAGTGAAAACCGTTGGATAGCCTAGCATGCGGTCGTAGGGATTTGAAGGCAAGGGAAGTCCATGAGTTGCACGCAGAGACAGCATGGTATGGCATCGAGAAAGAATCCCTGCGCGTGAAACGGAGCGACGCCATTGCGCGTCTTTCTTTGCACCGGGTTGGTTTGCCCTTTCAAAACACTTGATGCGCCAAACGGCCCAGCCGGAGTAACATGCCGGGCCTTCTAAACAGGGGGATGGAAATGAAGCTTGTGTGGAATGCACTTCGGACGATTCTGGTTTGCGCGATCTTTCTCGGCGTGTTTGCGATGACTTCGAAGGCAGCGCCCGCCGACCAGCCAAGTCCCACAGATAAATTCAAGAATCTCGAATTCCGCGAAATAGGTCCGGCGACGATGGGCGGGCGCATCGATGATTTCGCCGTGGTGGAGAGCAATCCGAACATCGTATACGTGGGCACGGCCTCGGGTGGCATATGGAAAACAACCAATAACGGCACAACCTGGGAGCCGATCTTCGATAAGGAAGGCGTATCGACGATTGGCGATATCGCGATTGCTCCCTCGGACCCGTCCATCGTGTGGGTCGGAACGGGCGAGCCGAACAACCGCCAGAGCTCCTCCTGGGGCGATGGGGCGTACAAGTCGCTCGACGGCGGGAAAACCTGGAAGAAGATGGGGCTAGAGGCGACGCGGCATATCGGGCGCATCGTGATTCATCCGAAAAATCCGGACGTCGTGTATGTTGCGGCGCTGGGACATTTGTGGGATGCGAATCCCGACCGCGGAGTTTACAAGACGTCTGATGGCGGGAAAACGTGGTCGCAAGTGCTGAAGATCAACGACGACACCGGTGCAAGCGACATCGCGATAGACCCGGAGAGTCCGGACACTCTATACGCCGCAGCGTACGAGCGGCGCCGCACGCCCTTCGGGTTCAACGGAGGCGGACCCGGCAGCGCGATCTATAAAACCACGGACGGTGGCGCAAATTGGAGAAAACTGACTAAGGGACTGCCTTACGAAAACGGCGGAGACACTGGCCGCATCGGGCTGGATATCTATCGCAAAGACCCCAACATCGTCTACGCCATCGTGCAGCACGAAAAAGGCGGGACCTACCGCAGCGAGGACAAAGGTGAAACCTGGAAGAAGATGGGCGATACGAATCCCCGGCCGTCGTATTACAGCCAGGTTCGCATCGATCCCAATAACGATCTCCGCATCTGGGAGCTTGGTGCGCCGATGTTCTACTCCGAGGATGGAGGAAAGACGTTTTCAACGCAGCGCATCCATGGTATTCACGGAGACTATCACGCGATGTGGATCGACCCAGCCGATTCGAATCACATGCTCACCGGGTCCGATGGCGGCATTCACTGGAGCTACGATGCCGGCAAGACCTGGGACTTCGTCAACACCATCGCTATCGGTCAGTTCTACGAAGTGGCGCTCGACAATGAAAGGCCATATCACATCTGTGGCGGCTTGCAGGACAACGGTAGTTGGTGCGGGCCAAGCCAGACGCTTACTCGCGACGGCATCGTGAATGAAGACTGGCAAGTGATTCACGGCGGCGACGGCTTTTATGCAGCCATCGACAATGTCGAGCCTTGGATCGTCTATACCGAGTCGCAGGACGGTTACATCGATCGCCGCGACATGCGCACCGGGCAGCAGCGGTCGATCCGGCCGGAAGCCAAAGCCGGAGAGCCGCACTATCGCTTCCAATGGAACTCGCCCGTGGCGGTTTCCGCCCACGAACATACTACGATCTACTACGGCGGAAATTATCTCTTCAAGTCGACGGATCGAGGAGACAACTGGACCCGGCTCGGCGGAGACTTGACGACCGGTGCTGACCGCAACAAACTGCAAATTTTCGGCAAGACGCCGGACAAGAACACTCTCTCCCGCCACGATGGCGTGCAAGAGTATCCAACCATCACCACGCTGAGCGAATCGCCACTGACTCCCAATGTGCTTTGGGTGGGAACCGATGATGGCAACGTGCAAGTGACGCGCGATGGCGGGAAAACCTGGAAGAACGTGGCATCGAAGGCGCCTGCAGTGCCGAAAGGAACCTACGTAAGCCGTGTAGTGGCATCGAAGACCGGTGACGGAGCCGCGTTTTTGGCGTTTGACGGCCATCGAGGTGGCGATAACAACATCTATATTTTTGTGACGAACGACTACGGCGAGAACTGGAAAGCCATCCGTAACGGGATTCCGGATTCAGCCGGAAGCCTCCATGTGGTGCGCGAGCATCCGCGGAACACTAACCTCTTGTTTGCTGGCGCCGAGTTCGGTCTGTGGACATCGTGGGATCGCGGAGCAAACTGGACCGCGTTGAAAAACAATTTTCCAACCGTACCTGTGGACGACATCGAAATTCAAGCTCGCGATAATGACCTGGTGCTGGCGACGCATGGGCGCTCCATCTGGATTCTTGACGATTTGACGCCGATCGAGAAGATGGATGCGAACGCAGCGGCATCGTCGCTGACATTCTTTCCGCCCCGGCCGGCGATAACGTGGCACCTGCGCAACCGGCGTTGGAGCGCCGGTCAAAAAATGTTCACCGCGAAAAATCCTCCGTACGGCGCGATTTTGACCTACTACCTCAAGGAAGCCGTGCCCGCCGAAGCCGCCAAAAAGAGTCCTGACGAGAAGGACAAGAAAGACCCAGCCGAGCAGAAGCCCAGGGCCGACGCCAAAGGGGATACAGCCGAAAAGAAGGAAGGCAAAGTAAAAATCACCGTGCTCGATAAAGACGGAAAAGCGATTCGAGAGATGGACGGACCCGGTGGGGCGGGTGTCAATCGCACGAACTGGGATCTGCGCTCGAATGCGCCGGCAGAACCAACACCCGAACAACTCGAAGCCATCGCCGCGGGCTTCGGTTTCGGTCCACGCGGCCCGCTCGTCGAGCCGGGCGAATACACCATCAAGATCAAGGCCGGGGACAAGGAAGCCACGCAAAAAGTCATGGTCGAAGAAGACACGCGAATCGTTATTTCAGCGGCGGACCGTTCCGCGCGACGCGAACTGATCGATCAACTCTATCCCATGGCCAAAACCACGGATAAGGACCGCAAGACCATCGAAGGCATCCAGGCGGCGCTGAAGGCTGCCCGAGAGGAGTGGAAGAAAGATGCGGGAAAGCCCAACACCGCGAAGATTCCGGACGACATCGTGAAAGCCGCCGATGAGCTGCAGAAAAAAGTAGACGCCGTCGCGGAAAAGTTTATTCGTGAACGGCAAGGGCTGGGGAACGCAGGGCCTCCGTTCGAGTGGAAGCCCGACCCGCTCCCGAATCAAGTGCAGAACCTTTTGGATGACCTCGATGGGTTTACGGCCGCGCCAAGCGCGCATCAGAAAGAAAAGCTTGCGGAGTTGACGCCGCTGGTTAACGATGCCTCGGCCCAAGTCAAGAAGATTGCAGAGGAAGACCTGCCTGCGTTGAATAAAAAGATGAATGACGCGGGAATCCCTCACATCGTCCCCGCGCCGCCGCAACCCCGCGGTGGACGGGGCGGCGAAGAGGAATCGGATCAATAGCAACCCCAGGGTCGGTGCGGCCGAGACGCTTCCACATTGCTTGCGTCTAAGGACGCAGAAGGGTGTGTCCGTCGGCTGGCCCGCAACTAGTCGGTCGCCAACTGTGATTCCCGGGGCAAAACTTTCGTAAGACGGTACGGAGGAAATCGATCATGAACGTGAAGCAGCCCAGTCTGCGCGGTCTGAACGCGTCGTTCGTTGCGTTGGCAACGGTCTTCGGAGTAATTTTTGGCAGCGCAGCATCGTTGAGCGCCAGCCCAAGACGGCAGGACGCCGCCGATCAGGAGAAGGACAAGAAGGAAGAGAAGAAGGACGAAAAGAAAGACGAAAAAAAGGACGAGAAAAAAGGCCTGCCGCTGAAGTCCGACCGCAAAGTTGAATTCACTACCGATGAAGGCACGTGGCTTTCACTCGACGTTTCGCCCGATGGCAAGACCATCGTCTTCGAACTAGTCGGCGACATTTACACGCTCCCTATCGAAGGCGGCCAGGCCAAGCCGATCGATGGAGGCATGTCATTCGACAGCCAGCCGAAGTTCTCCCCAGACGGCCAGTGGATCGCTTTCCTCTCCGACCGCGAAGGAAGCGAGAACATTTGGATCATGCATCCCGATGGCACTGGCGTGAAGCAAGTCTCGAAAGATCCGAATAACGATTTCACTTCTCCGAGCTGGGCCCCCGATGGCAAATACATTTTTGTTTCGAAAGCGCAATTCGGCATCGGCTCTAGCGAAATCTGGATGTACCACATGGACGGCGGCACCGGCGTGCAAATCACCAAATCCAAGCCCACGCCGAACCTGGAAAGGAACCGCCGCCCCAATGCCATGGGCGTAGTAGCTTCTCCAGATGGAAAATATCTTTACTACGCCGCCAAGCTAGGTTCGTTGTACTACAACCAACAGCTCCCTACGTGGCACATCGCCCGGCGCGACCGCAAGACCGGCGACGAAGACGACCTCATTCGCCAGATCAAGAGCGCTTTTCGCCCCGTGCTCTCGCCGGATGGCAAGCAGGTCCTCTACGTCACGCGCTACGAGACGGAGTCTGGACTGCGTTTGCGCAATCTCGAAAGCGGAGAAGACCATTGGGTGAAGTATCCAGTCACCCGCGACGATCAGGAATCGCTCTTCACTCGCGACGTTTTCCCCGGTTACACGTTTCTCCCAGGCGGCAAGGAAATCGTTTACAACCAGGATGGCAAAATCAAACGTCTCGATCTGGCCACAGGCGCAGAAAAAATAATCCCCTTCACTGCCCAGGTCTCGCAGGAATTGGGGCCCAAGCTGGATTTTCCGCAGACGGTCGAACAAGGGCCGGTGAAGGTGCGCCTAATCATGGATCCTGCAGAATCGCCCGATGGAAAAAAACTGGTTTTCTCCTCCATGACGCACCTCTTCACCATGGACATGCCCGGCGGCAAGCCCCAGCGGCTCACCACCGGAAACGCCCGCGAATTTCAGCCCGCCTGGTCGTCGGATGGCAAGTCCATCGCTTATGTGACCTGGTCCAGCGACGGCGGCCAGCTCTGGAAAATCCCCGCCGCTGGCGGAACACCCGTTCAACTATCAAAGTCTCTCGCTGTGTACAGCAATCCGGCATGGTCGCCCGATGGCACGAAAATCGTTCTGCTGCGCGGCAATGCTTATGACCGAGAAAACAGTACCTTCGACGGCGGGCAGACGGGCAACGCCGACCTCATCTGGATTCCCTCCGACGGCGGCGGCGCCAACTTGATCTTGCCCGCGCGCGGAGCAGGCGGGCCTCATTTCACCAACGACAAGGACCGCATTTACGTTTACACGCCGCAGGGCCTCGTCTCCCTGCGCTACGACGGCACGGACCGCCGGACACACCTCGTGGTCAAAGGCCAGGGACTCTATTTCTTCGAAGAGCCAGTTCCCGCGGACGACATTGTGCCGAGTCCTGATGGCCAGTGGGTGCTTGCGCACGTAATGAATCAACTTTATGTCATCGCCATGCCGATCGTTGGCGGGGAACCTCCAACTGTCAACGTGGCCACTCCTGCCGTTCCGGCCAAGCGGCTGACCGACATCGGCGCTGACTATTTTGCCTGGGCCGATGGCGGCAAGACGATCACCTGGGCGGTGGGCGCGAGCCTCTTCCGTGAACCTCTGAGCGCCATCTCCTTCGAACCGCCGAAGGACCAGAAGAAAGAAGGCGACAAGAAAGACGCGGACGCTAAAGACTCCGATAAGAAGGACGCGGACAAAACGGACGCCGCGTCACAAACGGCAGATGTGAAGAAAGACGAGAAGAAGGATCAAAAGAAGGACGAGAAAAAAGAAGAAAAGAAACTGAAGGAACAGGAAAAGGACGTTCAGGAGATCGCCGTCGATCTGGAAGTCCCGCGGAAAACGCCCAAAGGCACGATCGTTCTTCGAGGCGCCACAGTTGTAACAATGAAGGGCGACGAAGTTCTAAAGAACGCCGACATCGTCGTCGAGAGCAACCGCATCAAAAGCGTCGGCGCGAAGGGCAGCGCGCCGGCGGGCTCCAAAGTGTTCGATGTGAGCGGCAAAACGATCGTGCCGGGCTTCATTGACACCCACGCGCACTGGACCGAAATCCGGCGCGGCATCTTGGACACGCAAAACTGGTCGTTCCTCGCAAACCTCGCGTACGGCGTCACCGCTGGCCTCGATGTGCAGACCGGCACGAACGATATGTTTGCCTACCAGGATTTGGTGGACACCGGCGACATCCTCGGGTTGCGCGCCTTCTCTACCGGGCCGGGCGTTTTTTCCGACAACAACTTTCAGTCCGCAGAAGAAGTGAAAGGCGTGCTGACCAAGTACAGAAAATACTACGGCACGCATAATATCAAGAGCTACGTCGTCGGCAATCGCAAGCAGCGGCAGTACATGGTGCAGGCCTCAAAAGAGCTGGAGATGATGCCCACCACCGAAGGCGCGCTTGATCTGAAGCTTGATTTAACCCACTTGATCGACGGTTTCCACGGCAACGAACACACCCTGCCGATCACCCCGCTTTACAACGACATGATCCAGATGTTTGCGAAGTCTGGCATCGCGGAGACACCGACGCTCATCGTGAATTATGGCGGCCCGTTCGGCGAGGATTTCTGGTTTGAAAACAGCGAAGTGCATGACAACGCCAAGTTGAATCACTTCGTTCCGCATCGCGTCCTCGACCAGCGAACCAAACGGCGGCCAGGATGGTTCCGCAAGGATGAGTATGAGTTTCCGAAACTCGCCGCCCAGATGGCCAAGCTCGAGCGCGCCGGTGGTCTCGTCGGCGTCGGCAGCCACGGCGAGATGCAGGGAATCGGTTATCACTGGGAGATGTGGATGCTCGCGAGCGGCGGCATGACCCCGCTCGAAGTCATCCGCTGCGCCACGGTCAACGGTTCAAAAATTGTCGGCAGGCCTGCCGACCTCGGCTCGATTGAGCCCGGCAAGCTGGCGGACCTCGTAATCATGGACAAGAATCCACTCGACGATATCCACAACACCAATACGATCCACTGGGTGATGAAGAATGGTGAACTGTTTGAGGGAGCTACTCTGAACCAGGTATGGCCCGAGCAAAAAAAACTCGACCCGCTCTGGTTCTGGAACAACTACGACGCGCCGAAAGCCAGCGACCCGCTCAACTACGGCAAAACAACTCAACCCTGAACATTCAATCTTGATGATTTGCGTTTGTGGGGCGTTCGCCGTTGCGTGCGCCTCCCAAACCGCCACTCACTTCTCCGTCTTCACCACCGCCTTCGCCTGTGTCTCCCGGTACCATTCGAACGTCCGCGCCAACCCCTCCTCGAATGATACCTGCGGCGAATAGCCAAGAAATTCGCGCGCCTGCGAAATATCTGCCTGCGAGTCTCGGATGTCTCCTTCGCGCGGCGGTTCGTATTTCGCTTCAAGCGTCTTGCCGGTGATTTTTCCAAGCTCGCGCAGGACTTCATTCAGGGAAACGCGTCCCCCAACGCCAACGTTGAAAACTTTTCCAGAAACATTGGGTGCCTCGCAAGCGAGTAGATTCGCCTGGACAGCGTTATCCACGTAAGTAAAGTCCCGCGTCTGCTCGCCGTCTCCAAAGACAACCGGTGGCGTGTCTTCCAGAAACGCCGTGCAGAACTTCGCAAGCACGCCGGAATACGGCGAGCTGGGATCTTGCCGTGGGCCAAAAATGTTGAAATAACGCAGCGCCACGTTTTCCAGTCCGTAACAACGCCCGAACGTCTGCCCGTAAAGCTCGCCCACGAACTTCGTGACCCCATACGGCGAAATGGGCTGCGGCTGCATCGTTTCAACTTTAGGAAGAGTCGGCGTCTCCCCGTAAGCCGAAGAGGAAGCTGCGAACACCACGCGCTTCACCTTCAGTTCTTTTGCAGCAACCAGGACGTTCAGCGTGCCATCAATGTTGATCTTGTTCGTTTCGATGGGGTCTTTGACTGATCGCGGCACGGATGTCCGGGCCCCGAGGTGCAACACGTACTCCGCTTCATGCATGGCCTTCCGCACCACCTCGATATCCGTGATGCTGCCCTTGATGAAAGTAATCTTGTTGCGGACTTCCGCCAGATTGTCTTCTTTTCCGGAAGAGAGATCGTCGAGCACTACGACGCTATGGCTGCGCCGGACGAGTTCGTCCACTGTGTTTGAGCCGATGAAGCCGGCGCCGCCCGTGACGAGGTACCGCATTCAGAAAACCCTCCTGTTTCTGATTCAACTTACGACGTAAGCCCGGAAAAGACGGCTGGCCCGCGTTTTGATACGCTTATAGTTTGCGGTGAACCGGCAATGCGAACCCGTTGATTCCGTGCACAGGGAGATATTGTACGACGGATGGACGCAGGGCAAACCGCTGAATCAAACGAGCGTCACACAAAGAGCATGAGTCTCAGGACCACAATCGGCATTGCAATACTGGCCGTGCTGGGCTGCGTGGTAGGTACCTTCTACTATCTGCGTGCGCGCGAGGCAAAGCCCGCCCCAGAGGTTGTATCGCCTGAGCCGGCGGGCTTCCGTGACGCGCCCCCTGATTCGGCCAAGCCTGCGAACGCCGCCGCGGCGAAGCCCCGCCTGCCGGCTATCTCAAAGAAAGTCGCGGCCCCCGTTGACACCGCGTTGCCTCTCCGCCCCGGCGAAGTTCTCGAATACACCGCCAACGTCTCCAATCTCGAGAATGTGGCGAGTTTGAAGCTCCAGGTTGCCGGACGCGGCACTTTTATCGGAAAGAGCGTCTGGCATTTGCAGGCCTTTGCACACACGCAGAATGCATTGCGCATGATTTTCGAAGTGGACGATCAATTCGATTCTTATAGCGACGCGGCGACTCTGGCGAGTTTGCAATATGAAATGCGCCTGAACGAGCGCGGGCAGAAGGTGGAGTCCCTCCAGCGTATGACCGCCACCGGCAGGGAGCCTGCTTCACCGGAGGCCGCGCAGGCGCGCGTGTTGCCTGGCACGCGCGATCCGCTCGGCTTGATGCAATTCCTGCGCAACGTCGACTGGGCAAAAATGCCAGAAGTGCGCTGCCCCGTCTACGACGGGCACAAGCTGTATGACGTTCGCGCCAAAGTCCGAGCCGCCTCCGAAAAGGTGACCGTGCCTGCAGGAGACTACACCGCATCCAAAATCGGCATTCGCGTGTTCGACAATGGCGTGGAGACGAAAGACGCCTCTTTCATGCTATATCTAGCCAATAACGCCGCGCGAACTCCCGTGTTGCTCGAAGCCGTCATGCCCTTCGCCACCGCCCGCGTCGAACTTCTGAAAGCCAAGTAGCCAGTTCGCCTTTGGTAGTCTTCCTGGTTGTGCGGCTCTCGTCGAAATCAATGATCAGATCGCGTGATACTGCGTCGGCCTCGTAGTCTGAGGAACGATCTCCGAAACGGCTTTCCAGGACCTTGCCTGGCCAATGCAGATAACGTGAAAAATCACAAATAGCGGCACAAGGAATGTGGGAATTAGACTCAATGGCATGGTCGTCATCGGGGCCATCGACGGGCCTTGCGGACTGATCAAGCCCGCGGTTGTACCCAGGCTCACGGCAGTCACCAGGTCCGTAATTCCAAGCAGTTGCCACAGGATAAAGGAGTTGCGATGAGTGGGATTTGCAAGCTTCCACGCCACGAAGGAAGCTGTAGCGCCGATCGCCATGTCGCCATACCCTGCGGGTAGCGCAAAGATTGCTGGCAACGCGCCTCGGGCCTCCAACAGTACGAAGGTGAATCCGACCATTCTCCATGCCTGCGCAGACGTCAAAATCCTCGGGTTCAAGGATAATGTGAAACGTCGAAAGCTCTCGGACGCCGCAAGCCACAAGAAGAACACAACAATCGGCGTCAGTGCGGCCATCCCCACCGCAAGTCCGATACGATTCGAATTATTCTCAAACACGTGCAGGGCCGAGGCGGACAAAGCAAAGAGGAACCAAACGACGATGAGTCCAGTAGCGAGCTTTCCGTAATTTTTCATAACGAGTCTCCTTTTGTCGTGATCAAACTTGTCATTTGACGCGTGACTTGTAGAAGATCATTCCAGGCCTGCTCTCCCACTTCGCGGCGCAGGCGCGATTGGACTTTCTCCCAGACCGGCAGAGCACGTCTGAGTTGCGCCTCTCCGGTGCCGGACAGACGCAGCCATCGTTCTCGCCTGTCTTTGCCACGGCGCCCGCTGATCCAGCCTTGGCGGACCATGATGGCGAGGGTTCGCGTCAGACTTGTGCTGTCCATTGCCAGCATTTCGCCGAGTTGTCCCTGGGACACTTCCCCGGCGCGCGAAAGCACTTGCAGGATAGTGAGCTGCGTAGCCCGCAGCTTAAGTGGCCGCAGCGCGTTCTCGTACATCTGGGTGAGCGCCCGCGAGATCCTGCGAAAGCTGCCACACATGCACGGCAATGTCGGCAAGAGTGATTCGCTCATGTCTATATAGATGCATACACATCTATCGCGGTTGCACAAATTTCATCTCGATCCCCAGGCAGGAGTCAGTGCAACATCGGCAGGAATCTCTAGTGGTCGCGAGTTATGCCTATCGGGATTGCGCCTATACTGCGCTTGTCCAGAAACGGCGTTCTCGTAACTTGAGATTGCAACGCGTGGCTTCACTTGTGACTTGTTTGGAACCTACCCACAAGCCAGTTTCTCAATCAGCCCGCACGCGATGTGCTCGATCGTGATGTGGCTTTCCTGGATGCGCTGCGCGTCATTCGATGGGACGTTCTGCGCGCCGAGTCATGAAGCCGAGGCCGCCCCTATTCTTCGCGCAGTGTCTTGGCTGGGTCGATCCTTGCAATTTTCAGTGTTGGCAGGGTTGTAGCCAGAAGCGTCACCAATCCAAGCGCGAGAGCCACGGAAACCAGGGTTGGAGCATCGTAGACGCCAATGCCATAAAGCACGCTACTCATGGCACGCAATGCTCCTGTACATAAAATCAAACCGACGATGAGCCCCAGTGCGGATGCTCGTACTCCGGGCGCTCCGACATGCACCATGGCTTGACGAATGCTGGAGCCTAGAGCGAGCCGGATGCCGATTTCACGCGTTTTCTGCGCCACGATATTTGCTATCAGCGCAAAGATTCCCACGGCGCTCAGCAGCAGCGCTAGCGCTGTCATCGCGCTCAGGAGCGCCACCTCAACACGCTGTGTCGCCAAAGTCTTCGCCAGCAAATCGCGCATGCTGTAGAAGCCTGAGAAGGGCAGATTGGGATCGGCGCTCGCCAATGCGCGTTGCATCTGTGCCGTCAGTCCGTCCACCGGGCCGGAGGCCCGAACAATCCAGCTTGGCTGGAACCACACGTGAAGCAACGAGAGCTGCCTGGCCTCCATTTGCGCGGCAGGAACGTACATGGTTTCTTCGTTGGTGAGAGGCGCAACAGGATCAATGCCTGGCGCCATGGCCACATTCCCTGCCATTCCTACAATCATGGTGTCCTTATCGACGTAACGGCCAACTGCGTTTGCGCCATGGAAAAACTTGCGCGCGAACATCTCATTGACAATTGCCACCCGCTGCGTATCCGGCCCGTCTGCTTCACTGAAGGAGCGCCCCGCCAGGACTGGAATCTGCAAGGCGGCGAAATAGTCAGGAGTTACGTATACCTCATCCGCCATGACCTTCTGCCCGGCTTCTTTACCGTCACTGATCGCTATGCCTCCCGTAATCAGCGTTCGCTCATACGGCAAGCTCAGGCCGGCGGCGGTCTGCTGCACTCCTGGAATCTGCCGCATGGCGGCCGTGCTCTCGGCCAACAACTTTCTGAAAGCCGCGGGATTGTGGAAGCGGACGTCGTCGAGAGATGCTTTCGCGGTCATTACTCCGTTCGAATTAAACCCGGGCGGCAGTGTCTCCAAGTGGACCAGAGTACGGATGAGCAGGCCAGAGGCCGCCAGGAGCACAACAGTAAGGGCAACCTCGCCGGCGATAAGCCCCTGGCGCAGGCGCAGGCTGCCGCCCCCAGCCACGGTGCGGCTAGCCATCGACGATCGTAGGTCAACATTCCGGCTTGCAAGCGCTGGGAGCATGCCGAATAGGACGCTGGTCAAAAGCGAAACAGTGAGTGCAAAGCCCATCACACGGCCGTCAAGGGGAACATGCGCGACAGGGAGAAAGTGTTCGGGCAACAGCAGCAATAGACCGCGCAGGGCCGCGAAGCCCACACCCACGCCAACCACTCCGCCCACAAGCGCCAGAAGCAGGTTTTCGATCCAGAACTGCTTCTGGATCTGCCAGCGTGAGGCTCCCAGCGACAACCGCGTGGCTACTTCAGAAGTGCGCCGCATCACGCGCACCAGCGTTAACCCGGCCAGATTGGCGCAGGCGATCAGTAGGATGAATCCGGCCGCTAGCATTAACGTCAAGACTTGCGGACGCAACCTGGCCGTTTCCCCTTTTTGGAGCGGAACGGAATGATAGGTCACTTGTGCGCCTGGATTGTTCTCTAATTCATAGCGCTGCGTGCGCAGCGACCAGGCGCGGTTAATTTCGGCGTCCGCCTCCTGCCAGATTGCCCCATCGCGCAATCGTGTGATGCACTCAAAGTTCGTTCCCCCGCCCTCACCCTCGCGGCCGGGTTGCAGCGCCACATATAAGTCGGCGTTCAAGGGTGTAGTTGCGCCCTCTGGGAGTACGCCTATGACGTCATATGGCTCGCCTTTCAACGAAACGGTCTTGTCCACAATCTTGGGATTAGCGCCGAAGGCGTTGCGCCACAAACTGTAACCCAGGATGGCGGCTTTGGGGCCGTGGGGACGGTCCTCATCCTCCAAGAAGTTGCGGCCTAGCACGGGTGGAATAGCCAGCACGTCAAGATAGTGGGCCGAGATACGGCCAACACGCACGTACTCGACGCGCGAACCCGCCTGGAGATTCACCCCCGAAGTTCTCGAACTTGAAACAGCCGATATCAGGGAGGGGACATTATCGCGCAGGAGCTCCCATTGCTCACCATTCAGTTTGTGCCGCTCATCGGAGGGCCTGGAGCCGGTGATCCGCGTGTAAATCGTGCTCATCCGGTCCGGATGCGAATAGGGCAGGCTCCTCAGCATGAGCGCATTCACTAACGAGAAGATCGCTGTGTTCGCGCCGATCGAAAGCGCGAGGGTAAGAACCACCGTAACAGTGAATCCGGAGTTCCGTGCCAGCATTCGCATGCCGAAGCGAAGATCCTGCCGGAGATGATCCCACCAGAACCAGCGCCCGGATTCGTAAAAACGCTCTTCGACTTTCATGACGTTGCCGAAGGACCGGCGTGCGGCGGCTCGGGCCTCCTGTTCACTCAGCCCCTGCTCCAGCAAACGCGCGGTCTCATGCTCTAGGTGTGCTTCAATTTCGGCGCTGAAGTCGCTTGCCTTCCGCTTGCGTCTCAACATGGCGCTAGCCCTCCTTTGCAGGGTCTAGAATTCGCCCGATGGCTGTCGCCAGCCGCTTCCACTTGGCGGTTTCTTTCACCAGTTGTTTGCGGCCGGCCGCAGTGAGCGAGTAAAAGCGGGCCTTTCGATTGTTGGATGAGATTCCCCACTTGGCAGAGATCCACCCGCGCTCCTCTAGCCGTTGTAGCGCGGGATAGAGTGCGCCGTGTTCCACCAGCAGCTCCTCTTCCGAAGTCTGCTGAATGGCGCGCGCGATCCCCTGTCCATGCTGGGATCCAAAGATCAACGTCCGCAGGATCAACAGGTCCAGCGTGCCTTGGAGAAGTTCGAGCCGTTCTCCCGTTTCTTGGGTAGACATCTAACCTGACTATGCACCCGTTTGGGTAACAGTTCAACCCAAAACAGCAGGGAGTGTCTCTGCTTATCTATGTGCTAGCTGTTCGATGAGGCTGCACGCGATGTGCCCGATCGTGATGTGACTTTCTTGGATGCGCTGCGCATCATTCGAAGGGACGTTCAAGAGGAGATCAACCCTGCTGGCTAGCTGCCCGCCTGTTTCCCCCGTTAACGCGACGAGATACGCTCCGCGAGCGCGGCCAGCTTCCACTCCGCGAATCACATTGGGGCTGTTGCCACTAGTCGAGAGCGCCACAAGAATGTCCTGCTTTGCAACCAGCGATTCAATCTGCCGCGAAAAAATACGTTCGAATCCGTAGTCGTTGCCTGCTGCCGTCAGCACGGAAGGATTCGTTGTGAGCGCGAGAGCCGCCAGGCCCGGCCGTTCCGTTCGCAGCCGCACGACCAGTTCGGCGGCGAGGTGCAGAGCATCCGCGGCGCTGCCGCCATTCCCGAAAAAAACGATCTTGCCGCCTGCGCGCAGCGCGGCTGCGGATTTCTCCGCGAATTGTGCGATCCGTCCGATCAGTTCGTTTGAAAAACCCTGCTTGACGCGAGCGCTTTCCTCGAGTTGGCGGCGAATCTCTTCGGCAGGCGAGGCCATCGCTGCCTAGCAAAGAACGATTTTTTCGCGGTGGCGCACCACGCGGCGCGTAGCGTTGCGCGTGTCGATGACCAGTTTTGCGGCATCCGCGATCGCCGCATAGTCGTAGCTCGAATGATCCGTTGCGATAACCACCGCATCATAACTTCCGAGCGTGTGCGGAGTCAGCGGCACGGACTTCATGTTTTCGTAATTGAAATGCCGCATTTTGTGCAGTTTTGGGAAGTAAGGATCGTTGTAATCCAGGTGTGCGCCCCGCTGCTGAAGGAGTTGCATGATTTTCAGTGTCGGCGATTCGCGCAAATCATCCACGTCTTTCTTGTAAGCTACGCCGAGCACCAGAATCTTCGAGCCTTTCAAGCTCTTCTTGTGATCGTTCAGCGAATTCGCCACCGCGTCAACGACGTGGTACGGCATCGCCGTGTTGACTTCGCCGGCCAGCTCGATGAAGCGCGTTGAGAAATCATATTCGCGCGCCTTCCACGAAAGATAATAGGGATCGACCGGGATGCAGTGGCCGCCCAGCCCCGGTCCCGGATAAAACGGCATGTAGCCAAAGGGCTTCGTCGCGGCTGCGTCGATCACTTCCCAAATGTCGATGTTCATTCGCAGGCTGAGCTGTTTGAGTTCGTTGACCAGGGCGATGTTCACGCAGCGGAAAATATTTTCAAGCAGCTTGGCCATTTCCGCTGCGCGCGTCGAGCTCACCGGCACGACACGGGCAACAACCTGCGTGTACAGCGCCTGCGCCGCCCGTCCGCTCGGCGGATTTAATCCGCCAACCACTTTTGGAATCTGTGCCAGCCCGAACTGTTTGTTTCCGGGATCTTCGCGCTCCGGCGAAAATGCCAGATAAAAATCGCAGGCGATATTTTCGTTTTCCTGGCCCGACGCGATAGGGCACCGCAGACCGCTTTTCTCCAGGATGGGGAGAACCATTTCTTCGGTCGTGCCCGGATACGTCGTCGATTCCAGAACTACCAGCTGTCCCTTTTGCAGATGCGGATAAATCGAAACGGCGGTCTGTTCGACGTAGCTCAGATCCGGTTCGCGGCGTTCATCGAGCGGCGTGGGCACGCAAATCAGAATGGCGTCGGCTTCTTTCAGCTTCTCGAAATCGCTCGTCGCGCTGAAGTGCCTGCTGTTCACGAACTGCTGAATCTTGTTTTGGGGAATGTGCTCGATGTAGGACTTGCCGGCGTTGAGCATAGAAACTTTGTGAGGATCAACATCAAATCCCGTAACTTTGTGTCCCGCTTCGGCGAAGCGCAGTGCCAGCGGCAGTCCGACGTACCCGCAGCCAATAATTCCTACCTTGAGTTGGGTGCCTTTGAAGAACTCGGGTTTCCGTTCGAGTGGCATGGGTTCCGTCGCACTCCTCTTTTTTTTCTGGATCTATGACTCCGGGTTGGCCGGAATCAAGGCTGTCGCGTTTTTGGGGATGCCATGATGCAGGCAGCCACGCTACCACCTGCAGGCCACAAGGCCGACGTGACAAAGACAGTCAAATATAGCAGGTTCGGCGCAAACAAAAAAAGGGTGCATTCTCAAGATTGGCTGCGTGCAGAAGGGACATTGCTGGCGGGGCCCGAGAGAGGAAGATAGAATGGTTTGAGACAAAATGTGCGGGACGATACGCGCAGGGCAGTCCGGTCACCATGACATTCATCATTCTCTTGCTGGGACTTGGGGTTGGTGTGCTGGTGGGCCTTCTGGGCATCGGGGGTGGCGTCGTTCTGGTGCCGGCCATGGTTTATTTCTTGCATTTGGACCAGCACCTGGCGCAAGGAACTTCGCTTTTTATATTGTTGCCGCCCATCGGACTCGGAGCCTTGCGCGAATACTGGAAGCAGGGTCAGGTGGACTGGCATGCAGGGATCTTGTGCGCTCTGGGAATGCTCTTTGGTGCTTACGCCGGGAGTTTGATTGCGTTACCCATACCCTCCCGGAACTTGCAAGGACTGTTCGGCTGCTTCCTCCTGCTGGCTGGATTTCTGCTTTGGCGAAAGACGCAAATCGACACAAGCGCGCCTGGTAGCGGCCAGGAGAATGTTCGTGCCTGAATCGATGGGCCGCAGCGCCGGCATCTTTGCGATCGCCTGCGTTTGTGGGATTGCCTCCGGAATGTTTGGCATTGGCGGCGGTGTACTGTTGGTGCCGCTGCTGGGCCTGCTGTTTGGGTTCAGCCAGCACCGCGCGCAGGGAACCTCCCTGGTGGCGCTGATACCGCCGACCGGAGTGCTGGCGCTGATGGCGTACGCGAAGGAAGGATTCGTGTCCTGGAGAACGGGACTGCTGCTGATACCGGGTGTGTTTTTGGGCGGCATCGCGGGAGGAATTTTGGCGAAGAAAATCAATCCGCGAAAAATGCGCCAGGTTTTTGCGGGGATACTGGTCTTGCTCGGCGTGTGGCAGATGCTGGATGCATGGTGGCGCTAGGGACGGTTCATCGAAATGATTGATTTGCACTGTCACATTCTGCCGGGCATCGATGATGGCGCGGCCACCATGGAAGAATCGATAGCCATGGCCGAATCGGCGATTGCGGATGGAATTACGCACGTCGTGGCGACGCCGCACTCCAACAACGAATATTATTTCGATTTCGCGCACGTGCGACGAATTCGAGACGAGTTGCAAGCCAAGGTTCGCGACCGGCTGCGAATCGCCACCGGCTGCGATTTTCATCTCAACCCGGAAAATCTCGCAGCGTTGCGCAAAGATGGCCGGCAGTTTTGTATCAACCAACGCGATTTCCTGCTTGTGGAGTTCAATGAGTATTCGATCCCGCCTTCGATGGACCACACGTTGCACGAGATTCAGCTTGCCGGTCTGCAACCGGTGATCACCCATCCCGAGCGCAACGGCATTTTGCGCTCGCGCCCGGAGCGTCTGAAAAAGTGGGTGCGCCAGGGATGTTTCGCACAGGTCACCGCAGGCGCGCTGACGGGAGGCTTTGGCGCCGGTTGCCAGCAGGACGCGCTGCGCTGGATCGCCGAGGGACTCATCCATTTCGTCGCCAGTGATGCGCACAACACGCAGATGCGTCCGCTTCGTCTGCAACCGGCCTACGACGTCGTGCTCGATCAATTTGGCGAAGAGAAGGCGCGCGCGTTGTTCCACGATAATCCCCTTGCAGCTTTCGAGGGGCAGCCGTTGCCGCACGTTCCCGAAATAGAAGACGTATTGCCGCCGCGCCGCAAGCGATTTTTCTTTTTCTGAAATTCCTCCCTTCCCAAAATGCAAAATTATTGCGCTGGATGAAGGGGAAGCCCCGCCCACGCATTCAAGACGCCGAGGACTTCGCGCACAACGTCCAAAGCATCTCTGGTGTTACGCCACCAATGCCCGGGGTCGAAGGGATCGCCGGACGCGGCGCGCACAATGGCCTGTCCTTGGCCAGAAGCAAGTCTTCGCCACAGCAAGCGAACGCGCCGCGTGTGGGCTTTTGTCGTGACGAGAATCACAGCTTCGCCTTTCGCTCGTGCAAGGGCAGAGGCAGCGACTTTGACTTCGTCGGCCGTGTTCACAATGGGCGGTTCGAGTACGTGAATCGCCTCCGCCGGCACTCCTTCGTGAATCAGAACGAGAGTGTTGTAATGATCCTCTCCGGCGAAGGGAATACCCATCTCCTGCAAAGTTTCGGCGGGCTCTGCCGAATGGGTCAGCCAGACTTCCGGCGCGTATCCTTCGCGGTAGAGCTTGGCGGCTTCGAGGGCGCGCATCGGCATCGCTCCGCTAAGCACAACGATCGCGCTGGCTTTCCCGAGTGGGTCTTCGGCTACTAGCCAGCGGCCCACGCCAAAGAAAATCATGAGAGCAAGCAACAGGCCGCTTCCGCCGACGGCGCACAGAACCAGCAAGGTACGCGAACGCCGTGGAGCAATCGCAGCGGGAGTGTCTGGAGTCGCCATCGGAGAACCGGCGCATGCTATCCCGCTCCGCCGAAGCGGTCAAATTGGCGGCGTTCAGCCGCCAATCTAAGATGCGAGCTGTTCACGATCAGCGCTGTGGTCCGCAGGCCTAGGCGCGTCTGGACACGCAGCCGAGGAGCTATCCCGCAATTGCTGCTCTGTGGTTAAGGCTTCGCGAGAGCGGCCGAGCCCTTCAAGAAGATAGCGCTGAAGGTTGTCATCTTCTGCTTCGGGTGCAGCTTCCCTGGCCATGGCGGTCTGGCTGGTCAGAATAAGCTGCGAGATATAGGCAAGGGCGATGGCGTCGGGTCTGGCGATGCGTTTGCGCGCGAGCTGCCGGACGAGATTGCCGAGGAAAAGATTCACCTCAACGGCGGTCGTGAAGCTATCAATGTCGGCGAGAAGCTCGGCGGCGAGAACCTCCGGGTCCACGACGGGAACAGCAGCCTTGAGACGCGCAGCGTGATAAGCGCAAAGTGTGGGACGGCCGGCTCCGTTCGCGGGACGATGATGCTCGTCGATCAGCATGTGACAACGACGGCCCTTTGGGCTGATGTGCCGGCAGTAGAGATCGACGGTGGTGCTAGTTGAAACGCTGGACTTGGGTGACATGGTTGGACCTTTCTGAAATGGAAGTAAAGAAGAACGGCGAGGTTGCGGGACACGAGAACCCACCCCTCCCCATGGTTTTTGTAAAGGACTGACACAACTGGGTTTAGTGGGTGGGGGTCGGCTAAGATTGTGAGCGGGAAGGAGTTAGGGGAGAGTGTGTTGAGGGGACGGGGAAACAGGCGGTTAGCCGGATGCGTGGTGTTTCTGCGGAGCTGGTGAGTGACTATCAAACACTATATTACCAGGTGTCAGGGTTCAGAGATCAGGAAAGAGAAATCGGGAACTCCAAAATCAACACTTGACATCGACGGATAATCCACTACCATAGGGTTGTGGATAGGTTAGATACAACATTTACGGCTCTGTCTAATCCAACCCGCCGGGCGATGATCGAACGACTCTCCCATGGGCCTGCCTCTGTGCATGGATTGACGGAACCGTTTGCCCTCTCGCAGCAGATGATTTCAAAACATATTGCCTACCTGGTGCGGGCGCGGATTGTGATCAAGACGAAGCGTGGAAGAGAGAGCGTGTGCACGCTTAGGCCAGAGGCGATAAAGACAGTCAGCGACTGGGCGACTAACTATCGCCGATTCTGGGAAGAGAGTTTCGACAAGTTGGATGTGGTTGTGAATCAAATGAAGAAAGCGGAGGTCAGAAATGACAAAAAACACGGTTAACGAGAAAGAGCGGATGGTGATCACTAGAGTTTTTGACGCTCCGCGCGCATTGGTTTGGAAGGCGTGGACAGACCCGCAATATGTGATGCAGTGGTGGGGGCCGAAGGGTTTTACAGCGCCGTTTTGCAAGATTGATTTTCGCGTGGGAGGAAAATTTCTCTGCTGCATGAGAGCGCCGGATGGGCAGGAGGGCTGGAATGGCGGGGAATACCACGAGATTGTTCCGCACGAGAAGATCGTTTACTCGCTGTACTTTGCCGACTCGAAGGGAAACAAGGTTGAGCCTGCGCAGTATGGAATCGAACATGAGGCCATAGACGATGCGCGCGACGTGGTTATTTTTGAGGATTTTGGGAACGGCCAGACGAAACTCACCATGATTGGCAATGAAACCATGGAAGACGCAAAGAACAGCGGGCAACTCGAGGGCTGGAATCAGATCCTCGAAAAAGTTGCCGCAGTTATTGCGGGGCTAGCGAAGGCGAAATAAGAAGTTGGAGTTTTGACGATCGTCCCGCAGGAACGTCACAAAGCGATTCAGTGAGCGGAACAAATTCTTTTTTCAGGATGTTGCCAGTTTTCCTGTCCACATGGACCTTTTCGAAAGACTAGCGCCGACAAGCAAGACCAGCGAGATGGTGATTTGCCCGAGGATAAGGCTTCCGGGTCTGCAGCGCGGGCACAAGGCCAAAGAAAACGCCAGTAAATATCGTGATGCCGAGTGTAACCGTCAGCACCAGTGGATTTAGATGCGGATGCACTGGCGAGTTCCCCAAATTCATGAGAGCGACAAGTCCTTGAGTTCCCCAATGCGCAATCAGCAGACCCGCGCCGCCGCCCAATACAGCGAGAAGCAGGCCTTCTGTAAGAAGCTGCCGCAGCAAACGGCCGCCACTTGCGCCGAGGGTCAGACGCACGGAGATCTCAACGCGTCGCGCCACTGCTCGCGTGATCAGGAGATTTCCAACATTCGCAGATGCAATCAGGAGGACGATGGCGACGACCACCAGCAGCACATGCAACGGGCGCGAGTATTGCAGTCTTAGCCCTGACCTGAGATTCCCCGTCCGCCGTCGTAAAGGTGAACGTAGGTCCTCTCAATGTCTTGCTTGCGCTGTGGGTAAGCTGCGTGCCGGCCTGGCTGGTCAGGTATTGTTGCAACGCGATGGTGGCCGGCCACACGAGCCTGCTCGCGCGAGGCGCCATGACGCAATCTGCCCATGAGGTTGAGCCAGTAGGTGTCGGTGCGCTCTAAATAGGTTTCGCGAAGCTCGATTTGAGGCTGGAAGAGGAACGGCAACCAAAAATCAGGCGACTGGCGCACGCGCTCTCCAAAGAATTCCGGGGGCGCGACGCCAATGATAGTAACTGGCAAACCGTTGAGAATTGCGACCTGGCCCACTGCAGATGGGTCGGAATTGAGACGCGTCCTCCAGTATCCGTTGCTCACAACGGCCACTGGCTGCGCGTTCGCGCGGTTATCATCGTCGGAAAGCGTCCGTCCGAATACAGCATCCACACCGAGGGTCGCGAAATAGTTTCCCGAAACAAGATGGGCTACTGCTCGTCGGACTTGAGAGTCCTCATTCTGCCC
>Ga0209239_1000042_pt1 | contig 74432 bp, 76 predicted proteins | sample GraSoi013_2_20cm_FD_185824 | JGI IMG/M metagenome (GOLD analysis project Ga0209239, IMG submission 185824) | Grasslands soil microbial communities from the Angelo Coastal Reserve, California, USA - Sample 10_02_2013_2_20cm (SPAdes) (version 2) | ecosystem: Environmental > Terrestrial > Soil >...
CCGGTGTTGCTCCTGGCACCGCTACTGTCACCGGCACGTATGGTGGTGACTCGTCTCACAATGGTAGTTCTGGCACGTCGGGAACTATCAGCGTCGTCAAAGATGATACTTCTACTTCGGTGTCTTGTGCTGCTTCTGTCACTGTTGGTCTGACTGGTTCTTGTACTGTGACTGTCTCTGACACTACGACTCCGGCGAACACGCCGTCTGGCAGTGTGAGCTTGACCTCGTCTGACACTACTGTTGGCACTGTGGATGCTAGCTGCACATTGTCTGGTGGCAGCTGTACTGTCGTCATCACCGGTGTTGCTTCTGGCAGTTTCACCGTGATGGGTAACTATGGTGGCGACTCGACCCACAACGGCAGCTCAGGCACTTCAGCAGCCATCAATGTAACTCCTGGGCAGCTGGACAATACTTCTACGACTGTTGTTTGTGCACCTGCGTCGATCAACATCGGCGAAACGTCAGCTTGTACTGTCACTGTCACAGACATTGGCTCGAATCCAACATCGGCGACTGGTACCGTGACCTTTACACTAGACGCCGGCACAACGGGCGGTTCCCTAAGTAGCGGAACCTGCAACCTGACGACACCCGTAGTCCCAGGCCAACCGCCATCGAGTTGCTTCGTGACTTTTCTGGGCTCAAGTGCGGCCGGCATAGCGACCGTTTCAGCCAGCTACGATGGTGATGCGACCCACAACACTAGTTCTAGTATCGCCGCGACCATCACCGTGACCTCCGTCATTCCGCCCTTGACGGTTGACTTCTCCTTCTCACCTTCTTCGCCCACTGTTGGTCAATCTGTCAGCTTCATCTCCTCCGTGAGCGGAGGTACCGCACCTTACACATACGCTTGGGACTTTGGTGACGGCAGTACCAGTGCCGCAGTAAATCCGAGCCACACATACTCTACAGCAGGCTCCTTCACTGTGGAATTGGCCGTCACCGACTCCTCCTCGCCCATGCTGTCCCAAAGCGCACCTCACACTGTCATTGTAAGTCCTGTCACTGGCCAGAAGGACTTCACGATCTCGGCCCGCCCGACATCGATAACCTTGGTAGGCGAGTCGCCTCTCTGTGAAGGTGCGAGTACCCTCTGTGACGACGAGGCGTCAACGACCATTACCTTGACGAGCATCAACGGTTTCGATGGTACAGTCCGGCTAGCGCGGTCGGTCAGCCCACGCAATGGGTTGCTGACGGTCTATTGCAGACAAGGCGCCACTCCACTGATGCCAGGTGCGACGGTCAAGATCCGATGCTTCGTAGAGCCAGAGATCAATCCCGACTCACAGACAACGTTCACCGTAACGATCATAGGCAGATTTGGCGCTCTCGGTTCTACAGGGTTCCTATCCCACTCTGTCACCATCACCGTCACTGTGACACATGCTCCTACACCCTCGGACGATAACACGGGTGACCCGCCATCCTCACCATTGACAGCTTCTACTGGTACTAGTTCGACGGGGGCGACGATAGCCGTAGGTGGTCTAGTTGTGGCATCCGGAACCCTCGCGGAATCTAGAGGCCAAGCCCACGGGCACCGGCATGCATACGGCCACGGCGGACACCACCATAGCGACTCTGCATAACTCCTCTCCGCGGTTTTCTCAGATCTTCTTTCTCGCGGACGATTAGTCCAGTCGTAGAACCGTTCCCAAGCTGGCTTCGAGGCTTCTTCGAGATCCGCGCAATGCCAGGCAAATGCGCTTGCTATTCTCCAGGCAAACGAAGGCGTCCGTATAGGAAGTGCGAATTCTGGTGCGGGGGGTGGGATTCGAACCCACGAAGGCCTTCGCCACAGGGTCCTAAGCCCAAGGCAGGCTCCTCAGTATCGCCTTCTGCCCATTAGACCTGGCTCTGGTACCCCCGCAGGGCAGCGAGCTGCGGATTAGACCACGACAATGGGCGAATAAAGACTACCTTGCAGTCCACATGGTTACTGTCTCTTTCCCCAGGACCCTCAGGCGACAGGCAAGCCTTCATGGCAGACATGGAGGGGCGCGGACGAGAGGATAAGAAATCCCAAAACTGTTCCCTCTCAATCCTGACAATCGCAGAACAAGCCCTGATCAATAATCTGGCAGGCGATTTCAGATCACGACCTCTCACGAAGAGACATACGCTTAATTTCCACTCTGGAAAAACGGTCGACCGTTCTATTCTGCGCGTTGAAACGCGAGACTCCCGGAACAGCTTCAACTTGGCGAGAGCCCTCAGAGAAAAAGGGGGGCCCACAATTTTTTCCCGTGACACGAGACTGCTTTTCCGGGCGACCCTCCGTGAGGCTCAGTGTAAGAGCTTTGAAACCCTCGGACGGTCCACTCCTAGGCGAGTGGTTTTGAGCTCTCCCAGAGATACTCGAAGTAGCTCTTCCCAAACTTTACCAGTCCGATATGATCCGAGGAAATCGCCAGCGTCAGTCCCTTCAGAGGATCCTCTCCGAGAAGAATTATTATCTGATCGTCATCCGAGATTATTCCGCCTCCGAACATCTGCTCTCTCGTACGGACCTGAACCAGCGTCTTCAATTTTCGGAGTGTCTCCCGGCTCGTGGTCTGCGGGACCATCACGGACACCTTGACTCCCTTCTCCTTCACCATTGCGAGGAGAGGTAGTGCAATCGAGACGATCGGGTCAGGAGCGACCGGCATCGTCACAAGCAGCTCCTTCTTCGTCCTAACAAGGGTCTCCTTTATCTTGTCGAGAATGTTGTTCTGACCTCTCACGATCCAGATGTCAGGCTTCTCCTGGACGCCTTTCCTCTCGTAAAGGGGTTGAAGCTCGCCCATCGCGTCCGTCTGACTCGATTTCAGCGTAGTCTCGAACCTGATCCTTGACTGTTCGAGAGCTGTAGCAGGAGCCTTTGCATAGTACTTGCTGGGCCTGCCCTGCTCTGTCTCGACCCATCCCTTCCGCTCAAGATTCCCCAGAATCTCGTAAATCTTCGAGTACGGGATCGACGCAGTGCGGCTTAGTTCGCTAGCAGCCTGGGCGCCTGATTCGACCAGCGAAACGTAGACTTTCGCCTCGTACTCTGTCAGACCAAACTCCTTCAAGGCCCTTCGTGTCTTCTCACTGACCGACATTAGTTCCCTGACCGATCTGGGACTAGACGAACCCATTAAGTCATGCGCGTTGACGATTCGAATTTCTCAAGGCAAAAGCACGACGCCTCTCGCCGAGACCCGTGGGGTCGGACAAGCTCCCCTCGAGCACCGCCGGTCGTTGGAGAAAGAGAGTGTAAATACCTTCCCGTGACTCTCTAGTGGTGAAACGCGTCTCGGATGGAAGCATTGATCGACAAGAACTCTATTGTCAACAGTCTGCGCGGAGTTCTTGACCCTGAGATCGGCATCAGCATCGTCGATCTCAATATGGTCCGAGACGTGTCTATAGAGGGTAGCCACGTAAAAGTAACCATTGCACTGACCGTGGCTCACTGTCCTCTTGCAAAGACTCTCCAAGCAGACGTGGAGAAGGCCTTGAAGAAATCAGACGAGGTCAAATCCGTAACCGTAGAGACGACGGCAATGTCCAAGACTGAACTAAACGAACTTAGAACGAATCTCCAGAGCAGAACGACTCAGACCCGATCCGAGCAAGGGAATAGCCCAGGCGCAGGCATCGACCGGCTGGGAAAACGCGAATTGAGAAACATAATCGCGATAATATCGGGCAAGGGCGGAGTCGGAAAATCCTTCGTCACGAGCATGCTCGCCGTCCAGCTCCGGAGGCTGGGATACGAAGTGGGAGTCCTAGACGCAGACTTGACGGGCCCCAGCATCGCTAAAGTCTTTGGACTGACCGAACGGCCCTCGAAGAGTCCCAGCGGTCGCATAACCCCCGTCCTGACCAGGACCGGAATCAAAGTGATGTCGATCAATCTGGTTCTAGATGATCCGGAAATGCCCGTGATATGGAGAGGCCCAATAGTTAACAGTGTCATTCGCCAACTTTACTGGGACGTAGACTGGGGATCACTTCACTATCTCCTTGTAGACCTCCCTCCTGGGACGAGCGATGCCCCACTAACAGTTTTCCAGTCCTTGCCATTAGATGGAGTGATCGTCGTATCTTCTCCCCAAGAGTTAGCATCTCTCATCGTCACCAAAGCGGTAAACATGGCGAAGAAGATGAACGCTGAGCTCTTGGGTTTGATCGAAAACATGAGCTATTTGGTCTGTCCCCATTGCGGTGAAGCTGTCAAAGTCTTCGGAGAGCCGCAGGGGCAGAAACTAGCCAAGGAGCTAGGTGTTTCCTTCCTAGGATCGGTCCCCGTAGACCCGGTAATTGCTAGACTGTCGGACCACGGCCAAATTGAAGACTATTCCACTCCAGTCTTTCAGACCGTCGCGGACGAGCTTCGAGTAAGAACATCTCAACACGCGCAACAGCTCATGCAAGGTCTGCCAATCGCATGGTCTATTCAACCCTCGAAGAATTGACTTGAACCATCATCCGAGCGTATTAATAGTCGAAGTCGCTCATTAAGAAGAGTCGGCTGGGCTCGATCTAGTCCCTAATCGAAAACTCGTGAAGTAACATGGCCAAAAAGAAAAGTCGAACCAATAAAGTACGGTCAAAGAAAGTCTCTAACACGCTTACCAAGCCCACGGGCACTCGTGGCAGAAAGCCCCAGAGAAAATCAATCGAAAAGCCGATTGCCAAGGGTCCCACGGCTCCGATTACTTTACAGCCAGCTCGACCCACGCCATCTCAGACATTCGATGATTCGCGTGTCTTCACCATAGAGATAGATTCGATTCGCGCTGAGACGACCATAGGAGATCTCATAGTCGCCTTTCCAAGGACAAGAGACGTCCTGATGAAACACGGACTACGGTTCGAGGTTGAGGAGGCGGGTTATCTGTACATGACACTAAACGTATTTTCTGCCATTCACGGTCTCGCCCTGACCGGACTCCTCCAAGAGCTAGATGTCGCTTCGAAAGAAATGCCTCTCCCACCTCTTGCTCCACCCCTTCGTCAGATTGTCCCTCCTCCGACAACCTGACCTAGATACACTTCTATCTCTTCGTCCACCCAGTGCAGAGGAAGAGAGAAAAGCTTCAATGTTCTCTCCTTAGTAGATGGACGCCCGAGCGAGAATTCTGATCACAGGTCTGGTACAGGGGGTCTTTTTCAGAAGGGAAATGACTGATCATGCTAGAAGATTGGGAGTCTCGGGATGGGTCAAAAATCTTCAGGACGGTAGAGTGGAAGCCCTGGCCGAGGGTGAGAAAGCGCGACTGGACGAGCTGATTCGATTCTGCCACGTTGGTCCTCGAGGAGCTATAGTTAGAAGAGTGGAAGTTGAATGGTCAGACTATTCGGGAGAATTCAGAGGATTCAGAATCACCAAATAAGAGAATGCAGTAAACACCCGTAGCACTCGAACTAGGAAGAAAAAAGGCGTTGGGCTTGGGATCTCGTTTTGTGACCCAAAGGTAAAAGAAACCGCGTTCAGGGTCTCCGGTCGCTCCGGTGGTGTAGCCCGGTTTAGCATAGCGGCCTTTCGAGCCTCGCAGAAGCATGGAGGCCGAGAAAGTCGCTGATCGCGGGTTCGAATCCCGCCCGGATGGGGGCAAGGTCAACTTGTCTCCAGGGAAGCACCAACCAAGAAACCCGCGATCCACCGGACCGTCTAAGCAGCCGGGCCAAGTCTTTTCCTGGAAAGCTACGATCGCGCAGAAGAATCTATGGCAAATTGTGATGGAATGCCCGTCTCTTTTCCCATGCCATTTTTCCTTGTCGTCTTCTTAGCGTCGCAAATCTCTGTTGAAAGTCACTGTGGACCTCCCTGCTTACGCTTCCGCCATGTTGCATGATGTAAAGGGCTTCGCCTGATTTTCTGCCAATGATATACGGACTTATCTGGGTAAGCACTGCGACAGCTCTTGAGCCCTGGGCCTCTGCCTCGAATCTGCCCTTCCGAGGGCCCATCAAACTAACGCCCATCAATTTCGCAGCTTTCTCTACGGGTTCACGTTCGTAGATGCCTATCCGGACTCGGGCTCTGAAGTATTGTCGACCTTTGCCTGGAAAACTGATGTAACTACACTCACCATCTGCCAGTATCAACGCACCCAGCCAGGCCGCCTGTGTCTTGTCTTGCAGCTCGGTGAGCATGTCGGCCGTTATCGCATTACTTCGTCTCACGAAATCCTCTGACCCGTCAGGACGATGATATCTCATTGAGATACCGAACAGTAATCGTTCGGTGGATGTATGTCATCGCGGGTTCGAATCCCGCCCGGAAGGAGGCAAAGAGTCCCTTGCTTCCCGGGAAGCACCATTATGGCTCGCGATCCACCGGGGTTTTTTTCAAAGCTTCGTGTAGTCGATGTTTTCTTGGGGGATGGTTAAACCCGATAAGTTCTGCATATCTGGGTAGATTCTTTTTGGGGATCGCCAAGGTAAACCGGTCTAGGTATGGTCCGCGAAGGTATGGGCCCCTCAGCTTGCTGCTAATCCCGAGGGATTGTAACAGGTCCTGAACCTGTTCTAGGCCGGATCGATTAGTAGAGTCAAAGTCTACTTCATATGGCCTAGCGGTTCCATCTCCGTCGGCATATCCTCGGCACCAGGCTGCTTTCACCTTCTCATCTTTGCTTTTCAAGACTTCGGAGGGAACTTGCCATTGAAGGCTGCCGAGTCTGCTGTGATGCAAAAGATCTGAAACCATGTGCTTTCGTCTTATTCTGATGCGGTATCTACTGCCGAAGGATGATTTCTGTTTCCCATATACCTTGACCAAAAGGTCATAGAATCTTTGTTGGATAACTGGTTCAACATTTGTGAACTCAATGGCGTTCTGACGATAATTGATACGATACCATTTGCCAGCTGGGCCTCTGTCAGAAAAGAAGCGGTCATGGCTGCGAGAATAGTGGTACTCGTTCCCTTCAGCAGCGAGAAAGCCGAGCAGCTCCGCCTTCGTAGGAATCAAAACGCGTGCTACTATGTTAACAAGGAACAGTTGAATAAATGATAGAGATTGCCGAATCAGTTCTCCTGCCACCGCTTATGGGGCCAGGTTCGAGAAGACTTTGAGAAGAGCGTCGAGGCGATCCTGATTCTCTATATCATCCGGACTTTTGCACTAATAGTTCTTGGCAACTTTGTTGACGGACTCGTGGTGGTGGTGCGGTTCGTGACTCTGTGGTCCCCGCCCGGGGCACCATCATCAATGATTCTATCTAGAAGATCTGTTACTTGGAGGGCCGGGCTGTTGCTGATCATAGTTCTGGGCTACATGCTCTCATAGAATTTTCGGGCCAAATTCACCGCATCTTGGGATCGGCTTGCGATGGTTTTGTATTCAGGTCGACTGTTTGCAGCAATTGAAGAGGCTTTCTCGAAAAACTTTCTAACACTTTCAGCATCTCCCCGGTACAACGCAATCCCACCTGCAATCCTGTACCACACCTCCGCCCTAGTCTTGTTGCCCGTAGCGTCAAAGGTGCTCGCCTGGCTAACTGCATCCTCCAGCGGGGTGGTGATTTTCTTAGGGTCGAGGAAGAGGAGTCTAGAGAGAGATTGATACATCTCAGTGTCGGTTCCGGCTATTTCCTGAAGCTTACTGAGAACCGGCTCTTGGGTTCCAAGCTGATTCCCCGCCGGGGAGGACTGGTTTTTCTTTCTCCCGAAGAGACCGAGCATCAGTTGATCACGCGTTTTCCCTTGCTAGGCGACAGCACTGAGGTCTAGCCCATTTAAGAGTTCATTTCCTAATGTTGATATCGACGAGCCACTATGTTGAGGCGATCGGTTGACATGAGTACCGAAGACAAGCTATTACGGCGACGCGAGCTAAAGGAAAAGTCTCGAAAAAGAAAGAGGGGACCCTACCGAAAGGCTTCAAGCGGGAGACTGATCAAGTACTGATCAATCCATCGCGTCTGACGAGTTCGCAGTATTCAATTTGACCCTGTATCAAATGCGAACTCGGCAACCAAACGTCCTCATCGCCCACTGCCTTTGCTGCCTTTCTAGTGGAACGCTAATCGCAAACTGGGTCGAAAGTTTTCAGGAGAGTACGGGGATGCGCCTATACTTTCCGATGCTGCTCGGTTCGATGCTCACCAGTTCAGAGCAACTGTGATTTCCAAAACAGATGGTACAGTGTTCCACGTCCCATTTCGGATCCACCTTGCGGCAAGTCTCGCACATCAAGCCTAGGGCGCGAATATCGGTGCAAGCTTGACAGAGTGTTTGCGAAACTGCAAGCGGGTTGGGGCTCTGAGAGAGCATCAATGCGATAGCTTTGCTCATGGCCTGAACTTCAGAGGCGGCCTCTAGTTCTACTGCCTCCCCTCGAACCTGATGCCGATACTTGCTTACCGCAGCCTGCGTTACTCCGAGCTTCATGGCGACCTGCTCCTGCTTGAGTCCGTATCCTTCTATTAGTTCCCGAGCTATCATGGCGCGAAGTGCGGGGATGACCGACTTCGAGGCCACTTCGCAAGGAATTATCAAATAGAAGCGGTAAGTAAAAACGACGAGCAGCCTATTTAAACATGACCTACGTCATATTCCAGTCATGGCGGTCTTCATCACTGTGGCTGATTGGCCTCACACCGATTCGTGTGCTTCAACTGATTGCCTATCGCGTAGCTCGGGAAGACACGAATGCATAAATGAAATCGCGACGATTTGATTAGGTGAGAATAAGATGGTTACTGTCGATGAGGTCACAAGGGAGCTCGAAAAAGTGGTTGATCCCGAGATCGGTCTTCCAATAACAGAGATGCACCTGGTGGACGAGATCGATATCAAGGAAGACGGTATATTGTTCATTAGGTATCATCTCACGGCACCATTCTGTCCACCGATTTTCGCAGAGGACATTGGAATGAACATCCGTCAACTTACCTCCAAACTTGATGGAGTGAAGAAGGTAACAGTAATTCTTCATGGGCATGCTTTGGCGAACGAGATCAATCAGAGAGTGAATCCAGACTATACTCCTCCACCGTCGCCCTAGCAATCCGACTACCATTCGATTGGTAGATTTTGCTTGGCCTCTTTAGACTCTGTTCTGAGTTCGAGGTTGTAGATGTCTCGGTTCGCCGGTTTGTAGTAGACGGGAGAGAGATCCTCTTAGGAAATATTGCGGGAAGGTACTGTGCTGTCGATGGGAGATGCACTCATCGAGGAGGTCCATTGTCAGAAGGCAGTCTGGAAGGTGGACTCATTACATGCCCGTGCTTTTTGGACAGTCTGGTCTTGTAGACCGCGAGGTCAAAGGTCCTCCTCCAGCGGAACAGTTGAGAACTTATGAGATTCGAGTTGAGGATGCGAATATTCTCTTCCATACCCGAGTAGACTTTATCGGACGGCTTCGTATAGGAAACCTCCCAGTAGCCCTCCGAAGATTGGCCCGACGATGTATATCCACAAAGTGGAGAAGGGTGTCAGGCTGAAGGCTGCCGAAGCAATTGTGGGACCCCATGTTCTAGCGGGATTCAGGGACGCTCCAGATATGGGCCCGAACATCCAGATCGAGGCAGCCAGAACAAATCCTATGGCGACGCCAGCCCATGATTGATCAGCCTTCTTGTCGGTCGCGCCGAATATTGTGAACACTAGAATCGCAGTTGCAACAACCTCGGCAAGCAGGGCAGCTCCGATCGTGAATCCAGATCCTGGTGCAGTGTCACCAAGAAATGTTGCCTTCGCCACATCATACGTCCCGCTCGACGAAGACCAGAGGGCGAGCTGAACCAGCCCGGCGACGGTCGCTCCAACCAGTTGGGCGAGGATGTAAGGGGCGACTCTTCTGGGCTCTAACCTTTTGGTGGCCCACGACGCGATTGTGACCGCGGGGTTGATGTGCGCTCCCGAGATGTGTCCTATCGAGTACACTGCGACTAGCAACGCGACTCCGTGGGCTAGTCCTATGAATCCCAGAGCAGCGGCCGTAGATCCAAACCCATCGGCAAGCCTGGTTGCCGTGATGGTCGCAGGACCGACGAGGGTTAGAAGAAACGTTCCGTAAGCCTCGGCTGCTGAAGCTCGTCTTACCCCGTTCAAGTTAGAGCGTCAATGCCGAGCTTAGCCTATATAGTGCTTGTTTTTAGCCGTCGCATTCCGTGGCTAAACCAGTGTATATTCGACGGGCATTAGACCTCCGTTTGTGCGGAAGCAAGATTATTTCTATGGTTCTAGCTATCATTAGTGTTGAATAATAGTTGAGCATGACCAACAGTTTCACCTGGATGATCGGAGGTCCACAAGGTAGCGGGATCAACTCCGTAGCCGAGAATTTCGCCAAGGCCTGCATCCGGGGAGGATTACATGTCTTTGCCAATATCGAATATCACTCCAACATCAAAGGCGAACACAGCTACTACAGGCTAAGAGTCGACTCCAGGGAGCTTCGATCTCATGTGGACTGGGTCGACCTTCTGGTTGCGCTAGACAAGGAAACGATGTTTGGCGACCTCAACAAAGTGCATCCCACTCATAGAGGTCACCGCCACGAGGTCAGCCCAGGAGGCGGGATCGTCTACGATTCGAGCCTCAAATTGCAACCTGAAGCATTCGGAAGAGATGACATCAAGCTCTTTCCAGTACCGTACATGGACCTTCTGATCGATGCTCTCAAAGAATTCGGAAAAGATAGGGAGCTGAGCAAGTATCAGGTCATGGTCAACACTATCGCGTTAGGCGCATCCATCGGACTCGTAGACTACGACTTTGACTTAGCGACTGAGGCCATCAAAGAGGGTTTCACTGGTCGGAAAGCAGCACTGGGAGAGTTGAACATCAGTGCAGCACGCCACGGCTATGACTATGCGAAGAAAATGTTCGGGCAGAACGCCTTCCCGATCCGACTGCGAAAGCAAGCCTTGGGCGTTAAGCGGATGATGATACGCGGCGTTCAGTCGATCGCAATTGGCAAATTGAAAGCAGGTTGTGGGTTCCAGACATACTATCCGATAACTCCCGCTACAGACGAGAGTGAGTATCTTGAGTCTCATCAGCCAGACTATAACATGATAGTGGTACAGGCCGAGGATGAGATATCCGCCATAAACATGGCTACTGGTGCCGCCCACGCGGGCCTCCGTTCCTCAACCTCAACCTCAGGCCCAGGATTCTCGCTGATGGCAGAAGGACTGGGATGGTCTGGGATAACGGAAGCTCCGGGACCAGTCATAATTCTCTGGCAGAGAGCAGGGCCGGCAACCGGACTGCCAACAAGGACAGAGCAGGCTGATTTGCGATTCGCACTCCATGCGGCTCATGGAGAATTTCCCAGAATCATTATCGCCCCTGGAGATGTGGCGGAATGTTTCTACGATACTTTTGAAGCCTTCAACTACGCTGAGCGCTACCAAGTTCCAGTCATAATACTAGCCGACAAGTTCCTAGCCAGCACATACAAGGACATTCCACTCTTCGACACGAGTGCGATGAAGGTGGACAGAGGAGATCTCCTACAAGAAGCGGACCTCGCCAAGGATCCTGACTATAGGAGGTACCGGTTTACAGACCTTGGAATCTCTCCGAGAGCCAGGCCAGGTCTGAAGGGCGGCGTATTCTGGACGACTGGAGACGAGCATGATGAGTACGGTCACATCACGGAAGCGGCCGATCTCCGAGTTCGAATGATGACAAAGAGGATGAACAAGATCGAGCTTGCCAGTCAAGTCATCCCCAGCTCGAAGAAAGCCACACTACACGGCCCCTCTTCAGCGCCAATTACGATCGTTGGCTGGGGATCGACTAAGGGAGCGATTCTGGATGGGATGGAAGATCTTAGGGCTGATGGAATAGAGACGAATTTCCTGCAGATACGATACGTGAACCCGTTCCCAACGGAGTTCGTCCAAAAAGTTCTGTCGAATTCCCGACGAACAGTGGCGATTGAAAACAACTATTCTGGCCAAATGGCTGGTTTGATCCGAGAGAGAACCGGGATAGCCGTAGACAACAAGGTCGTCAAGTTCGACGGTCGGCCATTCTCGCAGAACGAGGTTTATGAGGGCGTGAAGGACGTTGTGAGAGATGGTGCCAAGGAGGTCACACTAAGCCATGCTTGAACTCAAAAACTATCGCACTCAGGTCCACAACGACTGGTGCCCCGGCTGCGGAGACTTTGGCATCGTAAACGCGATCCAAATGACCCTCCTGGAAATGCAGCTTGAGCCTCACCGAATAGCGCTATTCTCCGGCATCGGCTGCTCAGGTAAGACGCCCCACTTCGTAAACGCGTACGGCTTCCACACTCTGCACGGAAGAGTCCTCCCCATTGCAACCGGAGCCAAACTGGCAAATCCTAGCTTAACGGTCATCGCCGTTGGTGGAGATGGTGACGGACTAGGAATCGGGGCAGGACACTTTGTCAATACAGGGCGAAGGAATCTTGATTTCACATACGTGCTTTATGATAACGGGGTCTACGGGCTGACCAAGGGACAGGCTTCGCCGACTCTCCCGAAGGGCTTGAAGACGAAGTCGATGCCTGCTCCTTCCATTGTTGAAGGCATTAATCCGATCGCGATGGCGATCGCGTCCGGGTACACATTCGTCGCGAGAAGCTATGCTCTCGACGTGAGACACTTGAAGGCCACTCTCCGCGCCGCTATCGAGCACCGTGGAAGTGCTTTCGTGGATGTTCTGCAAACGTGTCCGACCTACAATGACATCAACACGAAGGAATGGTATGCAGGTGATGATCTTCCCTCGAAGGCCCCTCGATTGTACAAGCTTGAGGAGACAGGTTATGATGGCAAGGTCGCTGATCCTGCCCAAAGAGATGAGGTGAATTCGAAAAAGGGAAACGCTTTGCTGAAATCGTTCGAGTGGGGCGAGAAGATACCTATAGGCGTCTTCTTCAAGATGGAAGTAGCAACGTTTGAGGACCAGCTAGCTAACCGAATGCCCGCTCTCAAAGAGAAGCCGTTCGTCGAGCATGACATTTACAGCCGGGACATTTCTCCCCTCTTGGACGAGCTAGCATAGCCAATCTTCATACTGGAGTCTCGTCGCGACGGTTCATGTTTTGACGGCCTCCCCTGGTGAGGGAGGGGGGTCGCACGATCAACTCCTTCAGAATGAGGTTGTTTTTCGAGTACATACTTGATTCTGGGTTGAATGTTGAATCTGGTAGGCGTCGAAAACGAGCAGGAACCGCAAGGAAAACGAGCATTTCGCGACGTGCAGGGAAAAGCACGGTTGTGAATGATCTCTGGGGTTTTTGACTAGCCCCGAGAGTCGAGAAATGGTTGGTTGGAGAAGGTTAGTTTTGAACAGGGGGGTCGTTCCGGGCGGCAACCTAGTTCTTACTTCTGGTCTCATAGACTGTAGGGGATTCGTAGGTCCTGGCCGGCGGTCCTGAAACCGAGTTTGATTGATAGCGGTGGCCGTCTCTTGTGCTCTGATTTGAGCCATCGACTTCGGACTCTCTCCACCGTCCGCAATGGAATCTGCAATTCATCACTTATTTCCTGCGAGGGCATCCATCTCTCAAGCCTCCAGAGGATCAAGTCCACTTTGCTGTACGGTAATCCGAGCTCATCTTCTGCGATCTGTCCAGGCCAGAGCTCGGGGCTGGAGGGCTTCGAGAAGATTCTTCGTGGAAGACCCATATGTCTTGCGAGATCTCTAACTGCGCTCTTGTACAGGTCGGCTATCGGTTGAATATCGCACGCACCATCACCGTATTTTGTAAAATATCCGAGCATAATCTCGCTCTTGTCACCTGTCCCCACGACAAGTCCCTTGCTGGTATTTGCGTAATAGTAGAGGATCATCGCCCGGAGGCGTGCTTTCAGGTTCCCATAAGCGATGACTCTTTCCTTCTTCTTTGAAGGGTGAAGCAGATTTGCCGCGCCTTGTATAAGACCTGATATGTCCAGAGATTTGAATCGGATTCCAAACTTTCTCGCAACCTCCTCCGCGTCCTGCATGTTCCTCGGGCTTCTTGTGTCGGCCTCGGGAAGGCAAAACCCAAGTGTTGCCTTTCCACCGAGCGCCTTCGAGCATAGCGCGGCTGTGACGCTTGAGTCGAGCCCCCCTGACATACCGACCACCAAGCGCCTCGCACCTATTCTTTCGGAATGGGTTCTGAGAAATCGTACGATTCTGTCAACGGTCTCGTCCGGGTCTCCAAGCGAAATGAGACTAGCTCCCGCCCCTGAGCGCATGGTCGTCCCTCCGAATGGAGGAAGGATAAAACCGGAATGGTCTAGCTAACGATGCGGGATTGTCGTTCTTCCGAGCCTAAGTTTCGAAAGAGAGTCGTAACTCTGTCTATTGTCACGAAGGGCTCTCCTTGGAAGGAGGCTTCGCTAGCGGCTTCTTGTACAATATTCTTCATGTCTCGGGGCGTGATTACGTACTGGTCCTTGACTATTATTCCACGATCAGGAATTGACGCTTCGTATACTTGGCGTCGCGAGCGGATGATTCGCCAGATTTCATCGAAGCCTTCCTCGGTGAGTCCGCCGTCATACTTGGAGATCGAAGGGTCAACCTCAACTTTGGATAAGTAGAAGTCGAGGATTCTCTTGACCTCCTCCCGAGTCTTTGGGGGAGGCACGTAGATTATCCGTTTCATTCTATCCAATAGTGCAGGGTCTATGACGCTTGGATAGTTAGTAGCAAATATTACCGCAACGTTCCGGTTGACGTGGAACCCTTCACCTAGCTCGGTAAGGATCTGGTTGAGCATTCCCTGAACGTCTCGTCCCGCATCGGTCGTGGCCTCCATTCTAGCCCGGCCGATCGCGTCTGCTTCATCGATGAATAGGATTGTCGGAGCGGATTCTCTTGCCAGTTTGAATACTTCTTTGACGTTCTTGGCGGATTCTCCGAGCCACTTTGACACTATTTCATAGCTCTCTATCTTGAGGAAGCTGGTGTTCTGCCCGTGTTTGCTGATTGTCCCCGCAACTGCCTTAGCCATGTATGTTTTGCCTGTTCCTGGTGGCCCGAACAGGAGAACTGATCCTGCTTCTTCCAGCATTCGCGGGTCTCGAATAATCTGTTCTCTTCTGGTTCTAGTCTCAGGGTCTAGGATCCATTCGATGGCTTGCCTAAGGCTGAGCAGTTCCTTTCCAAGGCCGACAATGTCTTCATAGAAAACCTTGGGCGCTTTCTCAACTTGATATTCGAGGAGGCTACGATCCCTCATGCGTTCTATTACGTCAACGATGACGCCCTTTGTAGGGGATAATACTGCGTCGACGCTCGTGTTTACTTTGTCTCTTACTTCAGGTGGTATACTGACCTGGAATGCTTGGCCGCCCGAGAGTCGAACGAGCGCTGTGTCTCCCTTTACCTCTTCCACGGTACCTATGGGTCGCATTCCCTGTTTGAGCTCCTCCATTAGGTTGTGATAGCGGCGGAGTTCGGTTTGGAGATATTCTATCTGGCGTTCCTTTCGCGTCAGCTCTTTCTCAAGTTCGAGCGCTGGAGGATATTCTGGCGCGTTTTGCTCAGCCATGCCAGGGTCTGACTATTGATTGTCCGACCGGAGATAAATAGATATGGGCTATCGTAATCAAGATGCTAGACTGTGCCTGGTCCAATGTTCTGTACATGGGACACTATGTGGACTGAGGAACAGGCTACCCTAAGTTGATTCTTTGAAATTAAAGAATAGAGCAAGATCTGGAAGTCTGGTGTGTCGTTGCGACAGAACGTTGCTGCATAGGGAATCCCAAGGTGATGCTAGCTTTTGAGAGTCTATCGTGCCACGTTAGGTTTTCTCAAGAGAAACCCAAGTCGGGGAAGTTTGAGTTGTATGCCTCGGCCGCCGATGATGTCGAAACGTACTAGGCGGGGAATTATCTGTCGCCTATCCATTTTCCGGACCAGCAAGTATCTGTGGAGCATCTGGTTTTCTTCAACCATTCTAAGTTCTACGACTCCATCGACGAGGCTTTCCACTTTTCTGAACAATTCAGGATGAACGCTTCCGGTGGAGAGAGTGACGATCAGCTTTCCTCCAGCCTTCTTTACTTTTGCTGCAATGCTCTGGATGAAGCTGATAGCGTGTTTGCTCTCTGTCTCGCTGAATATTGGCATCAGAGAGTCTAGCAGTATGGTTACTTGTCGGTAGCCAAGTTTCTCCATTACGGTTGTTAGATAGATACTCACATTGGTTAGGTCGTAGGGTTGCGGGACGACTCCTTCGGTTACACCCGCGGTGGCCGAGTAACAGTCCATTATTTCGAGCTTGTTCATCAGCTGGTATTTTCTCGGGTCCCATCCGAACTCGTTCATCCTTTCAGTTATGTTGGACGGGAATGTATCATACGTTACTATGATGCAGGGCCTAGACCGGCTTAGCTCGTCGTAGAGTATTTGTTGGGCAAGTGTTGTCTTCCCGCTGCCAGGGTCTCCAGCTATCAGGATTGAGGAAGCGTCTGGAAGGCTTCCGCCAACTAGGTTATAGAAATCCTTGAAAGGTGTGGATACCTTCTCCAGTATTGATTTGCACCCCGCTCTAGCTGACTAGTCCTTCGTCCCTAAAGTCGCCGTAAGCTTAGTTCACCGGAGGCGAGTATGAATGGGGATTGTAACTGCCTTGAACTTTGCGGAAGTACACTTCGCGCGGCAACGCTTACCGAAGAGTTAATCAATTATGATCTGTCGTACGGCACTTCGTCGAAGCTGGCGATTACTAGGTTGAAACTTGTTTCATATATCCTCGTACAGCTCGCGCCAGGGACAGCCAAGACAGCTGCTGAAGCCATTTCGAAGATTGAAGGCGTGAAGATGGCTCATGCGGTCACAGGACCCTTCGACGTTATCGCGTTTGCTGAAGTTCCCGACCTTGCTACACTATCCGAACTCGTTCTTGCGAAGATTCAGAATGTGACGGGTGTACAGAAGACTCAGACGGCCGTAGTGGTGACGCCGGACATCTTTAGACCCAGTTCTCCAAAAACTCGAAAGTCCATACCTCATAACCCAGCGTAAAGAATTGGCTTAGGAGATGATTCACGGGAGTGTTCGGACAGGTCCTGGCATTGCGAAGACCCCTCTTATCTATTGAAGGGGTCATGGAGGACGCGAGAATTGGCAACTCCCATCCGATAATTACATTTCTTTGGATTCGGTATTTATGAGCAAGGAAGGCTTGTCTTGAGGAGAACGGGACTAGTCTCATTCGTTTTCCATCGAATCAGTCTTCGATCGCAGACGAGATTGAAGTTCGAGCAAGTTTTTGAGAATGCGGATATCGCCTAGGTCTTCCTTGTCAGTTGAGCTCTGATCGTTCTCGTCTGGTCGCATAACGGTTCTCCTTTCGCAGCCAGTATAAGTGTTATCAATGCTCAGACAGCACCCCTCGATGATCTAAATGGGCAAGCCTCGGCAGACTAAAAAACCGAAGAAAAAGAAAGAGACGTAGTGTCGTCCGCTAGATGGTTGGCGGGGGTGGGGGTTTCCGCACCTTAATGGCTAGGAGTATGAGGAAGAACGCTAGTCCGAATATTGTAAGGAGAACGATCGCAGACGTGGTGGTGCTGGCGGCTGTGCTGCCGATGTTTAGTTGCACTGTTGCTGTTGGATTGGTGATAGCGCTCTCGGACAGAGGGCCGATTTGTTGGTTCTGATATACGACTTTTAGTTGATAGGATCCTTGGGGTATTTCGCCTATGCTGGCGTTACCTTTGCTGTCGGTGATGATGCTTCTGCTTGTAGCATTAACCAACGTGACTGTAACGTTGGCTCCGCTGATCGGATTGTTGTTATTGTCGACTACGTGGACAGTTGCTGGGTAGGCTTGAAGCGAGAACGCCTTCGTAGCAGGGCCGCTGCTAAGGTCGAACGTTTGTCCCGTGGTTGTTGTTCCGATGGTCCATCCTTCCCAGTTCACCCCGGTCACTGTGTAGATGTCGTTGGAGAGAAACCCCGAATACTGAGTGATCGTGGATGTCGTGCCGCTCGTTTGTGCGAAAAGACTCACCGATGTGGGAGCTGGGCTCAATGGGTTGTCTGAAGCGTCGTTGAATGAGAGCGTGTACGCGAATTGTTTGTCGAACACGGCAGTGAAGCCGGCCGTGCCAGTGTAGTTGTAGATAATCCCGTTACTCGACGGGGGTGGAGGGATGACTAGCATCTGCCCCGTTGTCCAGACGCACTGGTTGCCTGGACATGCAGTTGTTCCATAATAGTTGGCCCAATCCTTCCAGACGTAATGGCCTCCCGTCGACGCTCCAGTGAAGCTGGAGTTGAGCACTCGGATTGTGACAGCCGTGTTATTGGCGAACGTGAGAGAGGCCTGAGGAAGAGGGACGCGACACGTGTGTGATCCGCAGTAGAAGCCGGTGTTGGCTGTGCTCGTGTTATTATCAATCTCAATCCAGATGGTCCCATCGCCTGATGAAACATTCGAGGTGACAGCGACCTGGCAGCCTGTAACGCAACCAGAGGTGGCGTAAACGTTTCCGATGAGAATCGGAACAAGGAATGAGGCGAGTATTGTAATGAGTATGACTGGGGCTCTTGCTTTCACTGTAAGCCTGGCCTCGACGTTGGCCGAGAAACCGGAGTTGTAGGCTTAGAAGCTCTTGAACCATCAGAGTTGAAAGTGGAGTAACACGGACCTTAACAGGGTTCCGACTTCCCTTGGGGTCTCACAGGCGGAAACACAGCAACTTACCTCGACTCCCCACCTCCCTACATGCTGTCTTGGTGGCGTTGTTTTATATCGTCCATCACAGAAAATAGTCAGAGAACATTATGACGGTTCAGCTTCAGAAGATGAAGATGCTCGTGGCTGGAGATTGGAAGGACAGCTCGAGCGGCGCCAGGTCATCTGTTATTGATCCATCGAGCGGGGAAATTATCGCCGAGGTTCCGAGAGCGTCCAAGCAGGACGCCAGGGGTGCTGTTGATGCGGCTAGCGCTGCTTTCGAGTCGTCAGAATGGCGGGACATGGATTCCGGGAAGAGGGGGAGGATTCTCACGAAGCTTGCGGGGCTGGTTCGGGAGAATTCCGACGAGCTTGCGAGGCTGGAGACGTCTAATGAGGGTAAGACACTCCGGGAGTCGAAGGGCGATGTCGCTTGGGCAGCTCGGGCTTTCGAGTATTTTGCGGGGCTTGCGGACAAGATTGAGGGCGAGACGATTCCTGTGCCGCCTAAGCGGTTGAATTATACTTTGAAAGAGCCGTTGGGAGTAACCGTCCATATTGTTCCTTGGAATTATCCGATCGCGTTGGCCTCGAGAAGTCTAGCGCCCGCGCTCGCTGCAGGCAACACCGTAGTGATGAAGCCCTCGGAGCTTACGCCTCTCACTGCTCTCAAGCTTGGAGAGCTGGCAGTAAAGGCCGGGACTCCGAAGGGCGTAGTGAACGTGGTGACAGGTTCGGGTGCGGAGGTTGGATCAGCACTGGTTTCTGACAAGAACGTTGACGGAATTGTGTTTACCGGCTCTGGCGACACTGGTCGTCAAGTTATGGAGGCAGCGGCCAAGAACATTACACATGTAGTAATGGAGCTCGGGGGCAAGAATCCTCACATTGTCTTCGCCGACGCGGATCTTCCGAGGGCAGTCAAGGCAGTGAAGGATGGGATCTTTACCAACGCTGGACAGATGTGCTGGGCAGGATCCCGCGCATTCATACACGAATCCATCTACGACGGTTTCATCAAGGACTTGGTGGCGAAGACGTCCGCGATGAAGATTGGACCTGGAAGCGAGGAGACGACGGAGATGGGTCCCTTGGTTTCAAAGTCGCGGCAGGAAACTGTTCTGGGCTACGTCAAGGACGGAGTCGCAGAGGGGGCGAAACTGCTGTATGGAGGCAAGAAACCTAGCGATGCACGGCTGGACAAGGGAAGCTTTCTCGAACCGACGATCTTCTCTGACGTGACGAGCGAGATGAAGATCGGTTGTGACGAGATCTTTGGTCCCGTCTTATGTGTGACGAAGTTCAAGAATACCGATGAAGTTATTGCGATGGCTAACGAAACGGACTACGGTCTGTACGGAGGCGTCTGGACGAACAACCTGAAGCTGGCTCACGAGGTGGCCTCGAGGCTCGAGGTCGGCGGAGTCGCGATCAACGAATACTTGGTTACCTTTCCCCAGACGCCGTTTGGGGGCTACAAGGACAGCGGGATCGGACATGAGAACGGGGTTAGAGCGATCGAATACTATACGAGGACTAAGAACGTCTCAGTAAACCTCAGCTAGCACTTACCTAGACTCTAGTTGGTAGAAGACTCCCTCTCCCGCGCGTTTGGCCCTTAACACCAGTTCCAGACCGGGCTTCAGATCATTACGATCGACTTCGCCGGTTATAGGCGCGAATACCCTTAATCCATCTCCGAGCTCTGCTAGTCCGAGCAGGTAAGGGGTCGCATCTTGGAAGGCTGGGGGAGCGAAGTAGACTTCCGTGAATGTTACGAGTTTTCCTTTGCCCTCGATGGGAACCCATGCGATCTCGCTGCCTCGGCATTTCGGGCAGTCGGCACGGGGTGGAAAACATAGCGTGCCGCATTCTTTGCATCGTGTTGCCACGATCTGGTTCTTCTCCAGATAGGATACGAAAGGTGTGATCTTCGCCTGGGAGACGTAGCCGAGTCGTCCGAATTTCTCGAAGCCCAAGAAATCTACGCCTTCAGAATCGAGACCGCGGAGTACATTCCTATCCCGCCAATGTTCTGGGCCAGTCCGATCTTCGCACCGTCAACCTGTACGTCTCCAGCCTCTTTCCTAAGCTGATGAACTAGGCTGGTAATCTGGGAGGCTCCAGTAGCTCCCACTGGGTGTCCTTTGGAGATTAGTCCGCCATCAATATTGATAGGGATTTTTCCTCCTAGGTCGGTCTCGTTGGTCTTGAGAAGCTTGGTTCCTCTTCCAGGTCGGGCAAATCCGAGGTCTTCGTAGTTTAGTATCTCCGTGATCGAGAACGAATCGTGGACCTCAGCAACATCCACCTCATTCGGTCTTACTCGAGCCATCTCGTAGGCCGACCTAGCCGCGTTCTTGGTGACTTCGAAGCTGGTGAGGGGACCCTTTCGCCCTGCGAGAGACATAGGACTTGAAGCGAGCCCGAGACCGGCAACCCAGACAGGCTTGTCAGTTATCTTCTTGGTCATCTCAGAAGTGGCGATGATTAGACATGCGGCGCCGTCAGCGTTGGCGCAACAGTCATAGAGCTTCAAGGGTTTGGCGACGGGGCGTGAGTTCATTACCTCTTCGGCGGTGATGGGTTTCTGAAACATTGCTTGGGGGTTCTTAGCCCCATATTTTCGGTTCTTCACGGTGACTAGTGCCATGTCATCCTCGGTGGTTCCGTACTTTGCCATGTGGGCGTTTGCGTACATGGCATAGTAGGCTGGCATGCTTGTGCCGAACGGAGATTCCCACATCACGTCACCAGCCCTTCCCATCAATTCCTGAATCTCTCCTGAGGAGAGCTCAGTCATCTTCTGGACTCCGACCACTGCGACTACATCGTGCAGGCGGGACGATACTAGCGACCAGGCGATTCTCAGTCCTACTGCACTAGAGGCGCACGCGGCTTCGACGTTGAAAGTGGGTTTAGGACTTAGACCAAGATATTCAGATACAACACCGGCGGGGGATCTCTGCTTATCATAGTGCGTCGCTGAACAGACGACCGTCCCATCTATCTGCGGAGACTCTAGTTCGGCATCGTCGAGCGCACTGCTGTACGCTTCGAACGCGAGCTCTCGAAGGGAAGCATCGCTCCTTTTTCCAAACTTTGAATGCCCGACGCCAACAATTGCTACTCGGCCCATAAACCAGATTCGCCGATTAATTCTGGCTCGTGCTCTAAAAGAAGGTTACTTGGACGTCAGGCTAAATTGCTTCTTTGGACTCGGCGTATAGAAAAGTGATTCCTCCTGTGGCGATCTTCACGCTATGTCGCCCTGAGTCTCTCCCTGCTTGAGAGTCGAGTGCTTTTTTCATACTATCCATATTGTCGAACTCTAGCTCTACGACCTGGTAGTAAGCAGGATCGCCTCGTGGTGCGGCAACGACCTTGTGAACAGTGTACTTCTTGAGTCCCGGCATTTGCTTGGCCATGGGAACGTGGTCCTCCCAGTACTGTTTGTCGAAGAGTTCCGGGTCTTTGGGTTTGCCGAACAGTACGATGATTTTCGCCAAGAATGTCTACATTCTAGAAGCTGGTTGCTATGGCCTCGTTCTTTCTTATCTGCACGTCGACCCCTTCAACTTCTATCTCAGGGATCGCGGGGACCTTGATGCCCATTTCCTCTATCTCGCCTCTCTTCTTCTCAATCGCCTGCCTCCAATACTTTACCTTCTCCTCCATAGTCAAGCATCCTAACCCTGAGTCTCGCGCGATCTGCTCGAGTTCATGATCGACTTTGTCAAAATCTGATGGTAGTCGCCAGAATTCGGCCTTGTGTTCGTAGAGGAGTGGAGATAGGAAGATGAAGCCCTGTTTCATCTGACGTGTAACGGTGAGCTTCTGTTCCTCGGTAAACTCTTGGGACATCGCGCGCAGGAGCGCCATTGTGGCGACTAGGTGCCGGGTCTCGTCCCTGGTTATGTTCTGGAAGGATTGTCGATAGACTTCGAGTTTGCTTGTCTGACGCATGGAGTTGAATATAGTCTCGGCTCCGATCTCTGCAAAGAAAAAGCCGGCAAATAATAGCTCCGGGGAGAGGTATTCCCATGCACTGACGAATCCCTTCCAGTACCTTCGTCCTTCGTCGTACAGGGCTTGTATGTTCCTCAAAGCCTTCTGTTCGAAATCTGACTGGGGTTTGTATCCGTAAGGCCAGTTGGGGCAGAGTTTGTCACATGCCCTACGGCATACTTCATCATGACGGCATTCATCATAGGTGATGGATGCAAGCATCTTCTTTGTCGGATCTTCAAGGTTCAATTCTGCTGCTCTTACTATGCCAAAGCCAAAGGCTCCGATTCCAGATTTCTCGAAGAGAGCTAGCTTTGACATCCAGTAGGCTTGAGCTATTCGCTCCTTAGGGTCAAAGTTCTTCCCGTCGAGCTCGTCCCACGGAAGGGTTGAAGGATTCCAGTTTTGGGCGAAGGATAAGTCGAATGCACGGAACATCATTTCATTCTTGATGGTCCAGTTCCCGGGGAAGATGTTAAGATCCGTTTTGGGTTTTTCCTTCTGGGCCCTTGGCAAGTTATACTTCTCTGGGATCTTCTCAACAGGTTACTTAAACGTGAAATCTCGGGGCTCACTCTCGGGCTCAAGTTCCCGAGAACTTGGGCTGACGCTTCTCAAGAAATGCTCTGACCGCTTCAAGATGATCTTGAGTTTTTCCAGCTATGTCTTGGTTCTGAGCTTCATACTCAAGGGCCTCTTGCAGATCGAGCCTGCTGACGTGATTCACTACTCTCTTTGAGAGCCCGAGAGCCTTTGTGGGGCCGTTTGCAAGCTTCTCTGCAACATCGCCTACGACCTTGTCCAGCTCTGCAGCTGGCACGGCCTGGTTCACTAGTCCCAGCTTCTCTGCTTCCTTTGCTCCGACAGTTCTTCCTGTCATGATGAGTTCGAGGGCTCTGCCCGGGCCGAGTGCTCGGGTGAGGAAGTAGCTACTTCCAGAATCAGGTACCAAGCCTACCCCGATGAAGGCTTGTTTGAGACCTGCCTCCTCTGAGGCCATTCGAATATCGCAGGCGAGGGCGATGCTCGCGCCGCTGCCTGCAGCTATTCCGTTGATTCGCGCAATGACGGGCTTCTCCATGTGTCTGATCCGGAGGATCATCGGATGGTATTTCTTTCGTAGATGATCGCCGAGAGAAGGATGAGAATCTCTACCATACCTCTCTTTCAAACCTGAGACGTCTTCCCCTGCTGAAAAGGCTCTGCCAGCTCCGGTGATTATGAGACAACGAGTGCCTTTGTCCTTCTCCGCCTCTTTCAGGGCTGCGTAGAACTCTTCTCCCATTTGGTCGTTGAAGGAATTGAGGGCTTCAGGACGGTTCAGGGTGATTCTTGTTATCTGATCCTTCTTCTCGACAAATATGGTTTCGTAGTCCATCTTATCGACCTTTGAAATTGGGTGGACGCTTCTCGGTGAAAGCCTTCATTCCCTCCTTCATATCCTGCGTTGAGAAGAGTAGGTAGAAGTTTCTTCTTTCGAACTGTAGTCCCTCCTCCAATGGAGTATCGAAAGATTTCAGAACTGCTTCCTTGGCCAGTCTGGTCGCGACGGGGGCTTTCTGGGCGATCTGCACGGCTAGTTTCTTCGCCTCTTCAAAGTAGGTCTCTACTGGGACTATCCTGTTGACTAGTCCGTGCTTCTCCGCTTCCTTGGCCGTAATTGGCTGGCCGGTAAGGATCATTTCCATGGCACGGACTTTCCCGATCGCTCTGGTCAGGCGTTGAGTTCCGCCCGCTCCGGGCATTATTCCGATATTGATCTCGGGCTGTCCGAACTTTGCCGTTTCCGACGCGATGATCATGTCGCAGTTCATTGCTAGCTCGCATCCTCCGCCCAGAGCGTGTCCGCTGATGGCACCTACGATCGGTTTCGCTGTTCGCTTCAATCGGTCCCAGAGCGCGAACTGGTTGCGCTGGATGAGGTCAACGGGTGTTGCCTCGGACAGTTCTTTGATGTCTGCTCCAGCTGAGAATGCATCGTCGTTTCCAGTTAGAACAGTAGCTCTGATTCGATCGTCCTTGTCGAACGCTTCGAGAGCCTCGACGAGTTCTCTGAGAAGTTCGAAGTTTAGTGCGTTGAGAACTTTGGGTCTGTTCAAACGGACAATTCCAATGGGTGGTTCTGTCTCGACGAGTATCTGGTTGAACGGCAAACCGGATCAGTCTGGCCGGTTGTGCAGTGTGTAAAAAGCGTTAGGAGCTGTCAGCGAGTCTTTTCGAAAAACTCGTAGTAGCCTCCTTTGCTGTCTTTTCTCCGTGATACCTCACCCACGTATCCCTGATTCACCATCTCTCTAAGGGCCTTCGGAGGAATCCATTTTTCATCTCCGGTGGCATGAAAGAGCGCTTCGAGGTTTCGCAGTCTTGTATCAAGTCCTACGAAATCTGCCAGTTCGAAGGGTCCCATTGGATGATTGTATCCTAGCTTCATTGCTATGTCGATGTCGCGAATCTTGGCGGTTTCTTCCTCGAGGAGCTTGGACGCCTCCATGTATAGAGTTAGTCCGAGGCGGTTGGCGATAAAGCCGGGTTCGTCGTGGGCTATGATGGGCGTCTTCCCGATAGATTCAACGATCTTGGCCGCTTCCTGAATTGCTCTATCTGATGTCTGGGCTGTCTTTACGATCTCGACGAGTTTGGTGATTTGTGCGGGGTTGAAGAAGTGCATGCCTAGCAATCTGTCTTTGTTGGAGAGTCTTGATCCTATCTTGCTAACTGTTAGTGTGGACGTGTTCGAGGCGAGCAGGGCACTCTTTGGAGCGGCTGATTCTAACCTCGCAAATACTTCTTGTTTGAGGGGTAAGTGTTCGTATACGGCCTCGATGACAAGGTCCGCACCGTTGCAGGCGTCTTTCAGGTCTGCGGCGGGATGGATTTGTTGGAGAGCCTTAGTTCCCGCATCTCGGGTTATCTTGGCCTTGGTAACCGCGGATTCGATGCCGTAAGGTCCGTGGGCGATCTCGTCAAGCCCGGACTTGACAGCGACAGGGTTCTCATCGGTCACCGTAACTTCGTTGGCGTGTTGCGCAAAGACTTGGGCTATCTGGCGTCCCATCATTCCAAAGCCGATGACTGCGACTCTCATTTGGAAGAGTTCTCTGCGGCCCTTTCCTTCTTGACCAACGCGACCATTCTCAAGCGTTCCTCTCGCCTTCTCTTAGCGTCTCTCCATCGACGTCTCTCCTCAGGAGTCTCTGGAACGACGTCGGGGATCTCGGTAGGCTTTCCGTTTTCGTCCATCGCAACATAGGTAAGGTATGAGGATCCTGTGTGAGTAACTTTTCCGGTCTTGAGATCTTCTGCCTCTATCCTGACACCTACCTCCATGGACGTGTGGCCTGCATAGTTCAGGGAGGCTTTCAGCGTGAGTAAGTTTCCGACGTATACTGGGTTGTAAAAGTCCATTCGGTCCATACTTGCTGTGACGACTGTCTTTCGTGTGTGGCGTAGGGCTGTGACACCAGCCGCGACGTCGACGAGTTTGAGTATTGTTCCTCCGTGAACGAAGCCCATCGGGTTAGCATCGCTCGGCAACATTTGCGACGACAGGGTGGACTTGGAATCGCTGATCGGCTTCGAGGGTCTCATGGCATGCCGCCATACGCTCCTCGGAATTTAGCCTTGTCACAAGGAAAACACAGGATTCCGGCTTTGCTCGAGTCAGCTCTCGTCTTTTCGGGCGCAAGATTCGAGTAGACCCCCGGGGGGTAGAGAAGATTCTGCGCCAGGTGCGAGATCCTCTTTTTTCGAAACAAGGGAATCTCACGACGCGGCCTTTTTTCATGAACTTGGTTCAGGAGTGGTTTAGGGAGCTAGGATCAATAGGATACTTCAGATGCGGTTTCCAGTTCTGACTCCACTTCTGATGCGATATGATTAGCGGGCTGTTCGTATCCGGAGGAGGATTCCTAAGAGTATGAACTCTACAGCTTTGTCAACATAGGCTAGGGCGATGTTGGTGTTAGGAGCGTTGGCGGCTGCGGATGCAGCCCAGAGGACTATGACTATTATGACCCAGTAGATTCCTATTTTGAGCCAGAAATCTCGGCGATTGTTTGCGGATATCAGACCGATGCCTCCGAGGTATACGAGGGCTATCAGGATAAGCGGGACACCAAGAGGGATTCCATAGACTGCTATTCCAATGTATAGGTGGAGGACGCCCGTGACTGCTGCCAGTACTAGGACAATGTTGAGAAGGCTTTTCGGATATTTAGTTGGTCGGCTCGCGGTAGTCGCGTTCGGTTTCTCGCTCATCAAACCGGCGTTCTAGGTGCTACGTCGATAGTAGTTAGGGTATTAAGATTAGGGATGCTCCGACTTCGAAAAGCTATAGCACCCAGCATGTCCCCATCGTCCGACTTCCCTAATGAATCGCAATGATGGTGGGGCCGGTGGGATTTGAACCCACGACATCCGCCGAGTCTCTCGTCTACGGGTATCTTCACGCGCTCCTGAATTTCGTCATCCCCCCAACTGGAGGTCTGCTTACCTCGTTGCAGTATATTCTGGAGCCCGTCATTGTGCTGAGGAGCTAGACGCGTCCCCAGTGTCATCCCTGGCTAGACTACGGCCCCTCGAAACATTTCGAAGACTCTAGGCCCCACCGAGGAGCGGGGGGCAAATTCTCACTATAAAACTTAGCAGCATCATAGATCCCACCGTATGATCTTACGTAAATGATAGTCTGATTCGTTTCAGGCGTTCAAGGTGTTTGGGGTTAGTTGGCTCTACAACCCTGAAGAAAGTATCCACTTCTCTCTGCCTGCAAAGTAGAGACCTGTGTTTTGTTTCATCCGGCCGAATGCGGGTAGGATGAAAGTCTAGCCTTGTCAATTTGTCTCTTATGAATGACATCAAATTCTTGGAAACTGTCTTGAACTGGATCTGAGCATAGGATCCATATTTGCGGTAGACGGAGCCATCGGTATCGAACACGCCTCTGATGAACGCCCTCCCCTTGACCGCAAGTTTTGGTGTCAGATTCTCCAGTTTCTTCAGCCCAATGGGCATTCCCCAGGAGTGGAGAGTGAGTGCGACTCCCTTAGAGTATCGGTAGAGATCCATTGTGTTCTCGCCAGACCTGTATCGACTTGTCATTTCTAGCCCGAAGACGGTGTGAAAAAGAGGTCGAACATGTTCGAGGAGGTAGATCTCATCGTCGAATTTGTTTCCAGTTATGGTTATCTGAACAGAACGTTCCGTCCTCGACAGACATCCATCGCCGAACATTATGCCGAGAATTTCAGACTCTTCTTCGGTTAGCATCGTTGTATATTCGGGAAATTTTGCCCGGTTTAAGGCAGATCCCGGTCAAAGTGAATGTCAGGAAATGAAGTTCGGTCTGACTACGAGGTTAGGATACTGTGGACTCAACGGGCGGAAGAAGGATCTATGGTTGTTCTTTCTGGGCGATGTAGGTCCTAGTTTCAGGTACATACCATCGGGTTGTTTCGCGGAACCTGTGCCAGAAGTCGTGAAAGGCGGAGAGATCACGAGATTCTACTGTGATCATTCCGTTGTATGTTGTGCCCCAGATGTGGGCGTATTCCGCGACTATTTCCACGTCTTTGGACAGGTTTTTCTTGAACTGTTCCCAACCAGCGGTCGCCTTCTTCTTGTCAGCCTCGGTCAGGGGTCTTACGCGGTAGAAGATTAGGAATGCGAATATCACAGAACTACACCTTGGCTAGCGCTTATCGAACGCTTGGGTTAATCTTGTTTTCGCCCTGTGAGGGCTAGACCCAGAAAGCGCAGTGGTTGGGTTACATGCCTCTTTTGTGATGGTACTCGCCACTAGCCCTCAGTGATGATGGGTCTAGGTGTCTAGGGGATTCTATTGCGGAAGGCAGCTGTCATCTTATTCCTCTCGCTAAGCCTTCTCGTCTTCCTGCCGACAGACACTTTGACAAATCATCGCGATCCGCTCAGATTTGTAAATGCGGGACCTGTCGGGACCACCGACTATCCTTGGACGATGTTTCGCTACGATGCCGGGCGTAACGGGGCTACTCCAGCTTCTGGACCTGCTTCCGCGAGCCTGATGTGGAGCTACACTACGGGAGGCATCGTTTACGCTTCGCCGATTGTCGCTGATGGGTTTGTGTTCATTCCATCTTATGATGGCAAACTGTACGCGCTTGACGAGTACACCGGGTCCCTCATCTGGTCTTTTACGACCGGGTCAAACATAGTTGCGACTCCCGCGGTGGGAAACGGGATAGTCTACCTATCATCCAAGGACTTTACTGTCTACGCTCTTGATGAGAATACTGGTTCAATGCTCTGGCGAATATCGAACGTCGCGCCTGTAGTATCCTCTCCCGTTCTGGCCGATGGCAAGCTGTTCTATGGCACTCTGTATTCTCCGTCAGCTGGCAGGGCTGAGTTTCTAGCACTCAATCCTCTAGACGGGACAGTCATCTGGAGAACAACTATTTCCGACTACATTGAGGGTTCGGCTGCGGTAAGCAACGGGCGGGTATTCTTTGGAATCGGAGCCCTCAGTAACGCTGTCGTTGTCGCCCTAAACGAGACGACAGGAACGTCGGCTTGGACCTACAGCACGGGGGTGCCAACTACAGTAACCACGGCGCCGGCTACTGCTTACGGCAATGTCTACGTCGGCCTTGACAGTACCAGGTTTCTCGCGCTGAACCAAGCCACGGGCAGCCTGGTGTGGTCGTTCAACACTCCAAGCGCTTCCAACGCGACTTCTCCCGCGATCTATAATGGCGTAGTCTACTTTGGGACAGGTAGAGGTATTGTGTACGCTCGCAACGCGACGACTGGTGTTCAGGCCTGGCCCATGTCGTATACTACTCCCACAGGCGGGGCGGTGACGTCTTCTCCTGCTTTGGCTCTTGGATCCAAAACCTTGTTTTTTGGTTCTAATGATCGCTACTTGTACGCGCTGAATATGGTCACTGGCATGTTCTTGTGGAGCAAATTAACTGGCGGACAAATTTCCTCTTCGCCTGCCGTGGCCGATAGCCGGGTCTTCTTCGGCGCTAAAGACGCGAAGGTCTACGCCTTGGGGACAGTCATTCCCCCCCTGAGCTCTACTCTGACCGCGAGTCCACCTATTCTGAGATCAGCAAGCGTGTCAAATCTTACCGTGACCGTTAGAAACAGCACCGGCCCGATCTCGGGAGCCAATCTAACTCTTACGTCCTCAACAGGCGGAACATTCAGCCAGCCAATTATGACTATTCCTGGAACCTATCTTGCCAACTTCACTGCGCCAACAGTAACATCGAAAACTAGTGATTTGATCCACGTTGTTGCGAGCGCACCTGGGTACATCAATGCCGTGGCAAACACTATCATTACCGTGAATCCATATCTCCCACTGACCGTCGCGGTTGCTGCGAAGCCCGGGACAACCACCCCTGGGGCGGAGGTTCTTCTCATGATCATGGTGACTAATGGGACTGACTTGATCGCCGGTGCAAGTCTCACCATCACCTCATCGTCGGGTGGGAGCTTCTCGGGTCTGACCGATAGCGGGAATGGAAACTATACGGTAATCTACACTACTCCTCTCCAGACCTCCACTAATGTCCTAACGGTTCAAGCCTCAAAGAGCCAATTCAGCTCGGCACAGGGGCAGGTCGTTGTCACCGTGAATGGGATTCCTGATCTGACTACTGTGAAAGTAGCAGGTCTACCGATATTCCTGTTTGCAGCGGTCGCAGTTCTCATATTCTTCATCCTCATCGCTGTCGCGGTTACACGTAGGGACAAGTCTCGTTCCCATAATCGGTCCCAACCGCTGCAACCCTCCTTCACGTATGCGTTGGAAGGCCTATTTCTCCGGGAAGACTTATGTAAGCGATTTCTGACTCGGGGCTTAATGGGGTTGGCGGCCATAGCTGGGAGCTAGGACCCGTACCCATTCCGAAAGAACGAGGAAAGCACCATGAATACAGGCAGGAACGAAATGCTGCATTGGGCCCTTCCTGAGCAGGAGCGCTATATCCGAGGGTTCGTTGACGGCGAAGGATGGCCTGCCTACTATAGAACTCGGAGCAGTCACGGACACCACAGACCCGACTACATCAGCAGTCGAGCTGTATTCGTCTCAAACACAAACAAGATGCTATTGGAAAGCATCGGAGCAATGCTCAACAACTTGGGCATTGAGTCCAAATTGTACTTGGATACAAAAGCCGGAGTCCGAAAGAGCACAGTCACAAGCTGGAAATTAACCATCCTCGGCCGGGATAACCTGCTCCGATTCCGGGATAAGATCGGATTCAGTGATCTCGGAAAGGCAACTACGCTGAAGGCGATGCTCGACTCGTACCGGAAGCACGGAAGTGAATCTCCCAGGCGATCCCTGTGGTAGTGTGGTGAGAGATCCCACGCGAAGCTTGGACCGCTGCCAACCTCATTTGAAAAATCCTGGATAGTTCTAGAAAATTGTTTCATCGATATTTTCTATCTTCAAAGTTATGATTGGGAAATCATGCGTAATCAATCTTTATAACGCGCAGGGGACAATTAATCCTTCAGCGCTCGGGGGACATCGGCTGCTATCTGTTGCGTTGCTCGATATTTTCAGCCCGTTAAGCAGCATTTTCAACAACCTGGGCACAGTCACTCAGCTTGTCTTCACTCTCCTGTTCGTCCTTCTCTTCTTCGGGTTTGGCCAGAAGCTCCAGATGCGGCAGTACATGTGGGACATTGACAGGGGATTACGACGTCTCGACCTTATTCGTACTCAGGCGAAGGATCTGGCGTTGAAGACTATCAAGGAGATCGGCAAACCCACGGTCGACCCGTTGCCACAGCTGAACGTCCTGATGGAATCATTCCTGATTACTCCCGTCGACATGGATCCTTCCGGGATTGTGAGCAAGTTCGACCATCTCCTCGATGTCCGAGATGTAAAGTTCAAGGAGGATGTACAGAAGATGGCGCCTGGTGCCGACTCGGCCCAGGTCAACAACCTTGAGAATCTTGTCGAGGCTTCTTGGGCCCTGAACACTATTTTCCGTATCATCCGCCACTTCTACCTGCTGGGCAAGAAGACGAACAGCATATTCATCATAATCCAGCTCCAGGCTCTCCTTCCAATGATAATGCAGGAGGCTGAAGCTTACTTGGGTGCTGGGCGAGCGTTTGCGGAGGGCCAGCCGATAGGTGATGGGCTTGGACCGCTTGTTGCGTCGAAGTTGATGAAGGATAAGTCTCAGAGAAAAGTCGAGAAGGATATCATGGTTGCTGAGACGACGATGGAGGATCGGAGAATAATCGCTCTGAAGGCCGAGGGTCCAGGGGGGAATGTTGGGAAACCGGGGGACGCGATACAATCCCTCCTACAGGAGAACGATGGGAAGGTGTCCATGATCGTGATGGTGGATGCTGCTTTGAAGTTCGAGGGTGAGACCACAGGGGAGATCAGCGAGGGCATCGGTGCTGCGATCGGTGGAATTGGGACGGAACGTTTCAAGATTGAACAGGAAGCTACTAAGCAGAAGATACCGGTCTACGCGGTCATCGTCAAGGAGAGTATTCTGGAGGCGATTACTCCTATGAAGAAAGAGATACTTGAGGCAGGAGACAAGGTTATCGAGAGGATTAAGAACCTCATCGTGGAAAGGAGTAAACCCGGCGACACCGTTATAATCGCCGGAATAGGCAACACGATAGGCATAGGACAGTAGACTGTTAAAGTGTCTCAGCCGAGACCGCGTAGCGGTCCATCAATAGGAGTAATGCTGATCTCCATAGTTCTAATCATAGTCGCCTTCTACACACTCAACCTTGCTCTATCTACATTCAGCACCGATGTCACACTGGCGACACTGTACTTTACAGTCGCGGTCCTATCGTTCGGGTTTGTCGTCCTTTCAGTCTTCAGGGTCAGGAGGGGCTACGCATTAGCCAACCCTGCCCCGCTCAAAGTCATGTCGATTGTGAAATGTCCACAGTGCAGCTTCAAGCAGATCAAGAACTTCGCGGTAGGTGACTTTGTCTTCAAGAAGCTAGGCATGTGCACTCAGTGCGGGGTTGCAAGCCTCTCAATAACCGGCATATACTATGACGGACCCACGCGCCGCTAGTAGCCAGGCGCAGAAGCATCACCAGTCTGATCTCGGGTTCAACTCCCAAATCCCGGAGCCTATGGCTCTTTCTAAACGAAAAGTGTGAAGCAGTCTTTTGTTTTGACATACCCCCGGGGGGGGGTCGAGAAATAGATAACAAAAAGGAAAAGATAGTGGAAAACGAGGAGTTATCTCGACTCGTCTTGATAATGGGGTCCTTCTTCTGCTCGTCTGTAGGAGCAGATGTTTATGGCGGGGATGGAGTGGCTCATCCGGCGGCCAATGGCACCTGCCCTTAGGGTCCAGTGAGGATGGTGCAGTCGTCGTGGTTTACAAGGACTGTGTGTTCTGATTGCGCTACCGGATTGTTGCTTGCCTCTATCAGAACCGGGTAGGCGCTGACACACTTGTTCCGGATCAGGTCCTGAAGCGCCTTCTTCCCGACTTCTCTTGGGAAGCCTTTCTCCAACCATCTCGACGCAAAGGGTAGCGTCGAGAAGTTGGAATGTATGAATGCGAGTACTTTCTTTGAATCTTCAGATGTTGCGCCTTTGGGTTTGACGAACCGGTAGATGTATGCGCTGGACCCGTTGGTAACCGCGCCTTGGGCCTTGGCTAGGGTCACGAAAGGCTCAATGGCGAAGACTTCGCCTTCTTCGATCTTTGTCCCGTTCATTCCCAACGCTGAGACGCTGGGGACGGACTTGCCGGCGTGTATTGTATATCGTTCGATCTTGTGGCCAGTCAGATTGCTTATGGGTCGGAGGCCGACCCGAGTGATTGTGGTCTGGACTACTCGTCCTATCTGAGAGAGTTTGACGCCAGGTTTGAAGGCGAGTATGGCGTTCTGAAGCGCTTCGTCTGCAGCCTGAGCCAACGGCTCAAGCTTCGGATCGAGGCAGATTGTCACAGACGTGTCTGTAACGTAGCCATCTACGTGGACTCCGAAATCTACTTTCACTAGCGAGCCAGCAGGTATCGTGAGCGTGTCGCCAGGGGGCGAGGTGTAGTGGGCGGCAACCTCGTTTATCCCAACATTCACCGGGAACGCAGGCTTCCCGCCAAAGTCCCGAATTCTCTGCTCCAATCCATCACAGATCTCGATAGCAGGCTTGCCGTACTTGACGAGGCCCGGTACTTCCTTGCGCAGCCTAGCTACGATCTCGCCCGATTTCTTGAACGAGTCGAGGGCTTGGGAGTCGAACAATCATACTCAGCTGTTTAGGGATCTGAGGATCCTCTCACTAGTTGCCGTTCCTCCAGTTAAACTATGACTTGCTGAAATCGTGCTTCCACAACTCGCGTGCCAGAGCACCGTCCTTCTTGAACAAGTGTACCTGAGCCTTGGCCTTCTCTCTCCGGTCTCGATGCTCACGCAGGAACTTAGTCACTTTCTCGACCAGGATATCTTTCAGATTTCCTGTTAGCATTCGTCCGCTCTTGTATTCGGATCGGATCTCCTCTATCCGTTTGCCGTTAGGTTCGAAAAACATGTAGAGCCATTGGAAAGGAACGTCAACGTCAGGATTGCCGCCTAGTTTGCGGTGTTCTTCGATGGATGCTTGTCCCCCTGAGAAGGCATGACGGTAGATCTTATTCCGGACGGTCTTGTCGTCGTCATTGAGGTAGATGGCGGTTTCCGGTTTGGATGAGCTCATCTTGTCCTCGATTCCTGTTAGGGGTGGTAGGAATTTGCTGTGGATGGCCGCTGCTTTGTGGAAGCCGAGGGGTTCTGCGATGTCTCGCTGTATTCTCCAGTAAGGGTCTTGGTCGATGGCCGAGGGTATGAGACAGCGCTTCTTCTCGAACAGGCTGGGAAGAATCTGGATGGCGGGGTAGAAGCTCATGCCGATGTTGGTTTCACCAGTGAAGCCGAAGACTGACTTGGCAGTGCTGTAGTTGACTCGTCGGGCGATCTTTAGGATCAAAGGATAGGCATGGCCGACAAACTCTGCATCTTGAAAGATGAAGGTCTTGTCCGGGTCGAAGCCTACTGCGGCAACCTCGAGGATATTGTCCTGTGCCCAGCGCTGAGTCTCCTCGTAAGTTAGGCTCCGCTTCTCTTCAAGGAATTTCTCATCGTCAGTCATCTGAATGTAGACGTTGACTTGGAACTTGTCCTGGAGCCACTTGGTGAAGTAGAAGCTAAGAATGTGGCCGATGTGCATCGGCCCACTGGGTCCCCGACCAGTGTAGAGGAAGAATCCCCTGCCCTTTTCATAGTCGTCTAGGACAAGGTTCAGATCTCGGTGGGAGAAGAATACCTGACGCTGTACCAGGTAGGCTGCGTCGCCTAGAATTCCTTGAAGTCTCTTTGCTAGAGGTCCTGCTATCGGCTGGGTTCCAAAGTCGCGGATGAGACGATCATAGTCGACTTCGCCGGTGACTTCCCACGGGGTTACCACGAATTTCTTGTCAGCCATTATCGTCACGCTCTCCTGATCTGACGGGATTCATTCTACTCCAAAAGGTAGCGCGGACAGTTCTACTTCGAACGCTGCCGCTGGAAGGTTTAGCCCCCAGGATTTGATGACTCGCGGGTTTACTTCTCCGATGATTCCTGCCTCTCTTCCATCTTTGCAGATTATCGCCCCGCACCTCCCTGACAGGAAGCTGGGATCTTCTTTATCCCTGATCTGGAATGATCGACCTTCGTTTTCTACCAGCGCATCAAGGGAAGATCGAATTTCGGTGAATCCAGCGTTTGCGTGGATGGTCACTGCGCCTAGTTTTCGGGTTTCTTGGATTGGTGTCATTTGATTCCCTCCGCGACTGATGCAGGGTCCAATTTCGAAAATTCTCTGTGGATAGTCAACGTGTGTGTTGTGGGAGAGCATCTCCAAGAGGCTGGGGAGGAGCCGGTTTCTCAGCACCGTGTGGGTAGTCATTCTTGGATTCAGGAGCTCAACAAGCCTGCCCTCGCCTGACTGCATATTGTCTGAAACGACGACTGGTGACGTCAAAGCGTAGGTCAGAACCTCCTGAAAACCCAATCCAATCATGATCTCAGCCACAGTCTCAGTTTCGTTTGTCTCTCTTGCAAGGTTGCCAACAGTCCAGATCCTTGGCCATTCGGGCTTCAACATGTTAATGTCCATCGCAATAGCAATGTCTTCCATTATGTCCACAGAGTGCATAATGTCGGTTCGATTGCAAGGTATCTCCAAGTGAATAGTATCACCTGTGGCTCTTCGGACTCGGTATCCAGCTCGCTCAGCAAATCGGGAAGCTTCTTTCAAGCGAACTGACGTTCCCAGAAGCTTGTTGATCTTCGACAAAGGAAGACTTGCTGGTGTAGGGCTCAGGTCTGGACTAACGAGTTTTCGGGGAGTACCGTAGGGGTAAATCTCTAGGCAGCTGTAGATTCTTCCTCCTCTCTCAGCAAGGCTGGAAACAACGATCTTCAGAGTGTTATGAACAGTCTCTGAATTCGTCCCCGTAACTTCGACGAGAATGTTTCTCGTCCCCGTAGTAATCCTGCCTAGATCGTTGGAATTGATGACGGGCGGTAACGATAGGACATTGTTCCGTCCATCCACCAGTATCGGCCAGGCCTCAAACTGGGAGATTATTTCCCCATATTCTGATCCTTTCGGGTGGGTTTCCACTATCTCTCGCAGACTCTGTTTCTTCTCGGACCCTAACGGAGCGAAGGTGATCATGTCCGGATTGGCGACCGTGTATGAGAGTGGCGAGTGTATCAGGTCGGCTTGGTAGAATCCTATTGAAGCTCTCTTCCTCTTCCTCCCATAAGTCCGGTCCAGCTTTTCCTGAAGGTTGATCCAGCTCTTCAACGCCTCATCGGTCGGCTGTAGGCCCTTGACGACCGCAGTCGAGATGAACGGACGAATCGACTTGACACTCTTGTCGATAACAACCTTGAGACTCGACCTCCCGGCAACTCTGATCTCCCTTGCTCGACCAACTGCCAAGTAGCCCCTTAGGGCTCTGGCGATCCCTTCGACGGCCCAAATATCCGGGCGGTTGCTATCCTTAACCTCAATCGAGACAGCATCCGCCTCGAGAGATTCCACGTCTCCCTTGACGAATGCGAAGATCTGGTTGAGCCCCTCTTTGTCCCGTGGCAGAGTCTTGCCTAGGAGCCCTTCGAGGTCGGTGAGTGAGAATTGTACGCTTGGCGTTTCTAGCCCACCGTCTGTTCTCTAATCCATTCAAGGTCCGAAGTGAAGAGTTGACGAATATCCTGGATCTTCCGGCTCATCATATACAACCGGTCTATCCCCAGACCCCACGCAAGGACGGGAACCTTGACTCCCAGCGGCTCCGTAACTTCCGGTCGGAATATTCCACTACCTCCAAACTCCATCCAGCCAAAGCCTTCCCGGTACGCCTGCAACTCGACGCTCGGCTCTGTGAACGGAAAATAGTCAGGCTTGAACCGGACCTTGTCGGCGCCAGCCACTTCCTTCGCGAACATCTCTAGGATGCCGAGAAGGTTCCGTAAATTTAGACTAGGATCTAGAATAATGCCCTCGGCTTGGTTGAACTCTGTAAGGTGGGTCTTGTCTAGCATGTCCGGGCGGAAGCATCTTGCAACAGCGAAGTATTTTCCCGGGATCTGAAGGTCCTTGGACAACATGGTTCGGACGCTGAGTGCTGTCCCATGGCTTCGGAGGATTAGCTTCGACGCTTCGTCTCTCGAAAACTTGTAGCGCCATCCACTCGATCCTGTCTTCCAGCCATTCTCATGCGTCTGCGCTACTCTATCCACTAGGATACCATACTCTTCCAGACTCGCCCTCGACGGGTCCTTGACATAGTAGAGATCATGAATCTCCCGCGCGGGATGATCCTGAGGCATGTAGAGACAATCACAGTTAATGAACGCGGTCTCTACCAGCGGACCCACCGCTTCTCTGAATCCTAAGGCGACAAGCTTCCTTTTCACCATGCGCAAGAACCGCAGGTATGGATGATACTTGCCGGGAAAGGTCCGGGGAACAGCGGATGATACGTTGTAGCTTCGAAGCTTGACCTTCTCCCATTCACCCGAGACGATCATGTCCCCAGTGAGGGAACTCACTTCTGGCTGGGATGGGGCGTTTGTTCCGATATTTCGTCCTGCTTCGGTAATCTCAGCTTCACGATCATTCCTCACCCTAGACTCGACAAGGTTTCTTTTTGTCAACCGTAGAGCAGCCTCTTTGAGACCAGACGGAAGTTCCTCGAGAATCAGGACATCTTTCTTTAGGCGGGCGAGTATTTCTTCGTCCTCGTCTACCTGTCCCTCACTCCGCGCCACGATGACTAGATCCGATCCTGATTTTTCGATTGTCCCCCATTTCTTCCGGCTAATCCAGCCAGTTGCAATCGAGCCATACTTCTCCGCTAACTTCGAATACTGAAGAGCTTCTTTCAGGCTCAGACGTCCACCTCGATTCTTGACTTCCAGAAGGATTATTCTCTCGGGAAGTCCCACCCTGGCAAAGGTTCGTCCTTCATCCGTTAGGCTCAGCTCCGTCTTCTTCTCTACCATCTCCGTGACAAGCCGATTCTGTGAGAGATTCAGAACAGCACGCGCAACAGCTGAATCGGCCAGACCTGCTTTCTTCGTTATGTCCTCGAGACTCGCCCTTCCGCCGGAATCGACGAGGGTCCTGAGAACTTTGGCCTCGTTCTGGCTAATCTCTACCAAGAAAGCAATGTCTCCAAGCTTCAGTTTTGTTGGAATCCCGATTCCGTGCTATATTTGATTTGAAAGATTGTGGTCGCTTTGAATTCCAAAACTCTCTACGTTCGTGAAGTTGACGTCCGGCAGATCGTTGTGGGCGTAGAGAAGATTCTCCAGCCTCCAGTATTTCAGAGTGACTTCACTATCCCATTCAGCGTTTCAATTTTGAACCTTGGATCTTCACCGTTGGGAAAGTAGGGGTAGACCACTGGAAGTGTTACTCCGGCTTCCCTGAAGGCCTTCACGTATTGAGTGAGTTCATCTCTCTGAGGATTGGCCAGGCTTACTCTCAGTAGTTCTCTAGGCACGTCGACCGGGCCACCCTTCCACCCCTCGTTCAACCGGAGTGACGAGACTGCTTTCGCAGTCCCGTCTTGCACGAACATCTCGTGATACTGGGGAGCAGAGTCGTAGTTCAAAAACTCCTGCAACATCAATCTCTGGGCTACTTCATCACTCTCCGAGGAATAGAAGATCTTCAGATAGCACGCAAAATCAATCACGGAGCCTCTCACGATCCTGACCGCCTCTGTTAGCCTGCCAGCATGTTGGGGAGAACAGAAGTTCAGCAGGAGACCGTCCGCCTTGCTAGCGGCACGATTGGCGATTCCCAGTCTGAGGGCTCCAGCGTAGATTTCAGGAGGCTTGACTCCCGGAGGAAATCCTGCAAATCCTTTCTTGAGTTCGTCCAGACGTTGCAACATCGCGCTCACTGATTTGCCAGGTTGAGGGCCGGGGGATCCTGTTCCGACTCCTAGGATGAACCTGTTGTCAGAGAGAGCTTGAAGTGTCTGGACCCTACGAGTCAATAACTCTGGATCGTGTTCGAGCAATCTTATGACTCCACTTCCTGCACGAACCTGTTTCGTCAAGGCGAGAATTGACGATGAAATCTCTAAGGATTCATACCCGATCCGGCCGTCGGGGACAAAGATAGAAGAGATTCTTTCGCTCATCTCCAAAATCACAGCAATCTCTCTAATCTCTTGAGGGGAGAACACTCCGGGTCGAAGAGCGAACCCTGTCTTTTCTGAAGTCAAGGTCGTTTGAAGAAACCCTACGATACAATAAACTGTTCCTGGTCAGACATCACATGTGCGAGTGTCACGGAGCTGGGCGGCGTTGTGACTGAGCTTGCGTCTGCTGGGTTGAATTTCTCTATTATTCCAGTTCTGCGGCATTCACCCATGTAAGGGTGATGAACAAGAATTCGCTTGGTCCTCTGGCAGTCGTTCTGGTAGGTGTAGCTGCGTTCGGGACCATGCTCGCATTCGCTGAACAGCCAACCTCTTGCTCTTGCGGCAGTGGTTCAGCGAATCCATGGTATCCCTGCCTAAACAATCCCTGTCCAATGATGGTGGTCTTAAGCCTGGACTCTTACCAGTTCAACACGCCAACCAACCTCACCATGAATATCAGGAACAACGGTGCCTCGCCTGTCGGGCTCATTGCCTACTATGTTAACGACTCCTCAGACGCACAGTACGCCAGTAGCACCTGGCCGGCACGAGCCATAGCTCCGGCCACAGCTATCTCCGTCAATATTCTCATTGACGGGACCGCATTCACATTCCAGAGGGGCAATTCCTACACAGTGTCAATCGTAACATCTCGGAACTACCAATACTCATTCACAATTACCGAGTAACTAGGTATAGAATTCTATACGCGGGTCTCTCCCGTTCGCCCTGCCTGCCTGTTACCTCGCTTGGCTATCGTTGAGCCTTCAACGTCTAAGTTTGGCCATTCGCAAATGCCTCTTGTCGAAGGGCTGTCTCACGCGGCTACCCACGAAGAACGCGGACCTTGAGATTCAGGCGAAGGTCTGCGACAAGTGCGGACAGCTCGTACTTACCTACCGTCGATCCATGAGTTGCATAGTCTGCGGTGGTCAACTGAAGCCTGTCAAGAGTTCAGGCTGACAAAGGAACTGACACTCGATCTACATCGCCTCGTTAGACTAGATACGGTGGTCTAAAGATTGAACTTGTGTAGAGAGGAGAAATGCTAAATTTCTCAGTGTCTCAGGGCTGCTTGGATTGAGACCGTCAGCTTGCCGTCAGTCTCAATGGCGTCCAGCAAGTGAGTGTACGCTGGAATCGGATTGTGGCTTCTGTGGAGATATGAGAAGTGAATTCCGCTCACTTCGTTGCGAAGAGCTGTATAGGCACGGGCCGCGATCTGTATTCCTCCTCCGAACGGGTTTCGGGAAAGGGTCTGTCTCACCTCTTCTGGAACTGGGATGCCGAATTTTCGACTAACGAAGAGCAGATTCTTCAGTCCTGATGGGATGGATACTTGTACGAAGATTGGCGCTTTCAGCCCTTGGGAACGAAGCCTATCGGCGTGGTCGAGCACAAGACGATCGTCAAACGCCGTGTTGGTGACAACATAGTCTGCTCCAGCGTCTACCTTGCGGAGCGTTCGAGAAATCTCTCGTTCCTGATCCTTAGCATACTGGTTTGTCACAGCCCCTATACAGGGCCGCTGACCGTCAAAGACTGACAGGACCCCTCGAATCAGATCCTCCGTCTTTCTGAAATCGTAGTCCTCAATCTGGTAGCCAGGATACGGATCTCCGAAGACGACCAGGAAATTATCCAGCCCCTTCTTGAACAGTGAGGGAACAAGATCTAGGTCCGAGCGGCGGAAATCTCTGCACGTGAGCGAGGGAACAGCCTCGGCTCCGGTCTTTCTGACTATTACGGCGGAAGCGAGACTCCTGGTCTGAGGAGTAACCCTGAATCCCGCAGGATAGCTGGGATCGCCTTCGCCATTTCTCAAAGCTGGAATGGTGATGGCGTCAACGCGGCCCTTCAATATAGGCAGGTGAGCCGGTCTGACGCGGTCCGGGATTAGCTCAACCGTCACAATGGGATGATGATCGGCTGCATCTGAGAGTCTCAGACGGAACCCTCCCGAGCGAGTTCCGCACCCTTGACAGTGCTGATGAGTTTCGCGAAAGTCACATCCCAGGTCCTAGTCCTCAGTCCACAGTCTGGGTTAGCCCAGATTTTCGCCGGGTCCCCTACGACCCTTGCCGCGTAGAGTAGTCGGTCGCGTACGAGTTCGGGTGATTCTAGTATGTTTCGTCCGGCTTCTTTCCCTGAGCCAGATGGGACGTGTCCGGAAAAGTCGTGAACGTGGACGACTCCAACACCAAACTCGCCGTCGTAACCGTTCTGGATGAAGTACTCTAGGTCCCGGTATCCTTCCCGGTGCCTAGCATCAACCCCTAGACTTGTACCGTCTCTGTTGGCGAATTCTAGTGCGAGGTGGCTGCACTTGTCGAGTTTCGGAGCGTATTGTGCGAGCACTTTGTATCCTATCTCTGAAGGATAGCATGTGTGGTCGCTGAATTTGCAGTTGAATCCTCGAACTGTCTCGTTCCACGCCTCGACGAACAGGTCCATGTCCGCAGGTTCTGGATGCGTTGTAATGGCGGGTTCGTCGATCTGTATCCATTCTGCGCCAGCATCAACTAGGTCGCGAATCTCTGGCCGGATCACCTGCTCGACGAAGTCGAGTAGGAACTCTCTCTTCGCCTCCTGCTTCTGCTTCTTGAGACTGAGGCCGGTTCGGCCGCCGGAGTAGTGGCCGCTAAACGACCAGTCGACAAGCGTGTAGGGTCCGGTAATCGGGACCTTCAACTCTCCCTTCGCGTTCTTCTTGGCGTCGAGGAATTCCTGAAGATAGATCGGATGCTTACGGTGAATCTTGGACTCAGCGACAGCCTTGTTGAAGTACTTGTAATCGAACGACTGGACATGACCAAGAACTCTCATTCCTTCGACGCCTCGGATCACGTGCTCGTACATCTCGACCCGCTGCTGTTCTCCTCCAACCCCGACATTGTCGAGACCCGTCTGCTCGAAGAGGCTCAACCCGTAGATTGTGGAAAGCTCTAGAAGCTCTCTGACGCGATCACTCTGCTCCTGCGCGGCCAGAAGCTGCTTGGCACGGTCTTGGAAGTCCGGAATACCCAATCGTTGTGCCCATTCCTCCGCTTCAACGAGGTCCTTGCTTGAGAGCGGCTGGGTCAGCCCTTTTGTCCGCCATCGAGGCTTGGCTAGGCTTCCGATCTCTTGAACCGGGTACAACTTCGCCATCTACCTCTCCTCCCGAAACAGCCTGGTAGCCTCAGCAAGCGCCCGTGCTTTGACATCCGCGACCTTTCGCGGCACAAACTTGAGGTCAGAATTTGGAACTAGGACAATATCTCCACCGATGACATGTTTTGTAACACGCGTCGCGGTTTCAGCAATCCACTTTGGATTCTCCGCGTTCGATTCGCGTCCGTCGATGATGCCCAGGGCTAGCTTTTTCGTAGTCTCAATTTTCAGCTGGGAGTAATCCGTTTCGAACAGGTCAAACCCCACCGTGTCGACCGGGAGTTTGAGAAGATCAGGCAGGATGGTCGTAGTGTCGCCAAAGTATGTGTGGACAGAAAACTTTGCTTGGATGCCGTCAACTGTTTTCCGGAGAGCTGCCAACGCATTGTCGAGCTCTGCTTTGCCCAGTGCCTGTTCTCTATAGGGTCTATAGACGAGACAGGGTTCAGAAATCTGGAATCGCGAAACACCAGCATCTTTCAATCTCTTGATTATTTCGTGTTCAGCCGTAGCCACTTCCCAAAGAAGGTCGGATTGGCTTGTGTAGTGTAAGTTCTCTGACAGTTCAGAGAAAGTGTAGGGTCCGGGGAAGGTTACTTTCCATCCTTTTGTCCTTGGTAGAAGGTCGGTGCGGATGAAATTCTTGGGCTCGAACGCGTGAACGCCTATTTTTCCTGCGATGGTTGGCTTTTTGTAAAATGTGTTAGTGTCGAACCATCGATCATAACGAGTTCCGGTCGTAACCCCGTCTAGGGATTCGACTATGGGTCTCAGCTGATCTTGCCAGGCGAAGGCTCCATCGGAGAAGGTTTCAAAACCCGAGTCATCCTGCAGCCTGACCAACTCTAGCGTGTCCTGTTCGACTTGTTTTCCTAAGGTATCGAGATCAGTTTTTGCTCTATCGTAAGATCGTGTTAATTCTATGAGTTGTTCCGAGCGGGGATGGATTCCGCCGAGCTGAGCTTTGGGGGACATGACGCGTTCTCGTATGTTTCAATTATTCCAATTATATAAGTTCTGTTGTACCAATATTCCAATAGGAATTACATACCCGTTCAGAATTCTATTCCGAAGGGAATATCTCATAGTCAGTGAATAGTGTCTGGTAGGCATGCTTCCCTCCCTCGACGAGATCCCGAAGAAACGCAAAGCGCTAGGCCTAACGCAGTCCAAACTCGCTCATCTAGCGGGAGTCAGCCAATCAATAATCGCAAAGATCGAATCCGGAACGGTTGACCCCTCATACTCGATAGCAAAACGACTAGTCGAAGCTCTCGAGAAGGAGAGCATCCAGATCTCGCGACCCAGAGTCAGCGAGATCATGAGCAAACCCGTCATCTCCGTCTCCAAGACGCAACTGGTCCGAGACGCTGTGGATCTGATGAGAAAGCGAGGCTACTCGCAACTTCCGGTGTTCGATGGAAACAGGTGCGTCGGAAGCATCTCAGAAAAGACGATTCTAGACCGTGCAGCCCGCGGAGAACCCATCGAATCTCTACTCAACAACAGAGTCCGGGACATCATGGACTCGCCTCTACCAATGGTCAATGACGATACCCCTCTGGAAATGGTTCTAGGTCTCTTGCAAGGAAACTACGGGGTTCTCGTCACGAAGGGAGAGAGCACCATCGGGATACTCACAAAGTCGGATATATTGAAAGTCAAGCAATAGAAGCCTGTTCCCGTCAGAGACCTCACCGCACTTTGGTGGCCTCGTGATGTGGAATTGTTTCCGCTGAAGGTTCATGGTAGTAACAGCATCCATATCCAAGATTGCGCTCTGCTTCATCTCAGCTCGAGATTACCAGTCAGGCGCTTGTTGGTTGATGGGTTGCAAATAGGAAACAGGTTGATTACATGCTAACCATATTCGGCAAAAAGAAGAAGGACGATTCCAGTTTAGGGCTTGACACCGGGACCGAAAATCGGGCTTCTCCGCAAACACCATACACACTTCCACAATCGATGCAACCACAAACTCCGCCCCTCAACACTCCTCAAGATCAGACCGTCAGTCAATCACCCCAAAGCTCCATAAACAACCAACCCTTCACGCCCTCCACTCAGCCTTCGACAAGAATGACGACCCCAGGACCAATGGCGAGACAATTACCACTCGATGCCTCGTTCCCCTCGGAGGAAACCTCTCTGTCGAGACTCCTCCAATCTCTACTCCAGGACATCCCAGCAAATACCGGCTCCTCCTTCTCTTCAATGCGAGAGAGCACTCCCGAGTATGTCCCGCCGAGAGCTACTCCACCAAGTAGAGCTATGGTGATTGGTCAGAAAGACGATGAGGCCGGATGGGAGGAGCAAGGCAAACCTGCGACGGGCAAGCAACCGCCAAGCATTCCAAGCGCGCCAACCATCAAACCAGCAAACACGCCAGGAGCCCAAGCTCCTCCAGGAAAAGCTACGATCCCTCCACCCTCGCCAGTTCCTCAGTCTGCACCTCCACCGATTCAACAAAAACAAAACCAGGCTACTGAGAAGACTCAGGACAAGCCTACGAAAGCGGACAAGCCCACAAAGGAAGCTCCGCCTCAGAAAGCGAAGAAGCCTCCGCAGAGTTTCGATCACATTTTCGAATTAACCCAAGGAAACCTAGAGAGCCCGGGTTTCGTTGTCATCAATGGCCCGCCGGGAGCTGGCAAGACAACTCTCTGCTCAGGTCTCACAGCCAACTATCTGAAAAAAGGGGATCCGTGTCTCTACGTGACCTATGACCAGGCCCCTACTACTCTGCGCGAACAGATGAAGAAACTTGGATCCGATCCGTCACAGTACGAATCTCAATACAGGTTCATCATCGTCGATGGTTACACATCCCAGTCTGATTCGTTCAGTATGGAGGCGACCTACTTGGACCAGCCTTTCAACTTTGAAAACATACAGGACACGCTGGTCCGGAACAGTCAGGTATTCACGGGCGAGAAGATCAGAGTCATCTTCGACTCCATCGACAAACTAGCGACAAAGGTCCCGCAGAAAGATTTCGTCAAGAGCTTCACCGAACTTGCAGGCAAACTCAAAGATTCTGGCGTCACACTCATCGTCACCGTCGACATGTCCCAGCTTCCGAAGGACTTAGGTGGCTCCTTGACTGACATGGCAGACTGCATTGCTGACTTGTCCAAGGACGATTCAGATCCAAATGAGCGAGAGTTGAAGATTCAGAGACTCAACCAAAAGTCTGCAAAAATCGACGCTGAGACCTTCGAAATCGATTCTACGAAAGGACTAGTTTTCGTCTAGAGTCGTATCGTCGACTCTAACAAGCAAATCTATTCGCGAGCCTTCAGCAGCCCCATTTCTCTTGGGCAGTTAGAGGAACTTGTTGCCGATGCCCATTGCCTCGTTAGTCTTCGCGATGGACCTGCTTCCCTCGCTCTCCAATCCGGTAAGCGCCCGTACTGCGTCCACGTTCTCCGGGACGACTACGCTTTCGTTGTGTACCTGATACACCATGTTCGCCTCGCCATCTGTCACATCAAGGATGTCCTCCCAAAAGGCTACTTCCCACATATCAGCCCTCACCCGTCCCAAGTCCCGCATCATCTCGGCCACCGCGTTCATGCTATCGACTCCATCCGAGGTCCGGACTGGTGCTAGCCTCGGCGCGCTCTTCAACGCCTTCAGCACATCGTTCTTCTCCGGTTCCCCCTTCAGCTGAACCATCGCAAAATGCAAATGTCCAAGGTTGAACGGACCTCGGGCAGCCATCGTTGTTATGTTCAGCTTTGGAATGATTGTCTGTGCGTCTGGACCCTGGTGTGAGGGAATGTGGGCCTCGGGGACGACGGTATTGATGAGACCCGCCTTGTGACTCTCCCATGGGTCGGTGCCTCTCCTGAACAAGACAACTCGGGCCTTCTTGACGCCGATCGTATTTTGGAGCGTTCCAACAGTTCTGCAAATCCCGGTTGTGTTACAGCTGACCACCCGAGTCGCGCCTCGGTTGAGGTTGTCCTCGTAGTTGCACTGGGCGACAAACGACGATCCCGTCAGCTCATGTTTCTCTCCCCCTTGAAAGATCGATTTGATCCCAGCCTTGTCGTACATGGCCTTGTTCTTCGCTCCTAGCCCCGCCGGAGTACAGTCAACAATGATATCGATCTTTCTCAACAAGTCCTCGAGTGTCCCGGCAACTTCCACCCCTGCCTTCTTCATATCCGGCAGTTTTTCTGGGACTGAGGCATAGATCAGGTAACCTTTCTTCTGGCCGAGTTTGACTCGGTAGTCTCCGACAACATCAGAGACTCCGATAAGTTTCATGTCGTTCTGTTTCGAGACAGCATCAGCGACGCGTTTTCCAATAACTCCGAATCCGTTTACTCCAACTCTGGCCGAGCTCTTTGGCATTTTGATGATTCTCTCAAAGGGAGCTTGATACGGCTCTCTTTTAGCCCTAACGGGTAGAATAGTGCATCTGGAGACGGGCTTTAATACTAGCCCACCGGTTAGACAGGTAAGCTTTCAGCTTAACAAGTATAGTGAGGAATTAAGGAAGGTCAGTGAATTATGGAGGTTAAACTTTCATGGTTGAACCGTCGCAGTACGCTTCGACAACAAAATACATAGTAAAAGCAAAATTCGATGTTCAAGGCGTCGTAGAGAAGCCTGACGTAGTCGGTGCCGTTTTCGGGCAGACGGAAGGACTGTTCGGACCAGACCTAGATCTAAGAGAACTGCAAAAGTCGGGGCGCATTGGCCGGATCGAAATCAATCTAGATTCAAAACACGACAAGACAGCCGGCTCGATAGTAATCCCGTCAAGCCTCGACAAAGTCTCAACAGCCATCATAGCTGCTGCGATCGAGAGCGTAGACCGCATCGGACCCTGCGAAGCAAAGATCAGCCTAGAGAAAGTAGAGGATGTCCGAGAGGAAAAGCGCAAGGCAATACTAACCAAAGCAAAGGACATTCTGCGAAAATGGGTCGTAGAATCCTCACCCAGCACCGAAGAAGTCGTGAAAGAGGTCGCTGGATCACTCCGCGGAGTAGATGTCATAGAATATGGACCCGAGAAACTCCCTGCTGGACCCGAGGCTGAGAGAGGAGACATTATAGTCGTAGAAGGCAGAGCAGACGTCATCCTTCTCATGAAGGTCGGCATCAAGAACGTAATCGCACTGAACGGCACCAAGGTTCCCGAGACAGTCATCAAGCTCACCAAGGACCGAGAAGTCACAGCATTCTTGGACGGTGACAGAGCAGGCGACCTAATCCTGAAGGAGCTCACACAGGTTGCGGAGATCGACTACGTAGCTCGTGCTCCCTTCGGGAAAGAAGTGGAAGAACTCACGCCCAAGGAAGTCATGAGGGCTTTACGCGAACGCGTGCCCCTCAACCTGGCGAAGCCCATAGAGAGACCGCAATTCGCGTCTCGACCCGAACGAGCCGAGCGTCCTTACCAGGAGAAATCCTACACTGAGCGAGCCTATGGTCCCAGAGAACAGGGGTACGGTCCGCCCGAGATTACCGTTCGTGCTGCTGCTCCGGTCGAGAAGCCGAACTTACCTCCGCCAGTCTTCGATGCCGCCAAAGACCTACGTGGAACCTTGGAGGCTGTCGTATTCGACGAGGCGGGTAAGGAGTTGTCTAAGATGCCGGTAAGTGAGCTTGCTGAAAAGATACCCGGTCTCGAAAACTCTCACCTTGTTCTATTCGACGGCGTAGTCACACAAAGACTTCTGGACATCGCCGCTGGAAAGGGCATAAAATACGTGATTGGAGATCGTGTCTCGGACGGCGCGAAAAAGCCTGCTAACGTTAGCGTTCTGACGCTCAGCGACTTATCCTCTTTCGGTCCCAACTGAAAGGCTAGCTTGAGAAGCCGGGGCCAACATTAACTGGTCCTCTGGCACGCCAAGGACTTGCAGGATCCGTGCCGCAGCTGGCACTATCTGATTCCGAACATAGTAATCATAGTCCACATCCTCGACAGTGACCTTGTAATGAGCCTCCGCCTTCTGAAACAGCTTTCCGGGCTTCTTAGTTATGATGAAACCAACCTTGTCGCCTGCAGCGACTGGCCAGCCATCCTTCGCCATTTTCTTCGCCGCTTCCACGTGCGGAGCGTTCACTTCGTATCCTTCCACCGGCTTGGTTAGTGTTTTCCATATGATGAATGATGATAACGGAAGTTTTTTCGACTCGAGATTTCTAGTCAACTCTTGCACGTAGGCTGTCGCTCGCATCGGATTGGCGTCTTCCAAGGCCATTCTCAGGACTGTGTTCTGTACCTCTCGGGCCAGGTTGGACCAGTCTCCCCTGACCGCTTCGAGGCCTACTACATCGACCTGTCCATCGAGCTTAAGGCCTGCGTATTTTTTCTTGGCCTCGGTGAAGAGTATTCTCTTGTAAATCTCGGACAGGTTGATTTCTAGCCCGAGTTGTCGATCGATCTCGCTCTGGAACTTCTGGACAAGTTTTTCATCGTAATTCACGAACAGACTGTCCGTGTCTCCGTAGAAGACGGTGAGTCCGAGGTTCTTCGCAAGCGATATCCCACGATTAATCGTCTCTCTTCCCAAGGCTGCGGCTGACTCTGCAACCTCCTTCGAATACCACCTTGCGCCAGCCCAACCCGCGTACCCGTAGACGGCGTTCGTCATGACTTTGACGGCTTTTTCACGGGCTTTTAGCAGAGGATACCTTGGATCGCTCCTTGTTGTACGCTTGAGCTCCGCCTTGGTTGCCTTGCGGGCCTCGATGAGTTTGCTCAGAACTATTCTGTAGAACCCGGAAGGATTCTTTCTAAAATGATGTTTGACTTCTGGGACTTCGAAGACATCCCCCTCCCTCTCGTCTCCTGTTACAAGTGTGTCGGGAGAAATGTTGTACTTGATCATGAGGCTTGGATACATGGACGAGAAGTCGAGGCTAGCGACGTTATCATGAAGCCCGATCTTCGGCTCGAGGACTATCGCACCCTTGTAGGGGATGATGGGCTGTTCATTTCTAGACGGAATAAGCTGGCCAAGGTTATGTGTCTCCATCATCAGGTAATTGTCGACGCGGAATCCGACGGCCGCGGCTATCACCTGGTCTGGAGGCAACCCTGAGAGTGCGGAGATCTGGATAACGTAGTCGATTGCTTCCTGTCCTGTCTTTAGGATGGTTTCGGTCTGTGCCTCCACGTGTTTGACAAGGATCTTTCGCTGGTCTGGTTTCGACCAGTAGTCGAAGTAAGCCGTCTCATCGATAGACTTCTCGTCAGAGAACCGAATTCCAAGATATTTTGCAACATTCTCGATGGTCTTAATCTTAACGTCGTAGAGGTCGTCAGCGAAGTTTAGAAGGTCCACATTTGCTCTTCCGATTAGCGAGTAGTGGCCGTAGAGGCTTTGATGCGGCGGACCCCCGTCTCGGCCGGCTTTGAGGGGGATCTTCGTCTTGTTTGCTCTTTTCACGAGATAGGGCCAGTTGATACCGTTTCCTTCGAAGCTCAGAACAAAGTCCGGATTAATCTTGGTGATATCTTCACCGAACTTCTGAATAGTATTTTGGTCCGAGTCGGCGCGAGTGAGAATAACGTTGTTAGTATTTCCATTCTTTCTCCAACTAATGATCTGGATCGGGTCTCGGGTAGGGTTGGGCGCACCAGTCTTGCTGACCGATAGGAGTGAGAAGGAGAAGAGATCTAGTCTAGGCGGTTCCTCCTTAGCTATGGCGCGAGGATGCTCTTTCGCCGTCAGCGTTTCTTGAACGCTGAACTCTCTTGGATCGATTGACGAGGCGTTGGTGTCCACCTCGTACCATTGGCAAGGCTTGATTCCGTAGTCGTACTGGTATTTGATCGCGAGTCGGAGTTTCTCTTCGTAGGTAGCTTCAGCATCGGTTTTTTTCAATGCGTCTCGTGCGGCTCTCTCCAAGAACTCGGGATCCTTGCAGAATACCCTTAGAACGACACGTTCCTCTGCCAGCAGTTTCTTATGCTCAATCGTCACTTTTTCGATGCTGGGATGAGGCTTTTCTTCTTCCAGCTTCTTCCTTAGCTCCTCGGGGTCCTGGTCCTTTCTTGGTAAGAGGTAGAAGTATGCGCGGTAGTTGTCGTCGACAACTAGGACTCGTTTTCCGTCGTGGTTGACGCCCCAGAGCCAGATAGACGATTTTCCTTCGTAGTTCTCATGGTTGAGGTCGAGAAGCCAGAAGGTCTGTTTCATGCGGACCCTCTGTCTTCACGCCTGCTTTCGATCTGGACCATCCGCATCACAACGATTCCGGCTATGACCAGCGTAAGTCCTGCTGGGAACGAGCTGGCAGCCAGGGCCAACAGCGGATTGTAGGCGCAGCCGCTAGCCGGACAGTTAATCGGAGTGTTAAGCCCGATGAACCCTATCATAGTCAAAATTGCGCCAATGATAACGAAAGCGAATCCCAAGGTCCGGAATGAATGTCTCCATGGAGGCACTGGCTTCATTCCTGTCCGACCAGTCACGTCGGCGTGACAGTAAATGGTTTAAATTCGCCTGTTAGCGTGGGGGCTCATCAGGATAGCTCGCATCATGGCGGAGAAGGCTAAGCAACCGGCAGACCACTGGGGAATCGCCCATATCTACTCTAGCTTCAACAACACCATGGTTCACATTACCGATCTGACTGGTGCTGAGACGATCTCGCGCAGCGCGGGGGGTCAGCATGTGAAGGCGGATAGATTGCAAGGGACGCCATACGCGGCGATGCAAGCAGCGGCTGCCGCAGCAAAGGTTGCGAAAGACAAAGGAATCACATCTCTCCATATCCGTGTTCGAGCGCCCGGAGGTCACGGAGCCCGTACCCCGGGTCCCGGTGCGCAAGCTGCGATCAGAATGTTGGCTCGTCATGGATTCAGGATTGGTAGAATTGAGGATGTTACGCCTGTTCCGCATGACGGGACTCGTCGACCTGGTGGCCGACGCGGTCGCCGCGTCTAGCCTTTACCTGGAGTCTTCGTCTACGTCCTACGCTTCGCAGATTCGTAAGCTAGTGGATAAGCATCAGAAGTGGCGGGCTGAAGAATGCCTCAATCTGATCGCTTCAGAGAATCTCACTAGTCATACTGTCCGGCAGCTATTGTCGGGAGACATGGGTCACAGGTACCGTGCTGACGATCGGTTCTACAAGGGAACCCGGTACATGGATGAGCTGGAGGCGATGGGGGAGAAACTGGCGTGCGAGGTCTTCGGCGCGGACTGGGCTACGCTTCGTCCCCTGTCCGGTCATGTCGCCGACATGATAATGGTCTCGACCCTGACGAAGCCCGGAGGTTCAGTTCTAACTGTCAATCCCGCTAACGGGGGCTATCCTGGCTTGAGTGATCAAGCCGGATATCCTACCTTTGTCAATGTCCGGAACTTGTATTTTCCTTTCGATTCGGAGCGTATGAATATTGATGTGGAGAAGGCTCGAGGCCTGATTGAGGACGAGAAGCCGTCGCTCGTGGTGTTCGGCCAGTCGTTCTTTCTATTTCCACATCCAGTCAAAGAGCTTGCCGATGCTTGCGCATCTGCTGGCTCGAGGGTTGCGTTCGATGGGTCGCACGTTTTGGGATTGATTGCTGGCGGCAAATTTCAGAAACCGCTGGAGGAGGGTGCTGAACTGTTGCTGGGATCCACTCACAAAAGCCTGTTTGGTCCTCAGGGTGGCATCATTGTCGGGAAGAGTGGGGTTGAATCTGAGGTGAAGGCGCGCCAGTTTCCTGGCTTGGTTGATAATGCCCACTGGAACCGTGTTGCAGCGTTGATCTGGGCGTTGGATGAGGCCCGCCGCGTCGGCGCGAAATACTCGGCCCAAGTGATTGCGAATTCTAAGGCGTTGGCCAAGTCTCTGCACGAGGGCGGGGTTCCGGTGAAGTGTCCTGATTACGGGTTTACAGAATCGCATCAAGTGTTCTTGGACATACAGGACACGAAAGAGATCGAGAATTTCGCGCAACGCTTGGAGGATGCGAATATCATAGTGGACCATGGGATCCGGATCGGGACGTGTGAGGTTACGCGGCGGGGCATGAAGCCGAAAGACATGGGGAGAGTGGCAGAGTTGATCGTCCGAGCCTACAAGGGGGAAGAACCTGCGAAAATGCGTAGAGAGGCTTCGAAGCTTCGACGCCAGTTCAACCGGATACTCTACACCTAAGACGCGGGGGTCTGTGCGGCCGTAGTCTAGCCTGGTCTAGGGCATGGCGCGGGGGATGTCCAGTAGGCTTCGAATCCAGCGACCCAGGAGACCGTCCAGTCGATGGTTCGGGAGCTTAATCCCGGCGGCCCCAAAAGAAACGCTCTCGGACCGCTGATCCCGTTTTTGGACAGTCTGTGTCGCTAGGAGCAACTGCTTTTCAGATTTCTCTGTTGGTAAAGGGTTTGCTAACCGTAAATGGTAACATGGAACACTGTTCGAACATCTAGCTGAAACTGGGGTTCAGTGGAGCGAGTGTTTCTACAAGGTTGCCCTAGGTTATTATTCGACCTAGTAGCATCATAGGATCATGCCTCTGCCCAAGCAGGGTGACACAGTGAAGGTTACTCTGTTGAACCGTGAGACGATCGAAGGGGTCGTTGAATGGGTCGATGGTAACGGTCTCTGGGTTAAGGGAGCTGAGAGGTCGAGATGGGTCCCATTGGAAGCTTTTACAGCGCCGCATGAGTCCCATCCGATTGATGCCAAGGAAGAGCAGCCTACTACTCAAGGCGATGCAGGCGAGCGCTGAGGGCTGATCGTGCGGTTGGGTATTCCGTTCAGTCTTGCTTGGTCACTGTTTCTCGTCTTCGAGAGAGTCGTGCAGAGACTTCCCTGGCCGCTAAGGCGATTTGTGATAATGCAGTTTCCCGATGAATTTGCAGCACAACAAGCAGTTGTTCGGTCTAGGACCCTTGCATAGAAGATTCGCTAACTAGGATCCCGACTGTTCTGCGGGCTCTGAAGCGTCTGCTGTCTGAGCTTGTGGCTGGTTTGTTAGATCCAGGACGTTCTTAAGCTCCTTTTTCATGAGCAAGGGATCATGGTTGAGGTTGAAGTAGTCCGCGAAGGTTATCGTGGTTCGAAGGACTCTTGATCGTCCGAGTTTCTCGTAGCTGATCAGATCCATCTCCTTCAACTGCTTAACGTGCTGGTAAGCAAGTTTGCCTCTGACACGCACTACGTGCGACTGGGAAATCGGCTGTCTTAGAGCTATGAAAGATAACGTTCTCAACGGGCCTGGGGTAAGTAGAGGCCTGTTCGAGAGCTTCCTCACATTCTTGACGAACTCCGGTCGAAGCTGCATTACAAACCTCCCGTCAGGCAGTTCTAGGACCTGGACGGGGCTGTCCATGCTTGCGTAGCGTTCGGATATTGCTCGTGCGATGGATCTTATCTTCTCCTCAGACCTTGCGCCGATTACTGATCCGATCGTCTTGAAGTCCAGAGGCCTTCCCGAGACGTAGAGTGCCGCTTCACAGAGCTGTTGCTGCAGCAATGTCGATGTCTTAGGGGCCGGTTCAGCCTGAGCTTGAGCTTCCACTGTTCATCACCTCGATCTGAATGTCTCCGAACTCTTCTGTCTGGGCTAGTCCTACTTTCTTTTCGATGGCGAGAAAGAGTAGCATGATGAACATGCGTACAGCTTGAACCATGTCGCCTTTTCCTAGCAGCTGGAGAAATGATAGGCTCTGGCCGGGAACTGTCTCATCTAGTAATCGGCTGTAGAAGGCCTTGATCTCGTCTTCAATCTTCACCAGCCAGTCGTCCACTTGCTCAAACACTGCGGGGGTCCGGGACACTAGCTGAGCAGTCTCCGAGGGCAGCAGTCTTTCGGCCCTGAGAACATCTAGAATCCCTTTCAGAACCTGGTCCAGCGAGGTCGTCGTCGACTGGAATCTGATAGGGAACGCCAGGGGCGGGGGAACATAGTCGGTCGGTTTCTCGGGCGGAGGCCGCGGTGGTTCTTCCATCTTCAAGACCAATTCCGATTTCATACGGAGCAAGACCGCGGATGAGAGCAGTGCAGTTCCCGAGACGGAGAAGTCGATGAAGCCTCGGCCCTTCATCTCTTTCATGAGGCCCGTCAGTAGCTGGGACAGGTTCACATCCCACGGCTTAACACGATGCAAGTGGAGCAGGTCAAAGAGTACGGTGTACGGGCTCTTCAGCCAGTAAGTGTCCTGTTCGGTGGTCAATCCTTGACTCCGCCCTTGTTCGGGAGCGAGATCACTTGACTCTGTCCGTGGTCGATGTAAACTCCAAAGACCCTGTCCGCGCGAGAGATCGTCGTATCTTTCAGCGAGATCACGACGAACTGAGATTCGCTGCTCTTCGACCTGACCAACGTAGCCAGCCTCTTCGCGTTCAGAACATCCAGGTGGGCATCAATCTCGTCCATGATGTAGAAGGGCATCGGATGGATTTGTTGTAATGCGAGTAGATAGCAGACTGTTGAGACGGACTTTTCTCCTCCACTGGCCGCTCCAATTGTAAGTTCGGTCTTTCCAGGGAATTGGAGGAACACGTCAAGCCCTCCCTCGAATGGATTGTCGGGACTGTCGAGCGCCATTCTTCCGTTTCCACCGTTCGTAATGTCGGAGAAGATCTGGTGAAAAGTATCATTGACTTTCGTAAAAGCGCCCATGAAAGTATCCAGTTTCCTCTTCTCCAGTTCGTACATGAAGTCTAGAATGGCTAGCTTCTCTCTTTCCAGATCGCTTATCCGAACAGAGAGGTGCTTGTATCCGTCCTTGATCTCTTCGTAGTCCTTGACCGCCAGCTGGTTAACCAGTCCTATCTCAGACAATTCCTTTTCCAGGGCCGTCTTGAGTTTCGTAGCGTCCTCGATAGCTTCAGGTGTGGTTTCGAGAGGTTTATCGAAACCGAGATTTCGCAACTGCGCAGTCAGCATTGCTAGTTGCGTCTCAAGTTCTCTGAGACTTGCCTTCAACTCCGAGACGTTGGAGTTAAGCGGATCCATTCTGTCAATGAGTTGCCCAAGGGACTTCTCTATCTCAGAGAATCTATCTTCGTACTTTCTCCTCTCTTGACCGACCGATGCAAGGGCGTCTACCAGTCGAGCTTTTTCTTTGTTAAGCTTACTCATTTCTTGTTGTAGTTCTTCGGACTTCTTGTTCGCGGCCTCAACTCTCGATTCCTCTCGTCTGATTTCAGTCTCAAGGGCTCTCAGCTGAATCCGTACCTGGTCGTAACCAGGTTTGAGAGTGTCAAGGGTGGACTGTGTAGAGGCAGCTTTGCTGTCCAGTGCTAGCTTCTCGCGCAGAAGTGCCTCTGCTTCCGCGACCGCCTGATCCCGTTCGCGTTCCATTCCCATGATTGCGGTGCGTCTCTGTTCGATCTTCAGCTTGGCTAGCTCTTCCTCGCGCATTGAGAGGCGCCGTCTTATCTCGCCTTGTTTCTGGGCTATCTCCTCAAGGAGCTCTTGCTCGCGTCGCATCGAGTTCTGGAGACCGTCGATCCTCTTCTTCGTCTGCTGCAGCGACAATCGGGTTCTTTCGAGGCTCCTCTGAGCCATCTCAACATCGCGGGTGAGTGCTTCCCTCGTCTTGCTTGTGGAAACCCGATCTTCTCTAAGTTTGACAATCTCGGATTCTAACCGGTCGAGTTCGGTTCGAGATCGCTGAACTATGGATTCAAGGGACTTGACAGTCCGCTCAAGACCCTCGAGAACGTTAGACCTCGGGATAAGAGTAGACGCGTCGAAGGGAGCTCGATAGTATCCGCTTTCGAGACCTCCGCCCGGCTCGTACAGGTCCCCGCTTGTCACAACGCATCTCTGGCCCTTCGAGGCGCTCAGGAAGGCTGCTCTCTGATTTGTGGCCAGCATTGTATCACCGAAGACGAATTCGACAGCTGAAGTCAGTCCCTTCTCGGGTTTGATTACGCTCGAAAGTGGTCCGACTATTCCGGGAGCCTGCTCATACTCTTCATTCATCGGGGGGACTTCTAGGTCATCGAGGGGAATTATCTTGGCTCGGCCCAGTCTGGTTCGCTTTAGGCTCTCTACGCATTTGATCGCGACTCCTAGGTCCTTCACCACCAGGGCTCTCATCCAGCCGACGCTCGCTGCTTCGATTGCCTTGCTGTACTCATCACTGTACTTGATCAGCTCTTGGAGTCGGCCGAAGACTCCTTTGAGCGCTCCTTCTTCCGCCATCTCCTCAAGCTTCTGGAGTGCCTTCTCTTCTGCCTGAAGAGTATCAGCAATGTTTCGCTGAGTGTTGAACTCGGTTACAGTCACTCGCGCTCTTTTAGCAACATCGAGAGCTTCGTCAATCTCTTTGTGCCTCTGATCCTTGAGTTCAGTATACTCTTTCGCTTTCTCTTCGATATCCTGTAATCGCTTCTCCTCTTCCTTCCCCAGCTTTTCCATTTCTCTGATTCTCTTCTTCAACTCCTCGGCGAGGCTGGAGAATTCTTGGTGGCGGGCCTCGAGGGTCTGCAGATGACTCGCTGTCAGGTCTAGTTTCGCTGAGCTCCCTTTGCTTGTTGCGATGAACGTTGACAGTTCTTTTTCTAGCGCAGCGATTTCAGCATCGAGTGATTCGCGTGTCTTTGCGTCGACTGATAGAGATTCTCGAGCGTTTTGCAGAGCAGTGTTGAGCTTCTCGGCTTTCGCATTCGCCTCCGCAAATCTAGCCTCGAGGCTGGCCTTCTGCGCGGTCAGGGTTCTGATCGCGGTTGGTAGTTCTTTGAAGTTGTTCTGGATTTGTTCTCCCTGGTTTTGTAGAGACTCGATCTGCTTGGTCCGAGTATTCAGAATGTTCTTGGCCGATTCAGCCTCTGCCTTTGCTCGTACCACTCCATTGCTGGCTTCAGCGATCTTTCTCTCAACGTCGAATAGTTCTTGGTTGCCTTGGGTGACGGTTAGCTCTTCAAAGTGGCGTCTCTCAGCCTCTACCTTGGATCTCTGGCCGGTAAGCTCGTCTCTCTGCTGGCGGAAGGCTTCGAGGTTCTTCTGCTCGTTCTCAAGCCCTAAGGCCGCGCTGGTGCGCTTGTTTTCAAGAGCAACTATTTGTGAGGAGTATACTCGTGCTCGCTGCTTCCCGATCTCCTTCTCGATAAGCTTTGACCTTAGAAGATCGTTTCGTTCGCGTTCAAGCCGTTCTATCCTGTTTCTTACGTCCTCGACTTTGCCCGCTGCTACCCTCAGGTTAAGATCGGCTTCTGAGAGCTGGACTTTCGCTTCGGCTTTCTTGGTTTCGAAGACACCTAGACCGATGAGATCTTCTAGGATTCGTCTTCTCTCTTCAGTGCTGATTTCTGCGAGACGGGTGATTGAGTGTTGAGCGATGAGGTTGAAGCCTGTTACTTGGATGTCGCCTGAGCTAAGAATGTCCTGTACTTGCTTTCTGGAGAGACGGCGACCGTTCATTCGATAAATTCCTTCGCCTCCTTTGGAGAATTCTCGTGATACGGTTACGAGGTCGGAGTCTACGGGAATCCTTCGATCGGAATTGTCGAACTGGACTGCTACGTAGGCGGATCTAGCGTCCCCGGTCCCGGACTTGTGGACTAGGTCAGAGAGGCTTCCGCCTCTGAGTTCTCGGGGGCTGAGTTCGCCGAGTGAGAATTTTAGCGCGTCTAGGATGTTGGATTTGCCTGAGCCGTTGGGGCCGGTGAAGACTGTGAAGCCTCGGTCGAGGTTGACTGAGACCTTCTTGTTGAAGGTCTTGAAGCCTCGGATGTCGATTCTCTTGATATAGACCAAGGCCCGGGCCCTGGAACAGTCTGAATTCTAGTTAGATAAGTTCGTCCATCCTCATTGATGTATTCGTGGATGGCTGGATTATCGGCCGAATCTTCGGTGGCGCCGCTGATAGAGCCGTATAGCTCGGAGAAAATCGATCTTCCGAAACTCGGGCCAATAAACGTCTTCGAATACGAGCTCGCTGTACGCTGACTGCCATAGCAAGAATCCACTCAAACGTTCTTCGCCCGAGGTGCGTATGACGAGATCAGGGTTCGGATTCGGAAGGTGCGCAGTGTAGAGATATTTGTGAAAAGTATCCTCGTCAATCTGCTGAGGTGAAAGATTGCCTTGATGTACGTCTTCCACTATTTTCTTCGTAGCGTCAACGATTTCCGCTCTTCCCGTGTAAGCTATGGCGAGATTCAGGAAATGCTGGTCGTACATGCTTGTCTCGTCTTCGAGACGTTTGAAAACGTCTTGAAGAGTCTCAGGCAACAGATCTGTTCGGCCAATTGCCTTGACACGTACTTTCTGGGAGTGCAGTCTACTGTCTCTTCCCAGTTTTCGGGTTTCTTCTTCGACGATCTCGAGGATCGAGTTTACTTCTTCGCTGGGTCTTGAGAAGTTCTCAGTCGAGAACGTGTAGAGCGTAAGCGTTTTTATCCCATATTCGAGGCACCAGTCGAGAACCTCTTCGCCGACCTTCGCGCCTGCCCAGTGCCCGTCGGTGGAGTTGAGGGCCTTTTCTGTCGCCCATCTTCGGTTACCGTCTAGAATTATTCCAATGTGTTGTGGCATGGGGCCGTACTTGATCTGCTCGATCAGGTACTTTTCATAGGCTTTGTAGACCCCGGCGATTCTGAGGAGGCTGTTGATCATTAGGCGATTTCCTGGGTTTCCTCTCTCTTCAGTTGGGCGTGTGCGAGCGCGGTGCCGCAGGGGCAGTCTTTCCTAGACTCGGGTATTTTTGTTATGGCTCCAGTTAGTATCTTGTTGAGCACTTGGCTAGTCTCGCTGCCCTTCTCTTCCACTTCCCTTGCTGATAATGTTCTCTGAAGCCCCGCGGCCATGTTGGAAACGAAGCTTATCGAAGCATAACACATCTCAAGTTCGCGGGCGAGGAAAGCTTCGGGGGCTCCAGTCATTCCGACTATTCCGCATCCCACTGTCCGGAGCATCTTGATCTCTGCGGGGGTCTCGTAGCGTGGTCCCTCGGTACACGCCATGACGACATCTTTGGGTGGGCTTCTGCCCGTCGCAATGGTCGAGGAGGTCAAGATTTCACGGACCTTGGGGCAGTAAGGCTGGGAGACGTCTATGTGCGTAACGGGCGAACTCTCGTAAAATGTTCCAACTCTCGACTTTGTCATGTCGACTAGGTCAGAGGGAATGACGATTTCGCCAGGTGAGAGTTGATGGTCGATCGCGCCGACGGCGTTTGTTGCTATAATGCGTTCGACTCCGAGGCTTTTCAATCCCCAGACGTTTGCTCGATAGTTCACCTTGTGTGGTGGACTTGAGTGATGTTCTCCATGTCGTGGGAGGAAGACCGCGGGTCTTGAATCTACTTCGCCGATCGTAAGGTTAGGGGTTGGTCCGTAGGGTGTTCCTAGTATTTTCTGAGTTCCTTTGAGGATGGATTTTACGCCTGAACCGCCGATGATGGCGATTGGACGCTTCACTCCTCTGGGCCCTCGTAAAGTGCGCTGAGTTCTTGGAGCGTTAGCTTCCCGCCTTTGCTAAGCTTCTTCTGAGCCGTGTCCTTTAGAGCTTCCTTGAGAGCTTCTCCCTTCTGACGCTGAATTCTCCTTTCGTCGTCTGTCAACGTATTTCTTAGTTGTAGGAATTTCTGGTTGGTTTCGGCCGTTCTCCGTTTGAGGTCGTCGAGTGTTTTCTGCTGTTCTTCACGCCTGAGTCTAAGTGTCTGGAAGGCTTCGGACAGTTGGAGGATGTCAGTGTGATGCTTCTGACTCTCAGCGGCTAGCTCTTGAATTCTGGCGTGTATCTGGTCGGCTTCTTCTCTCTGTTTGGTGATATCCTCTCTTAGCTTGAGGACCTTGTGGTAGCCTGTGACGCGGATTTCCAGGCCCCGGATCTTCGTCATCAACCGTTTCTCCTCGTCTTTCTCGAGCGATGATGTCTGGACCTGCCACTCCAGGGATGCCAGTTCTTTGTCGGCGATTGACGCCTTTGGTCGGTCGCTCATCTTCTTGAGGAGCTCTCGAAGAGTCGCGAGCTTCTCGCGCGACGTGTCTCGAAGCATGTCCCGGGTCTGCTTGAGCGCTCGGACAGTGTCATTCAAACCATCCCGAGTCTTGCGTAGATCTTGTAGTTCTTCCCTGACTCTCTGGAGTTTGGTCTTGGAGTCGTTAACCTGGTCGAGACTCTTTGATTGCTCGATTCTCAACTGTTGTCGTTCGTCGTCGAGCTTGTCGATCTCGCTCACTTCTTTGGACCTTGCCGTGCCTGGGATAACTGGTTTGTATGGAAAGGTAGATTGACCGCCTTATAGGGATTGAAGCCGGAAATCGGGGATGGTTGCAGGCTCGTCGGCCATTGAGAAGGTGGGCGATCGTCTCAGTCTAATTGGGACGATTCATGTGGATCCTAAGAGCGCCAGCTTTGTGCAGGAAACGATTCTTCGATTGAAGCCGGAGGTGGTAGCGTTGGAGCTGGACGAGGGGAGGCTCGTGGCGCTTGAGAACCCGGGTAAGTCCTCAGGACGGGGCGGTGGCGGGTCTTTCTTGGCCATGATGTTGTTGGAGAGATTCGCCGGGGAGATGACGGGATCGCCCCCAGGGCAGGAGATGCTTCGAGCTGTTGAGGCCGCCAAGGCGGTTGGGGCGAGGGTTGCTTTTGTTGATCTTCCAATTGGAATGACAGTTGGTTCTCTTCGGAAGCTCCCGCTGCGAGAAAAGGTGAGGCTGGGCGTCGATTCCGCGGTCAGCATTGCGCTCTTGCCCTTCGGTGGGTTCAACTTGTCGAAGCTGACGGAGAATTTGGAGGAGCAACTTCGGCTATTTCGACTACGCTACCCTGAGCTGAGTAGGCTTCTTCTCGATGTTCGGGAGGAGTTTATGGTGGCGAGGATTCGGGACATAATGTATTCCACGGCCGGACAGGTAGTTGCCGTGGTGGGGTATGGACACTTGAAATCCCTAGCAAAGGGACTGGCTTCTGTCCAGATGAAGCCAGCGTACTCTACAAGCATCACTTGGAATATGACGACGGGTCAGTAGCTAGTCTCACTGGTGTTAAGAGAAGAACAGCCTCGTCTCTCCCATCGTCCGGACATCTAGAGCTTCTATGTCGACCATCAAGGGCAAATCATGGACAACATTTCCGAGTAGTAGGCACCTTCGAGCAGGAGTTCCTCTGATTAGCGAGCGAATTGTCTCGCTGTCTGACTTTGCGACTTTGCCGATAGTCTCGATGTCGTGCTCGTTGGTGAAGTTGAAGATGAACACGTTGTCGGCTTGCCGGTAGATCGTCTCCTGGACAGTGTCGGGCTGGTTGGTAATGAAGGTCGTGAACAGGCCAATGTGTCGCATCCTGGTGATAATGTCGTCCCAGTACGTGTCTCTCAGGTAGAGGTGGGCTTCTTCGGCGAAGAGGAAGGCGGCTCGTAGCCAGTTGGACGAGAGGATCTTCGTCAGCTCACCTAGGAAGATCTCGACGAGTATCCGCCGGACAAGGTGGCTTTGGTTCTTCAGGTTGACAACGAGGATTCCTCCGCCGTCGATGGCGTGGAGGATCTTTTCTTCAGTTAGAGGGTTGGTCTCGTCGTAGAAGAGTCCAGATTCTAACAGAACTTGGAGCCGTGAGACGAGCGCTTCTCTGACGCTCTCATGGCAGCTCCACGACTGAACAGCCTGAATGAGATTAGGTAGAGTCAGGTCGCCCTTTGACTCTAGATCCCGCCAGATAGTACTAAACACCTTCGAGGACGTTGCTGGGAGATCCAGAGCATTGCTCAGGACCCCTGCCATTGTCCGAAACCCAAGCTTGGCGAGAGCGAAGTTGATCCCGCTTCGAGGCGCAATCACAGTGAGTCTCGATGTGGATAGGCGTCCGTCCTTGGACTTGTGGAGGTTGACGTATTCGCCGTTCACATCTAGAACTATACAGGGTGCTCCAAGTCCGGCCATTGATAGGAGCAGAAGTTTTGCGAGGTGGGACTTACCCGTCCCTTTGCGCCCCGTGATGATGTTCAGGCCACCGTCAAGGCCCCCCGCGTCGATTTGGACAGGGTCGCCGTCGTTGTGGCCGACTGTAAGTGGCCTCTTTCCACCATTCATGATTAGACGGTTGATCGGATAGGCACGTATGCGGGAGGAGGTTCGGGACGGTAGCCATGATGTGTTGGGTGAAAGGTCCTTTTCTCCTGTAATTGTTCCTCTGATCTTGCAGACCGCCAGCCGCGTGTCTTTCAGCGCGTCTACTTCACTGGAAATGTTGAGAGGGTCCATGTCCTCTCCAGACAGTTCGCCGTCTGTCATGACATCTCGGAGGATGTCTTCAAGGATTCCCGGGACATTGGCGTATTGCAGGTCGATTACTTGGACGAGCAGGCCCTTAGCTAATCCAGGATCCTCTATCAGCAAATAGTCTCCTCGCTGGACATGTTCGTCGGGAAAGGCGATCAGCTGGACCTGATCACCCTCCTTCCGATAGATTCGCAAGGCTAGGCCACGTACCTGCTTGTGCCGAAAGGTCCGAAAAGTGATCGTCGAAGGCTAGGACGGGACTGCAGCGTTATGTGGTGGTTTGACGCAACGAATCGTTGGACTGCAAGAATCTCGTTGGCCGTGAAGGTGCTAAATATGTGGGCGATTCTGAGAGTCTCTGGATAACCGTGGAAAATGACATCGGTGCCAGCTAGTCGTTCAAGCGCTTGTTGTGCTTCTTCCCGGCTCGACTCTCGATCAATGTCTGTTCTGAAGAGGAATCCGTCACTGGATAGTTTTGCTACATACACTCTGCCTAGGAACCTAACGGGGTATGGTGGATATTCGCCTTCGACTAGGGAGCTGATGTCGATCTGGTGGGGGCTGTCTTTGTCGTTTGTGAGTCCGAGGATGTTTCTTCCGCCAACTGTCAGCTGAGTTGCTTTGGATATGCCGATTACGATGGAATTATTTTGGCGGGCCGTAGCTAGAATCTTGTTGACGCGGGCCGCTGGGTTATCTGGAGTACCCGCAGTGAGGGATCCATCGATCAACAAGATTCCGTCGTGCAGTGATTCTGACAAGACCTCCTGGACCCAGCGTTCAACGTGGTTCCGGAGTCGGGTGAGGACCCGGAGGGTTTTCAGTGATAATCCGCCGAAGGCGCGAGACTCATCTTCGCGATACTGGCTTACATCTTCACAGTTTGGGACGTGAAAGAGTAGGGGGCCCCATCGGGTATAGAGAATCTTGCTCTGTTGCCTCCACACCCCGACTGCACGGATTGCGAAGATCATGCCGGTCTCTGTCTCGCCGATCTTCACGCTTGATGCGTCGCAAGCGACCACTGGCACGAATTCTTTCGCGGGATTGATTGCGCATCGCTTCAGTCCTGACGAATTTAGGGAGCCGCCGATTTCGAGTCTCTCTTCAGAGTCAGCGTCGTCAACCCCCATTTCCACGAGAGAAACTGGTCGTGGGTTGAACTTCGAACCCTGAAGTGACTGCATTGACCGAGTCGAAAGCTCTACCAAGGAATCTGGGATTGATGGTAGTCCGATGACTTCCGGTATGCTTTTTATTTGGTGAAGAGGCTCAGTAGTCTCTTGGGTGCGGTGGAGCAAGGTTAGATTTCCCCAGTTTCAGACGGGAAACCCCCCTTTCCCGTCTGTCCCCGCACCCGTTTACGTATCATCCTGAAGCGGTCACCGTTTTTTCGGTGGGTGATGAGGCGGCCCTTGCGGTGAGGCCCTTTGCGATCTCGTGAGCCTTCCGTATTCCTTGCATGCTGAGCTTGTAGGATCCGTCGCTTGTTCTGTCGATGAGTCCGGTTTTTGTCATCATTGCTAGGGTGTTACGGACTGTCTTGACTGCTTTTCCGATGGCTCGGCTGATGGCTTCGGGGTCCATCTGCACGTTGGGCCGCGTGCCGACAGCATGAGCGACCCTGGCAGCTAGGAGTACTATGGCGATGGAGTTCTCAGCAGACATCTCGGGCTTGAGTAGAACAGCCTCCCCTTCTGGGGTCAGCTGGACTGCGCTGGAAAGATCGTCAACCATAGACGAGTAGTCTGGCGAGAATGTTAGCTTGGAAGCCAGCGAGTAGTTCGGTAGAACCTTGGCAGCGAACTGCATGACTTCGCGGACAACCGTCTCTAGGTCTCCTTCGGCTGTGTGTTTGATGTCTCCCCATTCGATCTGGACTTTGATCTTGGGTTGGTCTGGCAATTTTTCCTACTTCTCCGGAAATTGTGTCACTCGTGGCATCAGGTTCTTGATGACGACTCTGGTACCCATCGTTGTGAGTCGGTAGGAGCCCTTGCCGACTCGTTCGACGAGTTGGTCGTTGCAGAGTTCGCTTAGCCGACCGGCTACGGTGCCGGTTGACCGTCCCGTGGTCTTGGTAATCTCGTCGAGTGAGAGGGTGTCGCTTTCTCTCTTGCCCATTTGATGTTGTAGGCGTGATCCTGCGAGGTGTATCATCATGAGTTCCTTGTCTTTGAGTTCCTTCAAGTCCTTCAGAACGACTAGGCCTTCGGGAGATACTGCGAGAATTCCGGTGCAACTCTGGAGGAATTCCACGCTATCAACTGAGAGTACAAGCTTGGAGACGAGCTCGACCGATGGATAGACTCTAGAGAAATATGAGAGCAATTCTCTAAGGACTGTCTCTGGGCTGCCGATGATCCTGTTTTCGACTCCGGAATGCTTCAGAACCACTTCTATTGCTCCGGCGGGTGCGGCTGAGTTGGACTCGTGTTCAAGGACTTCTAAACCGGACATTATTCGTCTTGCCCGTTCTGTGCAGAGAGTTGAGATATAACGCTTTTCTATCCCGAACATCGACTGACAAGATGTTACTTTCGAAGTCGGGAATGAAAGTGAAAGTATTTCGGCTCGAATTGTATGTCGGGCTGGACGACAAGGTGTTACTCCTCGCCGAACATCTAATCCGCGAAGATGCTCTTGAATTGCGGGACCGAACCTTCTTCTATCTCTTGGAGACTCGTCCAGGCGCCTCAATTTGGACTACAACGAGCTGAAAATACAGGTCCTCAGTCTGTTCGACGCTTCTGGGGAGCTGGATAGCGAGAAGGTCCGTACCCGTCTCGTCGGCGCAAAGATTGAGCTGTCGGACAAGGCTGTAGAGATGGCGCTTCTACGATATTTCAGACAGGGTCTGCTATCCCGGACTCGACGGTCGGGAAGATTCCAGTATGGACTGACTGAGAAAGGGCTCGCGCGCAGAGACTGGTTGTCGAAGGCTAAGTGATCTTCTGTAGGCGAGGGAGGATGTCGTTCTGAATCCATTGTACTCCAGCGCCTGAGAGAACATAGTTTCCTCGTTCCGTTATGACTTTGCCTTCCCGTCGCAGTTCACTGATTCTAGCTCTGACGATACTCTCGCCGGTCGTCTTCCATGAAGAACTGAGAAGAGAGCTGAGATCATCGTCTCCTAACGGCTTGGGATGCATGGAGAACATGACTAGCGATATGGCCTCCTTCGCCGAGAGCGTGTCGACCGGTACTGTAAGGTGGGGTTTTCCCTCAGAAGTGAATTCGACGATACCTGCTATTCCGACAGCCTGTTCTGGAGCTGCCGTTGGACCGAGAGAGAGTTGAGGTGCAACTGAATAGTTGCCTGTGGGTCCGAGTGTCTTCTCAAGATCCTCAAACTGTTCTCTGACGTAATCGTGATCTCCTTCAAGCTCGACTTCAAAATCCCCTTTTCGGATTCTGAACCTTAGCTTTTTCTCGGAAGACAAGACCGGAACGCTTTCGCTCGTCGGGTCTAATTAGGGTTTATCGAATCACAACGGAACGAGAAGGTAGAATGAGAAATCCTTTGATAGTAATGCTCTAGGAGCTCCGATGATCCATACGTGATCGACCCCATAATCATCCTAATCGTCGAGATCGCCCTAATCATAGTAGGTTCCGCGCTATTCACTGAGGCTCTGATCAGAGGCCTCAGCAGACTCGTAAGAAGGGCCGGGGCGCACGCCGGGCTGGCCCGTAGCATACGCGAGGGATTTACCCTTGTCTGGATCACGTTAGCAGGAGTTGCGATTCTCAGCCTTACCGGAATCGCCTCCGAATTCTCATTCCTCACAATCTCTGGAATCGTAGGGCTAGCTGTATCGCTCGCGCTGCAGAATACATTGTCGAACATTATCTCGGGGGTTCTCTTGCTTTCGGACGGTGTTCTTCGACTGGACGATTCTGTCGAGTATAGCGGGGTCAAGGGTGTCGTTGTGAAGATAGGATTACGCGCTACTTGGGTGAAAACCGACCACGGAGATATTGCAGTAATCAGCAACAACTATCTAGCGAACGGTCCCCTGGTCAACCACTCTGCCGCCCAGAGGCTCGAAAGAAAGCTACGATTCTAGTGCCGTAAGCTCAAGGAGTTCGGAGGTGTGCTGGTAGCTCCATGATCTTATGTTCGATCTCGTCCCTGATTTTTCTCACTTCTTCCAAAGATTTGCCCTTAGGGTCTTCGATATGCCACTCGACCAGCTTCTTCTGCATCTTAGCAATAATCGGTTTCGGACACGCCTCTTCGATGGAGCAGCCCATTGTTACAACGAGGGTTGCGTCCCGGATCAACTTGGGTGTGAGGGTCTTCGGTTGGTTGGATGAGATGTCTATTCCACGTTCTCGCATAACATTAACGACGGTAGGGTTGATTCGCGTGGAGGGTATTGTGCCCGCGCTCTGCGCGTTCATTCCGTGTTTCTTGGCAAAGGCCTCGGCCATTTGGCTTCGCCCGGCGTTTTCAACACAGACGAACAGGATCGGAGCCTTCGCCAAATCTAGCCCTCACTAGGAATCTGAAGACGAGTCCTGCGATTAAGCCCCCGGCCAAGGGTCCTATCACGTAAACGTAGAGATTCGTCAGATGCCCTGACGCAAGCGCTGGTCCTAGGCTTCGGGCCGGATTGAGCGAGGCGTTGGTCAGTGGACCCAGCGCGAGAATGATGAGGAACAGCGTCGTCCCGATGAGCGCGGCTTCTCCAGGCTTCTTATGAATCCTCAAAGAGGCCAAGAATCCTGACATTGCAAGGACAAAGGTCCCCGCAGTCTCCAACAGTATACCAACAGGAATGCTCACGCCGCTGGCCAGTTTCGTGGTGCCGAGGTCGGCTGGGGACCCGAATTGATCAAAGATGAATTTCAACGTGAACGCCCCGAGCAGTCCGCCCAGAACTTGGGACGAAACGTATAGGAGAAACATTTCTAGAGTCGTTTTTCCAGCGATCCTGTGGGCGAGGGTTATTGCTGGGTTGATGTGGGAGCCGGAAATTCTGCCGAGTAGAAGTATGACTAGCGCAACCGTGGCTCCAAATGCGAATCCGATGATGACGAGGGCCTCGAAAGTAGTGATACCTTGAGCCAGAGAGACTGCTGCAACGGTCCCCGGTCCGATAAGCACGAGAAGGTAGGTGCCAAGAAGTTCTGATAGACAGCGTGCTCTCCGGCTCGCGTGAGGATGTGATGACAAGGCTGAGGTGTCGTGGTTTTTGGCTCGCGTCTAAACCCTTGTTCGGAAGACCTGTTCAAACGCGTTTGGTTTAGAGTCGTAAGATAGATGAACCTAGGGGTAGACGCGGGGGCTCGTGCGGCCGTAGTCTAGCCTGGTCTAGGACATAGCACGGGAGCGTCCAGTGGGCTTCCAACCCAACGACCCGGGAGGCCATCAGTTCGATGGTCCGGGAATTCAAATCCCGGCGGCCGCACCAAAATAATTTCGCGGTCACGATTCTCGAAAGACGGTTGTAAAGATCAGCCTGCGCAGCCAGTGAGGACCTGGTTCTTCTCGGGGAGCGAATCGGCCTCTGGGTGCGAACCCGGATCGGGCGCCCTTGCTTACTAGGCTGATCGCTTCTATGTCCTCAGCGTCGACTTGCTGGTTAAGCCAGACCTTGTTTCTTTGGTTGAACTTCGCTTTATCCAGTGAATATTGGAACCAACAAAACTGGGTCCTGTTAGGTCTTCCTGGTACTGGCATGTACTGGTTGACTGATAGGCCCCACGGGTAGAAGTTGAGAGTCAGGTTGGGAAAGATGAACCACCAGAGAGCGAAGACTCGATTGTCGTCATGTTCGGATCCTTGAACCGGTTTGCAATTTGTTGCGAATCAAAACCATCTTCGGGTCGCCGGGCGTAGGCCCACTGTAGGGCACTATGTTGATAGAGTTCTGTGGTATACGTTTCTAAGTCGATAGCGTCAGCCAATCCTCCGGGTCCCTTGTGGACGAAGCGAATGTGATAGTTGTCCATGTAGTTCCAAGCATGCTGCTTCCAATTACCGTCAACCTCTCGGACTTCGTCGGGAACCGGTTTGTAGTTGAATGACTCAAGGTCGATTCCAGGGATTGACGCCTTGACGTTTTCTGCAATCTTCCTGAAAGATGCCAAGGGTTCTCTCAGACACACAGTGGTGAGCGGACCCCAGTTCTCTACATGCAGTTTTCTTAGATTGTCAGACTTTCTCGGGAAATCTTCTCGCTAATCAAAGCCCCTATGAAACACGAATCTTCCTTTAGAGTCAAACTCGCGATCGTGTTGGGGACAGACAATGGAGCCGCCAATGCTGGCCGATTCTACAAGAGGATGCCAAGCATTGGTGCAGACATTCGGAAAGCAATTGATCTCCCTCTTGGAGTGCTTTGAATGAAGAGAGGTTTTTCCGATGAGAAAGAATGGGACTCGAGAGCCTGGGTTGTTGGGAAACCCGCTGAAACCTGTTGAATTCCCAGGTAAACCATGACGAGGGACAAGCATCCAGGTCTTGTTGAAAATAGTCTCTAGTTCGAGTTCGAGAAAGTTCGGGTCTATGAACGCTGAGTCTGGCAACGATTCCGCTTTTCTAATATCTGGATGTACGAAGAAATCTCTGGTCGAGAACTCCCTCATAATAGAAATCCAACCCTTCGCACAAGAGACCGAAGGCCAGGTATATAGTGACACAGGTTAATTCTTACCATTTGTCCGCGAGGTCTTCGCGCGGGACGTGTCCGTAGTTTCCGGTTTAGGCAGTTTTGTTTCGCAGGAACGAATTTTTTGGGAGATCTCGTGATCGGTAACGGGTTTGGTAACCGTGAATGGTAACAGATGGTCTTGGGGGTCTGGTCTCAACGGGTTCTGGGAGGGCGGTCTACCGGACGGCGGTTGCGGTTAATGGTCGACTCTGGAATGGTCTTCTCCGGAGCGATATCTTGTTATAAGTGTACGTGTAAACATAAACATAGACATGGGCGTCAAGACGATCACCGTCACAGAGGAGGCTTACAAGATGCTTGCGAAGGAGAAGAAAGAGGACGAGAGCTTCTCTGAAGTCATAAAGAGGCTCACGAAGGAGCGGGGAAAGCTCAGCGATTCTCTTGGAGCCTGGAAGATGAGTGATGAGGAGGCTCAAGAGATTTTCTCCAGCCTTAAACGACACTGGAAGAAATCGACCGTGAGAATTCGAGGCAACGCCGAACACTCTTGAAATGTCTCGATACCGACCTGCTTGTAGGAGTATTACGGAAGCAGGAGAAGGCAACCCGGAAAGTCGAGGAACTCGACAGACAGGGAAGACAAGCCACCACGGCCGTCAACGCATTCGAACTCTTCTACGGAGCCTCCAAGTCGAGAATGGTCGAAGAAAACGTCAGGGAAGCCAACAGACTACTTTCTAGGCTTGAACTGCTCCCCCTCTCCATGAGCTCCGCGGAGAAGGCCGGCCTCCTATTCGGAGGACTAGAACTCAAAGGTCTTCCAATAGAGTTTAGGGACTCTATGATTGCAGGAATCGCCCTAGAACATAGGCTTACCCTGGTGACGAGGAACAGAAGAGACTACGCAAGAATCCCCGGACTCACCATCGAAGAATGGTAGCAGCCCTACTGTCTCCGACCCGTCAGATTTGTGCACACTGAACTTCCACCCTATCAGCCCGAAAAACCCCGGGGCGCTTCCGGTTTCGGCAGTCTGTGTCGCAAGGAGCAACTACTACTGACATTTCTTGAATGGTGAGGGTCTGGTAACCGTGAACGGTAACAGTCGGATTGCCAACGGCGAGAACAAAGAGAGCAAGACACGGCTGGACCCTGCAAAAGCGGCCGGTTCTGATTTCGTGAAGGTCTGTCTCGGTTATCCTGATCTTTCGAGTCTCTGTCTGGACCCGGGACGGAGGAATGAGGTCTTGGGTCCGTTTGTTTGCGAGTATGATCTGTGCTGCGAGGATCTCGTAGGTTTCTCTAGGGTTATGGTTTTCGAGGAGGCTCTTGACGCTCTTCAGGTCTGCCGTAGGTTTCTGGGGGAAGCTGCTCATGGTCTTAATTCGCCATTTTTCTCGGCTTGACTTCTATATCTCGACGGAAATATGAAGAGAGTTGGAAACAAAAGTCCACAGATGATACTTTCTTGGTACCATGTCAAGAACAGGTGGAGTGTATCGTGTTGCAGTAGAGAATGAGGCCGAGGTAATACGTGGGGATCCATGCGACTATCGAGCCGATGAGTGCGACAAAGCCGAGAATGTCTCTCTGATCGTCCTTCAAAGGAAGGAACAAGAGACCTAGGGCTGAGAGGAAAGTAACTATGAAGGGCAACGAAAGAAGTGCGAGGAAAATCAATGCCGACGGGTCCGGGAAGAAAAGGGACCCTTGAGAGAGTGCAGTAGATAGTAGAATAATTAGTAGAATAATTTCAGCGACTGTTCCTATGCCTCCTACTGTCAGGCCCAGTAGCGAAGTCGCCTTGAGAAGTCTTCTCAACTCCAGCCATCTCAGCTTTGGGATTGCACATTCATCTCTCGAGGAGCTGGAGTGCGGGTCTCCCGGCTGTAAAGTCTATCGGGAAAGGTGAGTCGAAAAATTCTATGCAGGTCTTCTAATAGCAGGTGCGTAGGGACACGAACCGCTCAGGAGCTTCTTTTGCAGAGTTCACACAACCTCTAGCCCTAGCCTCCAATTCAGAAGTACCACCCCCGGGCTCCCGGGCCGGTTGGTTAACGTCGATCATGGTTGATTCTTCAGATATCCTAGTTGCGTGAGCCGTTCTCGTAAGAGGAGGATAGGGAGAAAGGTCTGCTGAAACTAATACTGAAGATGTTTCGACTAGTTTGTCTGAATCTTCCTCTGGCGCTTTTCGTTCTGCTCTCTTGGACATATTCGACTAGCTCGTAGGACTATGCAGGTTGTAATGGGCGAGGATGAGGTTGGTGAGGGGTCTGAGGTTAGGAAGAGTATCGATGCTCGGCGTCAGTCTGAGCGGAAGGTTATGATCGAGACGGTTCAGGATCTGATCCAGACTTCTCACAGATATGCTAAGTCTCAGTATACTCCTAATGCGCAGCGGGTCAGGTGGACCAAGCTGGCTGGTCAGTTGATCTGGTATAAGGATAGATCTTGAAGAATTTCAGTCTTGAGGCTTTGACGATTGAGCTTGAGGCTCTGAAGAGGAGGATGATTGAGTCGGAGGAGCAGAGAGAGCATCAGAGCCTCCCCAGGAATTATCCGACAATTATCTTTCGCAAACCAGACGAGGACAAAGCCGAGGATGGCGAGACCCATGCGGAGGCTAATGAAAACGTATCCGGCTTCAGCTGATCTGGAGGCTGCTATCGTCCCAGTTTTCCGCCGCGGGCAATGTCGCTCTTCGGTGTTTGGCGGAAGATGATGAGCACTCTATCCTTCGAGTAGCCAAGGGTCTCGGACACTATCTCAGTCAAGGATTCGGCGAGTTGCCTCTTCTGGCCCGCCGTGATCTTCGAGTCGAGGAGCTCCACTCTGACCGTAGGCAAACCCTAGCTAACCACTCTCGAGAACTGAGACGCCGGCCCGACTAGCGTTCTCCCGCTTATACTCTAGAATATTGACGCGGACATCTTCTCGAGGGCAATGGAGAATTCTCACAACCGCTTCTGTTGTTTTCTTCATGAAGGCGAGTTTCTCGTCCACAGTATGGTCGCCCTCGACCATGTTGATCTCGACCCTAGGCATGTCGGGTCAGTTTAGCTCCGATATCGACGACCTATATGCCTGTTGGCGAAGACGGGTCTACCGTGCCGTCGACAAGGTCGAAACCGACGAGTAGATGTGGCCACTATGAACAGGTAAAGGTAGGCACGAAATGGAAATGTACAGCCTGCGGACAGATCCTGACAATTTCGGAGAGTATTCAGAACTCCATTGAATTGTCCGAGGTCATGAGGATGGCAGTTGAGAGCAGAGTACCGTTGAGCGAGAGTCTGGATGTATTGTTGGGACGCAGAGAGTGGGAGGAAGTACGTGCGAAGATCCCGACTGCGAGGGGATCATCTACCCGGATCCCAAGGCGGCGCGGAGTCAAGAGAAGGCCGGTCAGCTAGTTTGGGTTATTTCCCTGGGGGACGCAACAAGTTTCGGGTCGGCGTGACAAGAGTCTCCCTGAGGGTGCCAAGGAAGTCGCTTGGAAAACGCCTGAGGATCCAGGTCGATGACAAAATCTGCGTGACGGTTGCGAGGATGCGAACGTGGTTGTTGATGCGCCCCTGTTAAGATCCCGCTAGCAGTAGACCGCCTAGAAAGAAACGGGTATGCTGGTGAGTCTCGTGACGTAGAAAAGTGGTTGATTCTGGAATCCCGTGAGTACGAATAATGGTTCGATTGCTCTTAGGGTCGTCTGATGTTTGTTACTCGAAGCTTGAACTGCAAGGTCTTCCCAGCCATAGGGTGATTCCCGCTCCTCCCGTACGCCTTCTCGGGTGGAATAACAACCTCCTTCTCCTCATTCACCTTCATACCCATCAAGGCCTCGTCAAAACCCTGAATCACCTTACCAGTTCCTAGAATCACCATCAGAGGCTTGTAATCCCGAGCCGCATTGTATAGCCCCGCATTCTTCGCTTCTTTTTCCATTGAGGTGTCGAAAATCTTCCCGCCAGGGAATTTTCCGATATAGTGGACTGAGACGGTGTCTCCTTTCTGGGCTTTCAGTTCCAAGCTCATGATTCGTCGCTCAAGGGAGTCTAGTTTTGGCTCTAAATAGCTAACGGTCAAACAGTGCGATAAGACGTCACCGACCTTACTCACGGGTTAATTTATACGCATCAACGACTCGTGTTACGGTTATGATGGCTGAGAAGCAGACCCCGAAAGCTCGCTTCTCCACAAAACTCCCGAATGGAGACTTCCTAGGAATCACCATATGGCCAGGAAAAACTGAACCATCCGCAGAAGTCGTCACAGTTCAGATCCGTCATCCATCCGGCAATGGTTGGGAGACAACCGCTCGAATTGCACTCTATCGAACACCGGACGGAAAGTACTCCCTACTTCCGGAAAGGCCGGTAACAAAATCTTCAGAAAAGACGGAAGCAGTAGCAATAGGTGCAACGGATAGAGATTAAGAAAGATGTCTACTAGCGAGTTAGTGTTGGAAGAGACCCCATACCTGAACCTAACGACAAGAGGCAGGAAGACGGGGCTGAAACATGACGTTGAGCTCTGGTTCGCGTTCGAGGACGGAAAACTGTTCTTCCTTGCACACGAATCCTCTCACTGGTGGAAGAACGTCGTCAAGACTCCAAGGGTCGAAGTGGAAGTCTCAGAGATCCTCTTCGAGGGAACCGGTAGACTCGTCCCACAGAAACTCGAACACACCTTCGAACTCTTCCGACGAAAGTACGGAAGGGAACAGGTGGAAAGATGGTACGGGGGCGAGAGGTCAAAGCGGAAGGCGGTCGAGATACAGCTTGGACGGGTCCTTGGAAAGAAGCCGAGCGGCAAGAGCAGCCTCATAGAGATAGCCAGGTTCCGTTAACTCTTTGTTGGAGTTGGCTTCGGGGCATCGACTCCAGGGATTACCGTAGGCGTCGGATTCCCCATCACCGATTCATCTGCCCCGCCTTGCGCCTCCATAACGGTGGGAGGCCGGGAACGTGCGAACCTCACCCGTCCCCCTCGGAATCTCTAATGTTCCACTCTTGATCTTGAAGCCGTAACAGGAGACTAGAAAGGATCTGGCAGTATAAGGCTGTCTGGTGGGGAAGCCTCTCTTGAGAGACTTCTTCCTAGCCGCTAGTATTCCAGCTGCTGCTTATCGCGCAGAGCTTGTAATAACTTGGAGAATCATAATGGGCCAGCTGATTATAGGAGAGGAGT
>Ga0209239_1000044_pt1 | contig 73254 bp, 61 predicted proteins | sample GraSoi013_2_20cm_FD_185824 | JGI IMG/M metagenome (GOLD analysis project Ga0209239, IMG submission 185824) | Grasslands soil microbial communities from the Angelo Coastal Reserve, California, USA - Sample 10_02_2013_2_20cm (SPAdes) (version 2) | ecosystem: Environmental > Terrestrial > Soil >...
CCCTCCCTGCTGATTCTCGCAGTCACTTGCAGAAACCAATAAACCACAAAGAATGCAATCCTCGGGCTCTAGCCGCAGTGTTGATGCGATCCCACAGCACAGGTCATTTAAACTGGGGGATGGCAAGTCGCTTTCTCCTCTTGACAATCAGTAGGAGAGGTGTATCCTTCCACTTGATTCTCAGGAGGAAGGCGTTTATGGGGGATAAGTCCGGTGATCTCGTCCAAGGCACTCTGGACATGCTCATTCTGAAAACGCTGGCGCTCGAACCCATGCACGGATATGGGATCGCTGTGCGGCTCGAACAGATGAGCAAAGGCGTTTTCCGACTCAATGCAGGTTCGCTGTTTGTGGCCTTTCAGAGGTTGCAACGAGATGGGCTGATCCGAAGCGAATGGAAAGCCACCGAGAACAGCAGGCGCGCAAAGTATTACGCCTTGACAGAGCAGGGGCGAAAGAGGCTCAACAGCGAAACACGAGAATGGGGAAGGCAGGTGGCGGCGATCGCCAGAATCTTGGAGGCGTCGTAGCGTAAGGGGAAAACCGATGTCCTTACTCCGAAATATGGCAAGCGGGCTCCGGTCGCTGTTCCGAAAGGAGCAGGTCAGTCAGGAACTGGATGAGGAACTAAATGGCTTCCTCGATATGGCAGCCGAAGAAAAGATGAAGCAGGGGATGAGCCGTAAGGAAGCGCTTCGCACCGTGCGCTTGGAGCGGGGGAATCTCGAAGGTACGAAGGAAGTCGTCCGCTCTGCCGGCTGGGAATCTTTTGCGGAGGCGTGCTGGCGAGACTTACGCTACGGACTGCGTCTGCTCCGCAAAAGTCCCGCCTTTACCGCGGTCGCCATCCTCACTCTCGCTCTCGGCATCGGCGCCAACACCGCAATTTTTTCGCTGCTGAACGGCTTGGCGTTGCGCGACCTTTCTGTTCCTCATCCTGAGCAACTCGTGCGCTTCGGGGCGCATGTTCCCGGCGATGATTACGCCGCATTGTCGCTGCCCATGTTTCAGGAGCTCTCCCGTAGCCAAAAGGTGTTCTCGGGGACGTTTGCCTGGTGGCCAGATATCGTCTTCGACGCGGAGATAGATGGCTCACTCGCACGAGCGGATGTCTGGGGCGTTGACAACAACTTTTACCGCGAACTGGGCGTTGTTCCGGAAATTGGCCGATTGTTCGATTCTGAGGACGAAAATCTGAGTGCCAACGCCGCCACGCAAGTGGCCGTGCTCAGCTACGGCTTCTGGCAGAGCCATTACGGGGGCGCGGCGGACGTTATCGGCAAAACTCTAAAGATCGACGGAATTCCATTCACCATCATCGGCGTGACGCGCAAAGGGTTTACCGGACTTAGCGCCTACATGGAAATGGGCGTAACGCTTCCGCTTCCTGCAAGGCAACTGTTTGGAGGCGAGGCAGACATGCAAAAGTATCTGCAACGCCGCGCTGCGCGCTGGTTGCAAGCGGCAGGGCGGCTCAGGCCTGGCGTTACGCTCGAACAGGCGCGCGCACAGCTTGGCTCGCTGTGGCCAGAGATTCGACAAGAGATGGTTCCTCCTGACAAGACATTTGCAGACCTCGGCCGCTTTCGCTATCTGCAGCTCAAGGTGGAATCCGGCGCAAGCGGAGAGGCGTCGTTATTGCGTAAACGCTTCTCCCAACCGCTTTACATTGTGCTGGCGATTTCCGGCCTCGTCCTGCTGGTTGCCTGCGTTAATCTCGCCAACTTGATGCTGGCTCGCGCCGCGTCACGGAGCCACGAGATGGCGGTGCGAGCCGCATTGGGAGCGGGCCGCGCGAGAATCGTCCGTCAAATGCTGACGGAGAGCGTCATGTTATCCGTAGCTGGGACGCTTGCCGGATGGATCTTTGCGCATTGGGCCAGCCACGCCATTTCAGATTTTATTCTCGGAGAGATTTACAGTGTTCCTGCAGCCCTAAATCTTGCGCCGGATTGGCGAATCCTGGGATTCGCATCAGGGATGGCAATACTCATGGGAGTCTTGTTTGGGCTAGCTCCAGCGTGGCGTGCCACTCAAGAAGATCCCAACGTCGCCCTCCAGCATGGCTCTCGCACATTGGGAAAAGGAACTAGTCGGCTCGGCGGGCGCTTGATCGTCGCGCAAGTAGCGTTGTCGTTGGTATTGCTGATGGGGTCTGGACTTTTCGTGCGCACACTCAAGAAATTGCGCGACGCTAATCCGGGTTTTCGGACGCATTCGCTCCTAGACGTGAGTCTCCATCCGAAACCGAACGGATATAAAGACCTGGATCTTGTGAATTATTACCGTCAGTTGATTGATCGGATTGCAGAGGTCCCGGGAGTGGAATCCTCAGGAATGATGCGCGCAATATTTGGGAACGTACTCGAATGGACTGAAAGAATACGAATCACCGGGAGCGACGCAGAAGGACTTGAAGCTGACTTCGAAATGGCCACGCCGGGGTTCTTCGAAACGGCTGGGATAACCCTCTTACAAGGCCGTAGGTTTGAATGGCAAGACGACGATCATGCGCCCGGCGTAGCCATAGTGAGCCAGAACTTTGCCCAGAGACTCTTCCCAAATGACAACGCCATCGGCCAGCGCCTCGATGTCATGAACGCGCGGAACTGGCGGAATCTGAAAATCATCGGCGTGGTCAGCAATGCCAGCCTGTACGACATTCGTAAGGCGCAAACCCCGACGGTGTACCTCCCCTCGACGCAATACAAAGACTTCATGGGGTGGCCCGAACTGCTTGTCCAGACAAGCCTGCCGCCTGCCGCAATAGCGGATGCACTGCGACGAACGGTTGAATCGCAGGGACGTGAATATGTTTTCTCGATCAAGACGGTACGGCAGAACATTGACCGCTCCATTCTGCAAGAGCGGGTTACCGCCATGCTCTCGACGTTTTTCGGCGCGCTGGCGCTCTTGCTTGCGGCCATTGGGCTTTATGGGCTGATGGCGTATGCCGTGACGCAGAGAACGCGTGAAATCGGCATACGCATGGCCTTAGGAGCTAATCGGTCAGGTGTTCTCCGGATCGTTCTACGAGAAGTGATTGTGCTCGTGGGGACGGGAGTGGGCATTGGACTGCCGTGCGCACTCGCGGTCACACGGTTGATTAATCACATGCTGTACGGGGTCTCGCCGAATGATCCCGTCACCCTGGCCTGGGTTGTCGGTGCGTTGCTGGCGGTTGGCCTTCTCGCTGGATATTTGCCCGCGCGGCGGGCGATGAAGGTCGATCCCCTCGTGGCCTTGCGTTACGAGTGAGCCCTATGAGGATCACAATGAAGGATGCAAATGGGAGCGACATGAATCTGGCGATAGGACCGCGCTGATCACTGGTTCACGAACTTTCGGGTTGAAGTAATTCCCTTGCCCTCGGTGGCGGCGACAGTTTGGCCTGCGGGAACGTTTGAAAGATGATCGAGTTGGCCGCTTGGCCAGCGGATTTCGACGATGTCGGCTTTATCATTATGCGCGAGGCCGAAAGTCAGAACTAGTTCGCTGGCGGAGAGGTAGCTGGAGCCGCTGCGAAGCATTTGAGTTTGCGTTTCTCCGCCGGTGGTGAGTTTAACGATTGCGCCGATGCCATTGCGATTGGATTTTGTACCGATGAGTTTGATGCGCAGGCTGCGATTCGAAGCGACGGCGCCTTGCGCTTCGTTGCGAAACAGATAAACCGGGCCACCATTGGTGGAGAGCAGCAGGTCCAGGCGGCCGTCGTTATTGATATCGGCGTAGGCGGCGCCGCGCCCGACGCGGGGCGAAGCGAAGGCTGGGCCGAGTGATTTCGTCACTTCTTCGAATTTTCCCTTGCCGACATTGCGGAACAGATGCGGCGGCATCGCGTATTTTACGTTGGCCTGCACGCGCTGAATGTCGGCATCGATGTGGCCATTGGCAACGAGAACGTCGGGCCAGCCGTCCAGATCGTAGTCAAAGAAAAAGCAGCCGAAGCCGAGAGTGAGCAGGGAAGCACGGCCGATTTCCGAGCGCGGAGCTTCGTCGACGAAGAGTCCTTTTCCTTCGTTGTGATAGAGCGAGAGCATCTGGTTCGAGAAATTGGTGATCAGGAGGCTGGGGAAGCCAGAGTGATCGTAGTCGGCGGCGTCCACGCCCATGCCTGCACGCGCCACGCCGTCTTCGCTGAAAGCGATTCCCGCGACGACGGCTTTTTCGGTGAAGGTGCCGTTACCGTTGTTGTGATAAAGCTTGTTCGGCTGAGTGTCATTCGAAAACAAGAGATCGGGCCAGCCGTCATTGTCGAAATCAAGCACGGCGACGCCGAGAGTTTTTGAGGTGGGATCGCCGAGACCCGCTTTTTGCGTCGCGTCTTCAAACGTGTCGTTGCCGCGATTGTGCCAGAGGCGAACGGAAGTGCTCTTGTAAGATTCCGGCGTGCAGTAGGATTTATTCTTGCCATCGAGGGTGCAATAGAGATCGGTCTCCGGCGTCCACTGGACATAGTTGCCGACGACCAGGTCGAGGTGGCCATCCTTGTCGTAGTCGACCCAGGCGGCGCTGGAGCTGAGTTCCTTCGGTCCGAGCAGTCCTGCTTCTTGCGTGACATCAGTGAACCTGCCGTTACCATTGTTATGAAAAACGTGGCTTTGGCCGTAGGCAGAGACGAAAATATCGTCGTAACCGTCATTGTCGTAATCCCCGACGGCAACACCGAGTCCAAACATCTCGATGTCGAGCCCGGCTTTGTGGGTTACGTCGGTAAAGGTGCCGTCGTGATTGTTGTGATAGAGCTTAGGAGTGGAATGCTTCTGGACGTGGCCAGGCCAGTCCATGCCGTTCACAAGAAAAATGTCCGGCCAGCCATCGTTGTCGTAGTCGATGAAGGCGACGCCGGGGCCCATGGTTTCCGGCAGGAATTTCTTGCCGAACGCGCCATTGTTGTGGACGAAGTGGATTCCGGCGAGTTGCGTGACGTCGCGGAGATGAATCGCGGAGGTTTCCGGCGTCGCTCCGATTCCTGTTTTTCCGGGGAGAATTATGGCCAAGGCAAGAACTAGAATTGTCGCGAGCGAACGCTTCACCATTCCCCCAAGATTCATTCGCGGCCAACGCCGAGAGCATCGGCGGCGCGATTGATGTAGTTAAACCAAGACGCGATCAGAGTGATTTGCAAGATGCCGCGATCGTCGAAACCAGCGGCGCGCAGGCGGGCATGATCTTCCGGGCCGCACCGCGTGGCATCTTTCGTGAGTTTCACGACGTAGTCCAACATGGCGCGGTCCTGCTCGCTGATGGGCGCGGTGCGATAGTCGCTTTGGAGCGCTTTTACCATGGTTTCATCCAGAGTGACGCGACGCAGAAACTCTGCGTGTGACTCGATTCAATAATGGCAGCGATTGGCGACCGAAACCATGGTGGCGATCATTTCATGCTGATGACGCTTTAAAGGCAGGTCCGGCGACATGAGCGCGCCAAAGGCGCTGAAGGCATGGAAGAGCACGTCGGGGAGAAGCGTGTGGCTTGCCACGATGCCGGACATCCGGCCGTCATTCACCGGATGGACGGGCGTGGCGTATTCGATGGGAAACAGCTTGCTCTGGGCTTCGATGGCGTTTTTGACGCGGACGTCTTCTTCCATTGGAATGGTTTTGATCCAGGTCATACTTCGCAGCTCCTTCAACAGGTCGTCGTGCAATTCCTTGCGAAATGCCTCCAGAATTAAGTGAGCGAGAAGTTTAGAGTTGAGATTCTTCGAGCATCCTCATCGGATGCTCGAAGAATGACAAACCATACTATTTTCGACGGACGGGGCAAAGCCCCGCCACTACAAAGGACATGGCACGATTTGGGGGAGCCAGGCACTTAGTCCTTGCCGCTTGGCGGAGCGGTTTGTTGAGTTGCGCGGGCAGCGAATGGTTTGGGCTTCTTGTTAAGTTCTTGGCTCAATGCTGGGGCGATGCTTGTGTGTTCGTGGATGGCTTGGCGTTCGTTGTTGTCCTCGGGATGCGTCTGACGATAGGGGCCGGTGATGGCTTGCGCCGATTCGTCGGCTTTGAATCGTAGATAGCGGGCCTTGTGTTCGTTGGCTTTGACGTCGTCGCCGAGTCCGTTGTAGCAGAGCATCAGATTATAGTGAGCTTGGAGGTCTTCGGGATCGATGGAGAGAGTTTGCTCGAATTCTTTGACGGCGTCGGCGTAGCGCTTCTGAAGAAAGAGGACACGGCCAAGCTCGTTGCGCACGACACGGTCACGTGGGAATTGCGCAAGCACGGTACGCAAATGAGTGATCGCACCGTCGTACTCGCCTTCTTCTTTGAGAGCGCGGGCGTAGAAGTAGTTGGTGCGCGCCAATTGCGGGCTGATGGCGAGAGATTTCTCCAGGACCTTGCGCGCGCCGACAGTGTCTCCTTCCTGAAGGAGGGCACGGCCAATGTTGGTCCAACCGTCGGGATTTTGCGGATCGGCTTCCGTGATTTTCTCGAAGGCCGCAGCGGCGGCTTTCAAATCGCCCTGCAAGAACAAGCCGATGCCGTAATCGTTCCAGCGCGTCCAGTCTTCCTTGGTCGTGACAATCTTTGGCGGGGGCGGGGGAGCGGTTCGGGGGAGAACGCGCAGAGTCCTGGTGTCCTCGGCAATGATGATGATGGGAAGGTCGGGAATTGTCTTGAGGTTGCCGGAGACCTGCGAAGTGTCGCCGTTGAACGCCCATTTGCGGTCGTCGTAGTCCGGCGTGGTCGTGGCGGACGCTGCGCCAGGATTGCTTGGCGCGGTTTTATCGGCTTCGACGCCCGCGAACGAGAAATGCGTATTGAACCAACTGAACTTGCGATAGTTGAGTTTGGCGTGAAGCGTAATCTTGTCGCCGGCATTGTCCGGAATGTGGAGGCGATAGTGTGCAGCGTCCGCGGCCCCCGGCGGGATCAGATGGACGTAAACCACGGAGCGAGTGGCCCAGGCGTTTCGCTTGTTGATGGGATTGCCGTGGCCATCGATCTGCAACGAACGATAGAAGTGCGCGCCAGGCTCGACGGGGCCTTTGCCGTTGTCCTCAACTTTGCCGCTCCAGAAAATAGTCTGCCCTTTATCGTCAGTGGCTTGCAGTTCGAGCCAGACATCGAAGGCGTCCACCGTGCCGCCGGGGAAGAAGTGGCCGACTTTGCGCGTGCGCACGACTACATCGACGCGAGCGTCATCGCCGCGGCGTACAGCTGCGTTGGTGCGATCGATGGGAGCTGTAATAGGGCGGATTTCGCCGGCGGGGCCCTTGGGGAGGGAAGTATCGGACTCTTCGCCAACGGCAAAGGTGGTCGAAAGCTCCTGCTTTCCAAATTCGCTGTGGGCCGGGACGGTTTCTTTGCCTGCCGGAGAAATCGCAAAAATATCCACGGTGAGTTGCTTGTCCTGCAGGAATTTCTTGGCGAATTCGTATTGCGCCTGATCCTGGCTGGCTGTGGGCACGGCGGTATTCGCGCCCGGGAAGCGATGAGAGTGGACCAGCCCGTAGATGTTGCCGTCATCGAGAGAAGGAACCGCTGGCATGTGGCAATCGGCGCAGTTCATCGGTGACTTGGGATAGTAGAAGGCGCGCGCGCCCTGGCCAGAAACGCCGCTGGCTTGCCAGTTGTCATATTCATTGAAGCCGCGAATCCAGCGGTAGCGATTCACGGGGACATCGAGGTGGACTTTGTGGCAGGAAGAACAGAACTCCGCAGTATCCGCTCGCATGAACGGCTTCAAGAAAGTGCGGCGATGCGGCTCCGGATTGAGGCGAACGACGAAATCGTGCAGCTTGCGGACGAAAGGATTTTCGCTGGCGGCGAGTTCGTGGAGCTTCGGATATTCCAGGAAGAAATCGCCCTGGCCCATGGTGCTCTTCACTTCCACGATGCTGTGGCACATCAGGCAGCCGAGGCCAGAGCGCGCTTCCGGGCGGTCAACGATCTGCTTGATGGGCGTATCGAAGAGGCCACTGTAAAGCAGCGCGGGATCGTGGCAGCCGGCGCACCACTTGGAGGAACGAACGCCGGCGACATCCTGCATGTACTCGATGCTCTTGCGGTACCACTGATTGTTGAAGGAAGAGAAATGGTGCATCGAGCTGTCCCACTGCTTGTAGATGTCCGCATGGCAGCGCTGGCAAGCGTCGGATTTCATGAAGTACTTGGAGGGAATGTTGCCACCATGTTTAGTTTGCGCGGAACTGGGGAAGAATTTTCCTTGAGGGCCGTCGCCTTCACGGTCCATCGATTCCGGCGGCATCAGAGGATTGGAGATGCGATTGGCATTCTTCCAGGTGACTTCGCGCGTCCACCATGCGCCTGCAGCGATGGCCGCGGTCAGGAGAGCCAGCGCTGCAAATCCCAGGCCACGCTTGAAGACAGTGTTGCCAAGCCATCCTGTTGAGATGAGCCATGAAGTTGCCAGGAAAAGGGAGCCGAAAACGCATAGCGCAATGTGCGCATACAGCCACGGCTTCAACCGAAGGGGCGTGCCGATTTTGATCAACACGATTCCGAGAAGCGCTCCCGCAGCCAGCGACGTCCAGCCCAGGCGGGCCAGAAAAGATTCGTGGCGGAGCGATCGAACAGCGTAAATAAAAAGGAAAAGCGTTAGGGCGATTCCGAGCGCGACGTGGAACAAGTCCACGACAAAGTAAGAGATGGTGGCCGAGGGATATCCGTACAGGTAGACGGCGCTGAGCGTTAGCGCAACGAAGATTCGCGATAACCACCGCTTTATAACTTCGATTTGCATCACCTCCACCTGCGAGCGCGGTTTGCGGTTATCAATAAAGCGGCCAGATGTGTCAGGAACATCCGGCCGCAATTCAGTTTGGGGTGCCCCGAAGCGAGCCAGAAACTGGCAGGGTTGGAGGCGATACAACTTGTGGGAACACTTATAGGCATTTGCCCAGAAGCTGGCAATACCATAAAAGGATTAGAAAGCTGGATTTGCATCTATCCCCTTTGTTTCTATACAGTTATACATCTTTCCAGCTCGCAAATCTTTATATTCCTCGGTGCGGCCGCTGGGCCAGTCGATCACTACACGATCGATTTTTTCCCGCGAGCCGAGACCGAAAGTCACCGGCAATTCCGATTGAGAAAGATAGCTGGAGCCGCCGCGGATGATCCGCGATTGAGTTTGCTCGTCGAGGAAAATGCGGACGGACGCGCCGATCGCATCGCGATTCGATTTTGTGCCCTGTAGATAAAATCGAATGCTGCGGGAGTGCGCCTCTTGGTCGTTGCGATACAAATACGCCGGGCCGTTGTTAGTTGTCAAGAGGATGTCGAGGTCGCCGTCGCGGTCGAAATCGCCGTAGGCGAGGCCGCGGCCAACTTTTGGAGATTCGAAACCGCCTCCAACCTGGCCGGCAACGTCGCGGAATTTTCCGCCGCCTGAATTCAGAAAAAGCTGAGGCGGCTGCGCGTAGCCGACATTGCCGCGAATGTTACAGACGGTTTCGTCAATGTGGCCGTTGGCGATGGCGAGGTCGAGAGCGCCATCGAGATCGACGTCGAGGAACATGCAGCCGAATCCGAGAGTGTTTCTGGAGGCCGCGCCGACGCCGGAGGGAATAGAGATGTCGTCGAAAACTCCCGGAGACGTGACGCGATACAGGCCGATCATTTCGTTGTCGAAATTGGTGATGGCGATGCCGGGCCTACTGGAACCATCGAAGTCTCCGGTGTCGACGCCCATGCCCGCACGGGCTTTTCCTTCGGTGCTGAATGCCAGGCCAGCCTCGATGGCGACATCCTTGAATTTGCCGTTGTGCAGATTGCGGTACAACTTGTTGGGTTGCGTGTCATTGGCGACGAGTAGATCGGGCCAGCCGTCTTGATCGTAGTCAAACATTGCCACGGCGAGAGATTTTGAGCTGCTGTCAAAGATGCCGCTGGTGGCGGTGACGTCTTCAAAAGTCCCGTTGCCGCGATTATGGAAGAGCCAACAGGTGTCGCCACGATACGCTTCGGGCGTGCAATAGGATTTGTGCGTGCCGTCGAGGCTGCAGAAGACATCGTGCTCGGGGGACCAGCGAACATAATTGCAGACGAAAAGATCGAGCAGGCCGTCGCGGTCGTAATCAAGCCACAGGGCAGATGTGCTGAAGCCTTGATGTTCGAGGAGGCCGCTGGCACGCGTGGCGTCCACGAAAGTCCCTTTGCCGGTGTTGCGGAAGAGACGGCTCTGGCCGACGCAGGTGGTGAAAATATCGGGGAAACCGTCGTTGTTGTAATCGCCGACGGCCACGCCCATTCCGTAAAGCTCGATGTCGAGTCCTGCGCCGCGCGTTACGTCCGTGAATGTGCCGTTGCGATTGTTGCGGTAGAGGCGAAGAGTAGAACGCTGGCGCTTGTGACCGGGCCAGTCCATTCCATTGATCAGAAGAATGTCTTGCCAGCCGTCGCTGTCGTAGTCGAGAAACGCGCAGCCGGAGCCCAGAGTTTCGGGTAGCAACTTGCCACCATAGGCGCCGCTGTTGTGATGAACCTGGATTCCGGCGGCGTTGGTAACGTCAGTCAGACGAAATCCAGGGGAAGAAGCTGAATTCGCAAATGCCCAGGCTGGGGCGGCTGCGGTAGTGAGTCCTGCGCTGAAGGTTGAGAAAAGAAAATCGCGCCGGTTCACGGCAAGTTCACCAGACCGTTCCGAATCGCGTAGACCACCAGCTCAGCCGTCTTGTGAATTCCCAGCGTGTCCATGATATTGGCGCGGTGAACCGCGACGGTATTCACGCTGAGATTTAGGTCAGCGGCGATTTCCTTGTTCGACTTGCCGGCTACGATGTGTCGCAGAATTTCCAGTTCGCGTGGAGTCAATCCTCCGCCGCGCTCGCCTTTGAGCGCGTCCGGGCGGGAAACTTGCGGGTCGAGCACGGTCACGCCGGCCGCGATGCTCTTCACCGCGCTGACCAGGTCGAGGTCGATGGCGTTTTTCAGCACGTAGCCGCGCGCGCCCGCCTCGAGCGCCTGGCTTACCAGCGTTTCCTCGGAGTGCATGCTGAGCATCAGAATGCCGGCTTCGGGGAATTTTTCGAGAATTCTTCGAGTTGCCTCGATGCCGCTTAGCTCCGGCATTGCACAGTCCATCACGGTAACTCTGGGGTGCAATTCGCAGGCCAGGCGGACGGCTTCTTTGCCATCGCTGGCTTCTCCAACAACTGAAATTCCAGGGTCGTCTTCCAGCATGCGGCGAAACCCGCGGCGGACCAGCGCGTGATCGTCGGCGAGCAAAACCGTTATCTTAGGCGCCATTGGCGTCCACTTTGACTCGGGGAATCTGGAGGCGGACTTTGGTACCGCCTTGCGGATGCGGCGAGATCATCAGCGTGCCACCGATTAATTCGGCGCGTTCACGCATGGCGACTAGGCCGATACCGCTTTGCGATTTTTCACCTACGAAACCCTTGCCGTGATCTTCCACTTCGAGCTCCAGTGAATCCGGAGAGAATCTCAGCCATATCCAGGCATCGCTGGCGCCGGAATGCCGGCTCACATTGTTGAGCGCTTCCTGCAGCACGCGATAGATATGCACACTGGCGCTCGTCTCCACGGGGAACGGCTGTCCGGTCTTTTCGTAATGAAGGGCGAGGCCAGTTTGCCGACCTGCCGTGGGAATATACCAGTCGAGAGTGCTTTCCAAACCCACTTCTTCGAGCAACACGGGGTGAAGGGCCTGGGAGAGCGTCCGGATATTATTTAGTGTCGATTGCGCGATCTCCTGCACTTCTTTCAAATCTTCGCGCAGAGGCGAACCTTCCGGGACGTGCTTTCCTGCGCGGCCCAGGATAGAACCGATGGCGGTCAGGACCTGGCCGAACTCGTCGTGGAGTTCGCGGGAAATGTGACGAAGAGTGGATTCCTGCGTCGAAATCAGTTTTTGCGCCAAGTCGCTGCGCTGCTCGGAAAGCTCCGCGAGTCGCGCAAAGATGTGGCGATTGCTGTGAATGAGATACAAGCTCGTCAGCACGATGGTGATGAGCGTTGCCACCAGGAAAATATAGAGCTGGCGCTGCACGCCGTCATAAATCTGAGCGATGCGCGCGGCGGCTTGCTCCTCGCCTGCGTTGTTTTCCACGAGCAGACGCGAAACAGCCGTGCTGAGAGCTTGCTGGCGAGCTTGCAGCGACAAACGAATTTGCTCACGCGCTTCCGACTCTTTGCTCTCTTGTGCGAACGCGAACATGCGGTTAACGGCGTCCCAGAACTGCACAACTGATTGAGAGAGATAGCGCCGTTGGTCCGGCGTGCGGTTCGCTCCCGCGAGGCTTTCTTCGAGTTTCAAGCCGGCGTCCAAGTCCTCGCGAATCCGTTCGAATTGAGCGGTCCATGCCGTCAGCGGATAACGTTCGGTGGTGTCCAGCATGTCGCGCATGGCGAGCGCGATGGAATTGAGATCGTTCTGGACGCGCAGCAATTGCAACGAGTCCTTCCGGTTGCGGTCCACCATTTCGCTCTGAAGCTTTCGCAGGCCGGCAAGCTGAACAGTGATGTAGGAAGCGTAGGCCAGCACGGCGGCCAGCGTGATCACCAGCCCCAAGAGCAGCCCGTTCGTGGGGGAACGTTGTGAGGATGTGGCGTTCTGCACGGGCTAAGAATACCTCAGGCCGCCGTCCGCCGGTGCAGTAGCAACACGAGGCCAATCAAGATAATCGCGCCTGCCAGCGGCACAAGCAACCCTATGCGCAAGCTGCCTGAGTATTTGGAGACTGCGCCGATCAAGCCAGGGCCTGCCGATCCTCCGAGAGAAGCGAGCGCAAAGAGGATGCCTCCAATTTTTTTCGCGGCTGCCCCATACCATCGCGAGAGCCAGGCAATGAAGATGGGATAGACGCTGGCGCATCCCAATCCGGCCAGAAAGACCGCTATGGTAGCAATCGGCAGCGATCCGGATGCGATCAACAATGCCGTAGCTGTTGCGGCCAGACTCAGAGCGCCCAACACTATTTTTCTTTCGTGTAGGTGGCGTAGAAACAGAGGTGCGGCGGCGCGGCCGGACGTGAGGCCGGCATAGAAAAACATTGGCGCCAGCGTGGTCATACCTGTGATGATGCCGTTCGCCAGCCGCTTGGCATATTCCGCGGACCAGATTCCGATGCCGTTTTCCATCGCTACATAAATGAAAAACATGGCGGCCAGCGAGATGGTAACTCCAAGTCCAATCGCGGCGGACGCAACGCCGGCCGTATTTACATCGTCGCGGTGCTTTTGCACGCCGAAAGAAACGAACAACAGGCCCAGGACGAGAACTCCACCGAAGACAGCCGTTCCCGCCAGCAGGATACCCAGGCCGTTACGTTTTAGGGCAAGGGCAATCAATGGGGAACAGATCATCGCTCCCGCGCCCCACGCGAAATTGAGCTGGTTCAAAAGGGAGGCACTCTTGGCTCCACCCAATTCCGCAACAAAGAGATTTGTTCCGGGAGTGATTAACCCATAGCCCAAACCGAAAGCCGCGGTTGCGGTCAGAGCTACAGCATGTGTGTCTGCATTAAGGGAAGCAAGCCCTCCGCCCATGAGCGCATAACCCATAACCAAAGCCGGGCGATACCCCCACGACGCGGCAATCGCGCTGGATGCCAGAGTGCCCCCCAATGCGGCCAAAAACTGAATCGAGGAAAAGAGACCGGCTTGACCGTCATCGAGAGACCATCTGCGAATAAAGATGGGCAGCATCGGGCCGACGATCGTGGTTGCAATTCCACTCAGAACAAATCCTGCGAAGAGCAGGATGAGCAGATTGCGATGTCCATGCGCCTCTGTGATGGCTGGATTTTGTTCGCCCATGGGTGATCCGCCATTCTGAAGGACGCCGCCCTTTCAAGCAACTTGGCGTTTCTGGAAAATCCTTCTGCTTGAAATTTGAAAGTTCGATACTCTTTGGCGTCCACTTTTCTGGAAAGATGGATACCCATGATTGAAGTCGGGCTTGTAGGATTCGGCCTTGCGGGGCGCTCGTTTCATGCACCGGTGATTCGCGCAGTGCCAGGTTTGCACCTTGCCGCCATTGTGCAACGCAGCGGAACTGAAGCGGCGGAGAAATATCCCGACGTTCAACCCGTGCGAAGCCTCGACGAATTGCTCTCGATACCGGAGATTCGCCTCGTTGTGATTGCTACTCCGAACGAGACGCATTACCCCTTCGCCCGGCAATGTCTTGAGGCGGGCCGCGATGTGGTTGTCGATAAACCGTTCACGACAACCCTGGAAGAAGCCAAAGTACTTCTGCAGGTTGTCAAGGTAACAGGCCGTTTTCTCACCGTATATCAGAACCGCCGTTACGATGGTGATTTCCAAGCTATCCGCAAGCTTGTAGAGGCTGGCACGCTGGGGCGTATTGTCCGGTTTGAAACTACTTATGATCGTTTTCGTCCGCAGCTCAAACCTGGCGCCTGGCGTGAGACGTCGAGCCCGGGCAGCGGAATCCTGTTCGACATTGCGCCGCATTTGATCGATCACGCCTTGGTTCTTTTCGGCTTGCCGGAAGCCGTAACTGCCGATATTCGAATCGAACGCGAAAACGCCGTCGCCGACGATGCCTTTGATATTACGCTCCATTATCGAAACAACATGCGCGCGGTTCTTCGATCTAGCATTCTGGCTGCAGCACCGCGCCCGCGGTTCGTTTTGCTGGGCACCCAAGGCAGTTTCGTGAAGCAAGCATTTGATCCTCAAGAAATGAATCTTCGCCGAGGCCACATTCCGGCGGACAAGCCCTGGGGATATGAGCCGGAAGAAAATTGGGGCGTGCTCACCATTCCCAAAGGAGATGCGTTCGAACAGCGGCGCATTCCTTCTGCCACCTGCGACTACCGTGATTATTATTCGAACGTCCGCGACGCCATTCTGGGACGAGCCGCGCCTGCCGTGACTCCCGAATACGCATTGGACGTCATGGGCATGCTCGAGCTAGCGCGGGAGAGCAGCGCAAAGCGCTGCACGATTCCGTGGTGACGCCCGAAATCTCCCGCGAATCATACTTTTTGACGAGTAACGAAGAACTTCCGCGTATAATCTGTTTTCTCCAAGATTGGGAAGGAGCAGCCCGCGGTCCATGACTATCGAACTGGCACCCTCGATTCTTTCCGCAAATTTCGCGAGGCTGGGCGAAGAAGCGAAAGCGGCGCTGGACGGCGGCGGCACCGTGATCCATTGCGATGTGATGGACGGCCACTTTGTACCGAATCTCACGATTGGACCGCTGGTTGTGGCCTCGCTACGGAAGGCTCTTCCCAATGCGACACTCGATTGTCACCTGATGATCGAAAACCCCAATGAATTCATACCTGCTTTTGCGGAGGCGGGCGCGAGCTGGATCTCCGTGCACCAGGAAGCTTGCGTGCACCTTCATCGCACGCTGCAGCTTATTGAGTCGCACGGTTGCAAGCCAGCGGTGGTCCTGAACCCCGCTACGCCGGTGCATATGGTGGATGAAGTTTTGGATATGGTGCACCACGTTCTGATCATGTCCGTGAATCCGGGATTCGGCGCGCAGAAATTTATTCCTGGAGCACTTCACAAGATCAAGACGCTCGCGGAAGTCCGCGAATCGCTTGGACTCTCGTTTCGCATTGAAGTGGACGGCGGCGTGACGCTCAATACTGTCAGCGACGTTGTGCGAGCTGGGGCGGAACTGTTGGTTGCCGGCAACGCGGTGTTCGGCAAAGGCGACATCCGGGAAAACGCGAGAAAGTTATTAGAAGCGGCGCGCGCCGCCACACTTACCCGCGCTTGACCCCCCATACTCTGTGTCGATTGTCCGTCAATGGCCCATGAGGGGCCTTGGCCACCAACTGGCAAATCGCGCAGCGAATCCCCGTTAGATTGCTCGCCGGCCCTAGGCCACGGTGACTTCGGGACTTAGGTAGACGTCCTGAATGGCGTTGAGGAGCTGGACGCCTTCCTTCATGGGGCGTTGGAACGCTTTGCGGCCGGAAATGAGGCCAGTGCCGCCAGCACGCTTATTGATGACGGCGGTGGCTACGGCTTCCTCGAAATCGTTTGTGCCGGAAGCACCGCCGCTGTTGATCAAACCAGCGCGGCCCATGTAGCAATTTGCGACCTGATAGCGTGTCAAATCAATGGGGTGATCGCTAGAGAGATCAGTGTAGATGCGCTTGTCAAATTTTCCGTAGCTGGAATCACCCATGTTGAGGGCCTGATAGCCGCCGTTATTTTCCGGAAGCTTTTGCTTGATGATGTCCGCCTCGATGGTCACGCCGAGATGGTTGGCCTGGCCGGTGAGGTCGGCGGATAGGTGATAGTCCTTGTCCTTCTTAAAGGCATTGTTGCGCAGATAGCACCAAAGAACGGTGGCGATGCCGAGTTGATGGGCGTGAGCGAAAGCCTGACTGATCTCGACGATCTGGCGCGTGCTTTGGTCGGAACCGAAATAGATGGTGGCGCCGACGGCAGCAGCGCCCATGTCGTAGGCTTGCTGAACGGTGCCGAAGAGCACCTGGTCAAAGCGATTGGGGTAGGTGAGAAGTTCATTGTGATTCATTTTCACGATGAAGGGGATTTTGTGAGCGTACTTGCGCGCGACGGAGCCGAGAACGCCGAAAGTGGACGCGACGGCGTTACAGCCGCCTTCAATGGCCAGCTTGACGATGTTGCCACCGTCGAAGTAATCGGGGTTTTTTGCGAAGCTGGCGCCGCCGGAGTGCTCGATGCCCTGGTCCACGGGAAGAATTGAAAGATAGCCGGTGCCGCTAAGACGCCCGTGCCCGAACATGCGCTGGAGATTTGTGAGCACGCGTACGTTGCGATCGGACTCAGCGTAAACCCGATCGATAAAATCCGGGCCCGGAAGATGCAAGCGCTCCTTGGCGATTTTCGGCGATTTGAATCCCAGCAGGGAATCGGCTCTTGCGCCGAGATAGGTCTCAATTTTTCCAGCGGTTGCAGTGGTTGCCATTTCTTTTTCCTCGTTTTCCCGCGTGCCCGCCACAGCGGACAGCTATTCTCGAATGCCTCTTGAAAGAATTCCACCGGCAGCCGCATCCACCAGCCACAGCAGCCTGCCGTTCCTTGGATTGATCAATTGCGCCGGCAATTGCTCCGGTTCGTACGGCCCTTCCAGCACAGCTTTCAGCGCCAGCGCCTTATCCGCGCCGGCGACCATGAAAATCACCAGTGCCGCATTGTTCACAGCATGCGCCGTCAGCGTAACGCGTTCGGCGAAAAGCTTGCCGACCCAGTTGCGCACCACTAGCTCACCATTATCCCGCAAAGCTTTCGTTCCAGGAAAGAGGGAAAGCGTGTGACCCTCGTTCCCCATGCCGAGAAGCATAAGGTCAAACCGGGGAGCATCGCTGGAGGCCAGATGGAAGTGGGAACGCAAGACCTGTTCGTACTCGCGGGCGGCTTGCTCGGTGTCTGGGTTCTCAGCCTTGATGCGATGCACTTGTTCCGGCTTCAGCGGGGCTTTGGAGATCAGAGTCTCCGTCGCCATGCGAAAATTGCTATCGGGATGCGTCGGTTCCACGTGGCGCTCATCACCGAAAAACAACTGCATTTTGTCCCAAGGAAGTTGCCCGCGGAGTGGATCGCTGACGAGCAGTGCATACAAAACTTTTGGCGTGGAGCCGCCAGCGAGGCAAACGCTGAAAGAACCACTCGCCTTCGCCGCGGCGTTCGCAGATTTGATGAATTCTTCTGCGGCACGATTGGCGATTGTTGCGGCGCCTTGCAGGATTCGCACGTCGGCGTTTGCGCGATCGTCGGTCATGCGATAGCGTCTGCCCCCGCAGCGATTCCCAGTTCTCGATTCGAACGCGCGGCTCTCACGTGATGATTCCGGCTCTGTCCGCCACGGCGGCGCGGCCACGCTTGTCGACTTCCTCTTCGCCCGGCCGGCGCCATGAGCGGCCGTCTTTTTCGAGCAATTCTTCGGCTTCGATGGGTCCCCAGGAACCGGCCGCGTAATTGGGGAATTCACGCGGGGGCAGAGCGTGCCACACGTCAAGGATGGGCTGAATCACGCTCCAGCCGGCTTCGACCATGTCTGCGCGTTGAAAGAGCGTGGCATCGCCCGCCATGCAATCGCGCAGGAGACGCTCGTAGCCGGTGCTGTGTTCGGCGCCGAAATAGGTGCAGTAGTCGAAGTCCATGTTCACGAGACCAAGCTTCATTACAGAGCCGGGAACTTTTGCGCCGAAGCTCAGAGAGATGCCTTCATCGGGCTGAATGTGAATGACCAAGCGATTGGTTTCGAGATTCTTCACCGTGGTGTTGCGAAAAAGAACGAAAGGCGTGCGGCGGAACTGGATGACGATCTCGGTCATGCGCTTCGCGAGGCGTTTGCCGGTGCGAAGGTAGAAGGGCACGCCGGCCCAGCGCCAGTTGTCGATCAATAGTTTCAAGGCGACGAACGTTTCCGTATTGGAATCAGGAGTCACGTCAGGTTCGCTGCGATAGCCCACCACGCGCTGGGCGTCGATAATGCCCGGGCCATACTGGCCGCGAACCATGTTCGTGAGAACTTCCTCCGGATCGAGCGGTTGAATGGCGTGGAGCACCTCCGCCTGTTTGTTGCGGACTTCGTCGGCATCGAAGGAAATCGGCGGCTCCATGGCGGTCATGGTGAGGAGTTGAAAAAGATGGTTGGGCACCATGTCGCGGAGGGCACCGGCCGTTTCATAAAAGCTGCCACGATGCTCGACGCCGACGGTTTCCGCGGCGGTGATCTGGACGTGGTCGACGTAATTGCGATTCCACAGGGGCTCGATGATGTTGTTGGAAAAGCGGAAGACCATGACGTTCTGAACGGTTTCCTTGCCGAGATAATGGTCGATGCGGTAGATCTGTTTTTCGGTCAGGACCTGTTGCAATTCCTGATTGAGCTTCTTCGCGGATTCGAGATCGTGCCCAAAGGGCTTTTCGATAATCACACGCGCCCAGTGGCCACTTTCCTCTTTTGACAGACAGCACTGGGCCAGCATTTTCGCAATAGAGGAAAAAAACCGGGGCGCGACCGCGAGATAGAAAAAGCGATTGCCGAGAGTGGTATGTTTCTTGTCAGCCTCGTTGATTTGCTGTTCCAGACGCTTGTAAGCCTCCGCGTCCAGAAAATCGCCTTTCACGTAGTAAATGCGCTCGACCATCCAGGCCCAGAGCTTCGGATCGAGCGGCGCGGAGGCGAATTTGGCGATTTCTTCAGCCAACATCTTTCGAAAACTGGCAGTGTCAAAGTCGTTGCCGGCGAAGCCAATGATGGCGAACTGTTTGGGCAGGACATCGTCCTGGGCCAAGTTGCAGAGCGCGGGGATGAGTTTGCGCTTGGTGAGATCGCCAGTGGCGCCGAAAATGATCATCACGCACGGGGACGGCGTGGGGTTTACGTCCGCATGATTCAGGCTCATAGGGAAGATTCCTGTCTCCGGGCGCCAGACAGCCGCCGAAATTCTTAATGGCCCGATTTCTTCTCGACGTGTCCGCCGAATTGAAAGCGCATCGCGGACAGAACTTTGGCTGCGAATTCATCCTCGCCGCGCGACGTGAACCTTTGGAACAAAGACGCCGTCAGCACCGGGGCGGGAGCAGTCGATTCGATGGCGGCGAGAATGGTCCAGCGCCCTTCGCCGGAGTCGGAGACGCGGCCGGAAAAGCGTTCGAGAGTTGGCTGATCGAGAAGAGAAATAGCAGTCAGGTCGAGAAGCCACGATGCGACTACGCTGCCGCGGCGCCAGACTTCCGTAACATCTGCGAGGTTGAAATCATACTGATAGTGCTCCGGATTGCGCAGGGGAGTGGTTTCTGCGTCGGCGTCGCGATGGGATTTGCCGGCGTTGGCGTGCTTGAGAATGTTCAAGCCCTCCGCGTAGGCCGCCATCAGACCGTACTCGATGCCGTTGTGAACCATCTTGACGAAATGGCCGGCGCCGGAGGGGCCGCAGTGAAGATAGCCCTCTTCGGCTGTGCCACCTACTTTGTCGCGTCCGGGAGTGCGCGGAACGTTGCCACGGCCGGGCGCTAGCGTTTTGAAAATCGGATCGAGGCGCTTTACCACGTCGGTTTCGCCGCCGATCATCTGGCAATAGCCGCGCTCAAGGCCCCAGACGCCGCCGCTCGTTCCCACATCGCAATAGTGAATGCCTTTGGCGGAGAGTTCCTGCGCGCGGCGAATGTCGTCGATGTAATACGAATTACCTCCATCAATGACCACGTCGTCTTTTTCGAGCTTGCCCACCAGATCGTGAAGCGTGGCATCCACCACGGCCGCGGGAACCATGAGCCAGACCGCGCGGGGTCTCTGGAGCTTCTTGACAAAATCGTCGAGCGAAGCCGAGCCGGTCGCACCTTCACCTTCTAATTGCTTGACGGAATCCGCGCTGCGGTCATAGACGACGCATTTGTGGCCGTTTTTTTGCAGGCGCCGGACCATATTGGCGCCCATTCTTCCCAGCCCGATCATCCCGAGTTGCATCGTCCGCGCTCCTCACAACTTCCATGAAGTAGAAAAGTTGATTGCAGTTCTATGCGATTGCTTTTTGCACGGCCTTCGTTAGAGTGGCCAGTCCTGCCTTCAGATTCTTTCCGAGATGTGCGCGCAACGCGCGACGGCCACGTTCGGAGAGAACGGCAAAATCGCCCCTGGCCTGAGCTGCTTTGACGATACCAAAAGTGTATTTCTGCCCCGGCACTGGGAGATCGTTGGCATCATCGCAGGTAATCTGCAGAAAGACGCCGCTGTTCGGCCCGCCTTTGTACGCCTGCCCCGTGGAGTGCAGGAATCGTGGGCCGAAGCCGAGTACCGTTGCAACTTTTTTCTTATCGCGTACCGCATGCCGCATGCCCTGCAGCGCTTTTTCATTTTGGTCATTCATCGTTATGTAGCCGAGGACGGCAAAATAATCACCAACGCCGAGCCGCAAAATATGGGCCCTCAGAACGTGAGCAAGGTTCGGGCCGTGCACAGCGGCCACGTTTTTCTCGTCGGCATAGAGCTTGATGCCGCTTGCTTCGAAAAACGGCACTTCCGGAGGCAGGCTTCCGGTAGCTTCGTACTGAGTAGTGAGCTTGCGCGTTTCGATTTTGCTGGCTTCGACGTCGGGCTGATTAAACGCGTTGATTCCGATAATTGAGCCGGCGACAGCAGTGGCGATTTCCCAACGAAAGAATTCCTGGCCGAGATTGTAGATGTTCGGCAGCGAGATACGCACGACCGGATGACCCACTTTTTCAAGCGCCTCAACCGCGGCATCCTGCGCCTTATTGGGTTTTGATACCAGCCGCAGGTAAGCAAAGACGCGATCGTTGCCATACGCGGCCGGCTTGGCAAGGCGCTCGCGATCCACCGGAATGATGCCTTTGCCGGCTTTTCCGGTGGATTCCGCGATCAACTGCTCGAGCCACGCTCCAAGGTCAAAAATTCCCGGCGATGTGATGATGGTGAGTTTGTCCCGGCCTTGATTCGCAGCGGTGCCGAGAATCGCCCCGAGAAGCACACCAGGATTCGCATCGGCGGCCGAAGTAACACCGCAAGCCTGCACCATCTCTTTGGTGTTTTTAAGAAATTTCAAGACGTCGAGACCCATCACAGCGGCGGGGACCATGCCGAAATTAGAAAGGGCAGAGTAGCGTCCCCCGATGCTCGGCACGCCAAAAAAAATCTTGCGAAATTTGTCGGTTTCCGCCACCTGCTGCATCTTTGAGCCCGGATCGGTAATTGCAATGAAGTGGCTGCCGACTTCCTTCTCACCCACCTTCGCCTTGATGCGCTCGAAGAAATACTGTTTGTAAATATTCGACTCCAGCGTGCTCCCCGATTTACTGGAGACGATGCAAATCGTGCTTTTGAGATCGATTTTTGCTTCGATAGCCTTGATTTGCGCGGGATCGGTAGAGTCCAGCACGTGCAGCTCGGGAAATCCCTTGATCTTCCCAAAGGTCATGCGCAGCACTTCCGGACATAAGCTGGAGCCGCCCATGCCAAGAAGGAGCGCATGCTTGAAACGCGCCTTCTTTACGTCCGCAGCAATCTTCTTCAGAACTTCAAGATGCGCGAGCTGCTCGTCGACGATAGTAAGCCAACCGAGCCATTTGCTTTCGTCCGTCCCCGTCCAGAGCGAGGCGTCCCGCTGCCAGAGACGCGCTACTTTATTATTTCTTTTCCAGTCTTCGATGCATGCGGCAACCGCACCTGCAAGCGAACTGGGTAACTTGTAGGTCTGGCGGTTTAGGCTCACGCGGGAACACCTGCAGTCTTGCTCACAGCGTCCAACAGGGTCTTGAAAGCATCCGAAAACAGCTTGACACCGTCAACCATCAGCTTGTCCGTTACTTCTTTCATGGAGATTCCTGCCTTTGCCAAATCGGCCATGGTCTTGGCAGCGGCTTCCACGTTTTCGGTGAGGCTGGGCCGAAGCCTTCCGTGATCGCGGAAGGCGTCAAAGGTCGCGGGCGGGATAGTGTCCACCGTATCGGCGCCAATGAGCTCTTCCACGTAAATCACGTCGCGGTACTTCGGATTCTTAGTGCTGGTGCTGGCCCACAGAAGACGCTGCGTCTGCGCGCCCTTGGCGGCCAGGGCTTTCCAACGCGGGCCGCCGAAGAGTTCCTGATACTTCTTGTAAGTGAGTCGAGCGTTGGCAATTGCCACTTTTCCCTGGAGGCTTTCGAATAGAGCCTTCTGCGTCTTATCCGTAGCGCTCTTCAGTTTTTCATCGAGTTTGCTGTCGACGAGCGTGTCAATGCGGCTGACGAAAAAGCTAGCCACACTCGCGATATGGCTGATGTCCTGACCTTTAGCGGCGCGAGCTTCGAGAGCGGAAAGGAACGCTTCGGCAACCTGTTCGTATGCGGACTGAGCGAAGAGCAGTGTGATATTGATGTTGATGCCATCTTCGAGAGCCTGGCGTATGGCCGGGAGGCCTTCGGGGGTGCCGGGGATTTTGATCATAACGTTCGGGCGGTCCACGGCCTTCCATAGGCGGTGAGCTTCCGCAAGAGAGGCCTTGGTGTCGAATCCGAGAAACGGGGAGACCTCCAGGCTGACGTAACCGTCGCGCCGCTTCGTTTCCGCGTAAACCGGCTTGAAGATGTCGCACGCGTCCTGGACGTCGCGTATCGCGATTTTTTCAAAGATGCCATTGGCGTCGAGCTTCTTCGCCTCCGGTGAAGTCAGAATGTCGTTGTAAAGATTGCTGCCCGTAATGGCTTTCTCGAAGATGGCGGGATTCGAGGTCATTCCGCGCAGCCCGTCGTTATCAATGTATTTCTTCAATCCGCCGCCGGTCAGCAGATCTCTGCGGATGTAATCCATCCAGGGCGACTGTCCGTGCGCCAGCAGCCCCTTTAGCGGATTCGTCGCTCCGCTGGCCGAAATGTTTGGAATCGTTGTTGTCGTGGGCATGCTAATTCTCCTTGCAACTCAAAAAACCTTAAACTCTATTGTACGCCCCGACGCGGCCGGTCTGCTCGGGGCCAGAAATCGACGGCCGTCTCTACGCTTTCCTCCCCGCGGCAAACTTTGCTTCCAGCGCTTTCACTTTGCCCAGGCGTCGCACGTGCCGCTCTTCGTTCGTAAACTTCGCGCCCAGGAACGCCTTCACCAGATCTTCCGCTAACTTCACGCCTATCACGCGAGAGCCCAGCACCAGCACGTTGATGTCATCGTGCTCCACGCCCTGGTGTGCCGAGTACGTGTCATGGCACATTCCGGCGCGAATTCCGGGCAGCTTGTTTGCGGCTACGCTCGCCCCCACACCGCTGCCGCAAATCAGCACGCCTCGCTCCGCCTTGCCGTCCAGCACGGCGCGTCCCACCGCTTCGGCGAAGTCCGGATAGTCCGAAGGGTTTTCATTGAAGGCGCCTACGTCCAGCACTTCGTGCCCCAGTGACCGCAATAGATCACCCGTGGCCTCTTTCAACTGAAATCCAGCGTGATCCGAACCAATGACAAGTCTCATCGCCGGTCACTTTCCAAGGACTTCCTTTGCCGCCGCTATCACATTATCTGTGCTGAACCCGAATTTCTTCAGCAGGTCTTTCAACGGAGCCGACGCGCCGAAACTCCGCATGCCAATGATTTTGCCCTTCGGGCCAGTGTAACGTTCCCATCCGAATACGGAAGCCATCTCTACCGCAACGCGCGCGGCCACACTCGCCGGAAGGACGCTCTCCTTATAGGCTGCATCCTGACGCTCAAACAATTCCCACGATGGCATGCTTACGACTCTTGCTTTGATGCCTTCAGCCTTCAGTTTCTCGTAAGCGTCCACGCAGAGCGAAACTTCGCTTCCGCTAGCCATCAAGATCACGTCCGGCTTTCCTCCCGCAACGTCCGCCAGAACATAAGCGCCTTTCCCCACGCCTGACGCGGGGGCGTACTTCGTGCGGTCAAACGTCGGCATGGCTTGCCGCGTCAGCACCAATGTGGAAGGTCCGTGTGTGTGCTGCAGGATCACCTTGTAGGCTTCCACGACTTCATTGGCATCGCCCGGCCGTAGGATCAGCATATTAGGCATCGCTCGCAAAGACGCCAATTGCTCGATGGGTTGGTGCGTGGGTCCATCTTCGCCCACGCCGATCGAATCATGAGTGAAAATGTAAATCGCGGGGATTTCCATCAGCGCGCCCAGCCGCATGCTGGGCCGCATATAATCGCTGAAATTGAAGAACGTCGCACTAAACGCGCGCAGCTTTGACAGTGTCATGCCATTTACGATCGCACCCATGGCGTGTTCCCGCACGCCGAAGTGGATGTTACGTCCGCGATACTGATTCGGGTAGAAGTCTCCAGCGCCATCGAAAGTCAAGTTCGTCTTGTTAGATTTTGCCAGGTCCGCCGAGCCGCCGATAAGCCAGGGAATATTCTTGGCGAGCGTGTTCAGGGTCTTGCCGGACGATTCGCGTGTTGCGATGCCTTTGAGATCGGCCGGGAAGCTTGGCAAATCCTTGTCCCATCCATCGGGCAATTGTCCGCTCCACATGCGGTTTAGCTGATCGGCAAGCGCCGGAAACTCTTTCTTGTACTCCTCGAATTTCGCTTTCCAAGCCGCGCGCGCTTCCGCGCCGCGCTTCCCTACGCCATTTTTGAACTGATCGTAAACGCCTTCGGGCACGAGAAACTTCGCGTCTTCCGGCCAGCCGTAGTTCTGCTTGACCAGCTTGACTTCCGCCTCACCCAGCGGCTCGCCATGAGCTTCGTAGGAATCCTGTTTGTGCGGCGAACCATAACCGATATGGCTGTCCACGACGATGAGAGTGGGGCGGTCGATCGTTTTCGAGAAGACCTCATACGCTCGGCCGAGCATGCGCAGGTCATTTGCATCGTGTACGCGCGTGACGTTCCACCCATAACCCACAAAACGCGTCATCACGTCTTCGCTAAAGGACCACTCGGCCGGACCGTCCAACGTCACGCGGTTGTTATCATAAATCCAGCAAAGGTTTGACAGTTTCAGATGGCCCGCGAGCGAAGCGGCTTCGCACGCCACGCCTTCCATCAAATCGCCATCGCCGCAAATTGCGTAGACGTTGAAATTAAGAATATCGAAGCCCGGGCGATTGAAATTTTCACTCAGCCACTTGCTGGCAATCGCCATTCCGACGCTGTTGCCGGCTCCTTGGCCCAACGGCCCGGTTGTGGTCTCAACACCAGTGGTCAAGTGTGATTCGGGATGTCCAGGAGTGCGGCTGTCAATCTGACGGAAGCGCTTGATCTCCTCCATCGGCACGGCGGCATCCTTCGTCACTTCGCCTTTGGCATTGACGGCTCGCACTCCAGCAAGATGCAGCGTGGCATAGAGCAGCATAGATGCATGGCCAGCCGACAAAACAAAGCGGTCGCGGTTCGGCCAGGTGGGGTCGGCGGGATCGTAGCGCAAGAATTTTTGCCAAAGTTCGTAGACCACGGGCGCCAGGCCCATCGGCGCTCCCGGGTGCCCGGAATTTGCCTGCTGCACCGCATCAATCGCCAGAGTTCGGATGGTGTTGATGCTTAGCAGGTCAAGATCCATCTGGCTTTTCGGCTGACTCACATTGGCTCCTGTCGCGGGTAGGAGAGTGCCCGCGCTCAAGGTCAGATTTTAGATGCACCGTGCCACCAAACGGGTTAGGGGATTTTACGCCAAAATGAAACGACCTGCTCGTTTGGACGTGGAATTGAGGATTGACGGGAACCGGAGCAAGCATCACATCGATAGGGTGGCTTACTTTGGACGCCTCGTTCTACTTACTCCATGTTAGGTTTCCGCGTAGGCGAAGTCAAAGTTGCTTCAGCTCTGAATGATCTTGTTGCGAACTGCATAGCGGACTAATTCTGTGATGGAGTGAAAGTCAAGCTTAAGCATTATGTTGGCGCGGTGGGTCTCCGCTGTCTTCACACTAATTCCCAGCAAGTCGGCGACTTCCTTGTTGCTCTTGCCCTCAGCGAGAAGCTGCAGTATTTCCCGCTCCCGCGGAGTCAAGCGGCTTCTTGAAGACCGACCGAACGAAGAGCGGTCCGAGCTAACTGCGCTTGAGGCGGCCTCCGAGACGCGTGAAGACAGGTAGGGTTTGTGACGGCGAAGGGCGTCGACGGCGGCGACCAGGTTGCGATCCGCATCGTCCTTCAAAATATAGCCATTAGCGCCGGCTTCCAGAACTTCCTGGACCAACACTTCGGAATCGTGCATGGTCAATATGAGGACTTCTGTTTGCGGAGAAAGTTTGCGAATCTGGCGAGTCGCTTCGACTCCGTTTAATAATGGCATGCCGATGTCGAGCACGGCCACATCGGGCTTGAGCTGACCAGCCTTCTCGACAGCTTCGCGGCCATTGGCAGCTTCCGCACAAACTTGCCAGCCCGACTTGGATTCGAGGAGGGCGCGGAGCCCGGTCCGTACGACCTGGTGGTCATCGGCTATGAGGATACGAACCGGCATTGGAAACCTCGGATCTCAAAGGCAGGGAAACCCGTACGATGGTTCCCGAGGAGCTGGATTCTATCTCAAGTTTTCCGCCAAGCTGCGTCATTCGTTCGCGCATGCCGAGAATTCCCACACCCAAACGAGCTCCGGAGCCGTTCCCGCGTTCGATGGCTTTCTTGTCCATCCCGCGGCCTCGATCACTGACCTCGAGGTTGACGCTTGCAGAATCGCCTCGCAACTGAATCTTGGCCGTTTGTGCACCGGAGTGCCGTTGAATGTTTGCCAAGCTTTCCTGCACGATGCGGAATAGCGCGGTCTCCGCTTCCTGTGGCAGGCGGCCAAATCCTGCCTGTACATCCAGCTCCAGCTTGATCCCGCTGCGCTCACTAAACCCCTCGGCATACTCCTTCACCGCGGAAACCAGACCCAGCTCATCCAGTAGCGGCGGATGCAACAGATAGGAAAGCGTGCGAATTTCTCGGGACATTTCAGCGAGTACGCGCCTGGCCTCAGCAAGCGAATGGCGCGAGCGTTCGTCGAGAGCGGTCAAAGAACGCGTCGCTTGAGCGAGATTCAAATTTACTGCGAGGACACTTTGCGCCAGACTGTCATGGAGTTCCCGGCCGAGGCGGCGCCGCTCTTCGTCCTGCAGTTGCAGCAAGCGCGTGGAAAGCTGATGTAGCGCCTCTTCTGCCTGTTTGCGTTCGGTGATGTTCGTAAACGTGTTGATTACTGCGGAAACGGAGCCGTCCGCCGCGAATTGCGGCACCGCATTTCCCAGAGTCCAAAGAATCTCGCTTGAGTCATTCCGGCGCCAGCCGATCACTTCACTTTGAATCGGCTCCCGCGTCTCTATTGCCCGCGGACCAGGCCGCATCGAAAACGGAATCTCGGTTCCGTCTTCGCGAACTGAGATCAAATCAAGTTGCGAAGTGTTCCTTCCCTTGGCCTCTTCAAGACTAATCCCGAACCATTGTTGTGCCACCTGATTTGCAAACTGGATTTTCGCATCCGGTCCAAGCAAGACGACCCCGACGTGGAAATCTCGAACTAGAGTGCGAAAACGCTCCTCGCTGGCGCGCAGGGCATCCTCGGCTTGCTTGCGAGCGGTGATGTCTCGAACGATGACCAGGGCACAGGGCCTTCCATCCAATTCGATCAGTGTCCCGGAAAACTGAGCGATGCGGACCTCCCCGGACTTCGTCATGCAAACAAACTCCTCATCTCTGACTTCCGAGTCTTTTTGGAGTTTGGCCATAACCTCCACCCGGCGACCAGGGTCCTTCCACAAGTTCATTTCCAGCGGTGTTCGTCCAAGAGTCTCTTTGTGTGTATAACCCGTAAGTCGGGTGAAGCTGTCATTGACTTCCAGAAATTCGCCTCCGGGGATCGTGCTGATGCCAACCGCATCGGGGCTCAAACGGAACGCGGTCGAAAACATGTGCTCCGACCGCAGTAGGGCTTGCTCGGCCTTGAGAATATCGTCCGCAAGCCGGCGCTGCCTTTCATTCGTTAGGATGAGACGCGCGGCAGAAAGCATGAAGGAGGCAGTGATAGCGATCCAAGCGATGGTCATTTGCTCCACGGCGATGCGGCGGCCCATGAAAAGGACCAACAAAGGCACGAGAATCGGCAAGGCCTGAGAGACGATGATGGTACGAAATCGGGAGCTAACTATGGGGGATACGGATTCCTCTTCGCAGTTCCACGTAGCGGCGATGACAGTCGCAAGCAAGAAAGGCGCGCACCAGATGACGTCAGTCCAAACCGCACCGGCCCGGGACGTGTACGGAGCAAGAAGAAAGACAACCTCAGAGGCTCCGGCCACGAGGAAAATACCGGTCATCCTGCCGAAGAAGGCCCGAATGGTATCCTTGGAGGCCGTCACGGCACTAATCAAGAAACCTGAGGCAAGCGCCGCGTCGCGAATGAATTGCAGGCGACTGATCTTGAGAACCATCTGGGGCCCTTCCGCCTCCCAACGAGAGGGGATATAGAAAAAATAAAGGTAGGCGGTAAGGGCCACGACTCCAATCTGGGCGAAGTCCAACACCTGCTGCCAATCGATTGCTCCCGACTCTTTTTCAGGGCGAGGAAGCAACATCATGACCGCAGGAGTCACCCAGAGGAGGAAAAGGATGTCAGAGGGCCAGGGAGTCAATGATGATGCGTGAGCGAAACACTGATAATAGGTCTCCAGTGCTTGCGCGGCAAAGGCCAGGAAGAACGCTGCGGCCAGAAGCATCCAAAGTTGGCGCAAGTAGGCCGAAGATCGCCTGGCCACATAAACCGAACAGAAGACGGCCCAGAGGATGATCGCGGTCTGCAGTAGATCCGAGAGTAGGAGACTTGTCGCAGGCTGGCGAATTCCTTCGACAACAAAGAAAAGGACACCAGTCAGGAAACCGGCGACGGCGAGGGCGAGCCAGGAGAAGTTGCTAGGCGGACGCAAAGAGAAACCCCACGATCTAGCTTCAGTTTATGTCGAGTCAACCTTGTATACAATCGCAGCGTATGCGTTTGGCACTATTAAGAAACACTCCGAGCTGAGAATGCTCGTCGTGTAGCAGAGAATTGCATTTGGCCGGCGAGCGATCATGTTTGACTTGTTCGCTCGATGATCCTGCCTCAACATGAACTGGAGGATGGGCGAAAACGTTCCGGCACATGATAGCCATTCTTGAAATCCAAGATCTCCACGTTTCGTATCGCTCCAGCGGAGGCGGACTTTGCCCGGCCCTAACCAGTGTCAGTTTCGGCCTCATGCCGGGCGAGATCATGGGGGTCCTCGGCGAATCCGGATCCGGAAAGAGTACTCTTGCGGGATCGCTTGTGCGGCTTCTTCCCGCCAACGCACGCATTACTCGCGGGGCCGTCCAGTTTGAGGAGACGGATCTCCTGAGGGCAAATGCCGATGAACTTCGACAAATCCGCGGCCGGCGCATTTCGCTCATTTTCCAGGAGCCGTCACTTGCTCTCCATCCAACCATGCGCGTTGGCGAACAGGTTCGTCAGGTATTGGCCGCTCACGATTCCTTAGGAAAAAGTGCGCTGAATGAACAGACGCGCCAAGTTTTCGACCAGGTTTTTCCTGAAGAAGCAGACCGCATTTCGCACTCATATCCTCATCAGCTCAGTGGAGGGCAACGGCAACGGGTGCTGATTGCCCAAGCGATTGCCTGCGGCCCTTCCGTAGTGATTGCCGACGAGCCGACGGCCTCGCTCGACCCCACAACGCAAATGGAAATCCTGGGAGTATTTCGAAATCTGAGAGAAAAACTGGGTCTCGCGATGATCTTCATCACACACAATCCAGCTCTGCTCTGTGGCTTTGCCGATCGTGTGCTTGTTCTTTACGCCGGGAAGGTCGCTGAATGCGGTCCGGCTGAGACGGTGCTCGCGTCGCCCCGCCATCCCTATACAAAGGCTCTGTTTCACTCCATCCCTACAGTTTTCGATAGGCCCGGAAATACACGAAAGACGAAACTGCCCGCAATACTTGGCGACTCCGCACGCTCGTCATTGCCCATCCAAGGTTGTCCTTTTGAACCGAGGTGTACTGAAAGAATGGACACTTGCAAAGAACGCGAGCCCACCCGGGTGAACTTGAGTGCGTCTCACACGGTTTCCTGTTTCAAGTATGAAAGTTGAAGCGACCATCGGCAAAAACATGCAACCACTCCTGAGAGTCGAAAACCTGGTGAAGCGTTATGCGAAGCGGAGTCTTGCTGGCACTCCGGAGGAGTTCCTTGCCTTGGATGGAGTGTCCTTCACAGTTTTTCCAGGGACGACTCTTGCAGTAGTCGGGGAATCGGGGTCGGGCAAAAGCACTCTTGCCGCTTGTCTAGCCTGTCTTGAATCCCCTACGGCGGGAAGTATTTGGTTCGAGGGTAGAGAGATTACCAAACTTGAGGAGCGCGCGTGCCGGCAAGTTCGCCCGCAAATTCAGGTCATATTTCAGGATCCCGCAAGCTCTTTGAACCCAAGATGGAGCGTGATGGAGGTACTTGCTGAGCCGTTGATTCTGCAGCGCAAATTCACACGCGAAGAAATAGACCGGCGCATCTCTTCGTTGCTCGAACGAGTTGGTCTTTCTCCAGACATTGTGGAACGCTCTCCGACGGAGTTGAGCGGCGGCCAGCGTCAGAGGCTGGCCATCGCTCGTGCATTGGCACTCGAACCCAAGCTTCTGATTCTGGATGAGGCGCTTTCGGCTCTTGACTGTTCCGTGCAAGCGCAAATAGCAAATCTCTTGGTGGAGTTGCAAGGCTCTCTGGGAATGACGTATCTGTTCATTACGCATGACCTGGCCATGGCAGCTCACCTTGCTGACGAGATCGCCGTCATGGACCGTGGCAGGATCGTTGAGCAGGGACAGGCACAAAAAATCTTGAAACATCCAGAGCAGGAAACCACCCGTCAACTGCTGGCAGCCGTGCCTAGACTCACTCTCGCTCCGCCGTTGTTGGAGCAATGATGCGCTACTTGCTGCGCCGGCTCGGTCACGCCTTGCTCTTATTGGCTGGAGTGTCTGTTCTTACGTTTCTCTTCACGGCCTTGGCTCCCGGAACGTACTTCGACGAAATGCGTATGAACCCGCAGATTGGGCCGGAGACAATAGCAGCGTTGCGTGCTCAATACGGTCTCGACAAACCGCTTCCTCTTCGATATGTATTCTGGTTAAGTTCCTTAGTTCATGGAGAGATGGGATTTTCTTTCGCTTACAACAGTCCCGTAGCGCCACTTCTGGTGGTGCGCGCGCGGAACACGCTGCTCCTGACAATCACATCCACTCTGCTTGCTTGGGCGATCGCTCTGCCACTCGGGACATGGAGCGCGGAACGTATGGGGCGACTGCCGGACCGCTTGCTCTCTTTGGGAACCGCGATGCTCTTGGTAATCCCCGACCTGGCGCTTGCTCTTGGACTCTTGGTGCTTGCTGTACGAAGCGGATGGTTTCCGACGGGAGGAATGGCGTCTGTCGGTTTTGAAACTCTCTCGCCCTTCAATAAACTGCGCGATGTGGCCTTGCACATGATTCTGCCCGTCACGGCCCTCGTGCTTTCAACTCTGCCGTTGCTCTTTCGTCATGTTCGTGCAGCCATTGCGGACATTCTCGACGCCCCATTTCTTCTCGCCGCATTGGGGCATGGGATCCCGAAACGCACGCTTCTATATCGCTACGCGCTTCCGGCCGCGGCGAATCCTCTTATATCTCTGTTTGGTTTTAGCATCGGTATGTTGTTGAGCGGATCGCTGCTCATTGAAGTTGTGATGAGCTGGCCGGGCCTGGGCCCGCTATTGTTGGAGGCCATTCTGGCGCGCGATCTATACGTAGTTATCGGAGGTATCCTTTTCTCGACATTTTTCCTGGTCGGAGGAAATTTGTTCGCCGATTTACTTCTTTATTGGGCGGATCCCCGAATCCGGACAGAGAGCAACGCACAATGAAGATGCAGCGCGCTCTTACGAGATGGCTTCTTGCCCTTGGCGCGCTCCATGGGACTGTGGTCTGTGCGGGTTTCTTCGCTCCGTATGATCCAGCGGTGCAAAATCGCATGTACCCGTATCTGCCGCCCATGAGAGTTCATCTTGTGGATACCCAAGGCCATCTCCACGCCCGGCCTTTTGTCTATCAGCCGAAATTGCGTGTAGGCTCGTTCGACCAATATGAGGAAGACATAACGGATCCTCGGCCCGTAAAATTTCTTCCAAGTGGAGACTACTACCGCTTGTTAGGATTCTTGTCGTGCCGAAGGCACCTTTTCGGCGCCAAGAACGCGCGAATCTACCTTCTCGGCACAGATGCTTATGGCCGCGACCAGCTTTCGAGGCTACTTTTCGGTGGCCAAGTGTCTCTCGTCGCAGGTCTGCTGGGCGCGGGAATCACGTTACTCATTGGCATGTGCATTGGTGCCGTAGCGGGTTACTTCGGCGGTTGGAGAGATACCCTGCTCATGCGCCTAGCCGAACTCTTCATGGCGTTGCCTTGGCTGTACCTCCTCTTCGCAATACGCGCTTTCCTGCCGCTGGCGGTAAGCCCGCTCAAAGCTTTCTTCCTGATCATCGTTGTAATCGGAACTGTGGGCTGGGCACGGCCGGCCCGGCTCGTTCGTGGCGTGGTACTCAGCGCCAAGGAACGCGACTTTGTCCGCGCCGCTCGGGGCTTCGGAGCAACCAACGGATACTTGCTCCGGCGCCACATTTTGCCCGAAACTTCCAGTGTGCTTTTGACACAGGCGGCCATTCTGATACCACAATACGTGCTGGCGGAGATGACGCTGTCGTTTCTCGGCTTGGGCGTACCTGAGCCGGTGCCGAGCTGGGGCAACCTGCTCTCAAGCCTGCAGCAATACAGTGTTTTGATTTCTCATTGGTGGATGTATTTGCCCGCGGTGGCAATAGTGCCGTTCTATCTAGGATACCTGGGGCTGGCGAGTTCGTTGCACGAGCGAGGCGCAGCGTACAAGATAGAATCGAGAATTCTGGGGAACCTAACGTGAAGAAACCGACGGCAAATTTCAAACGCTGCTGGATCCTCTCGACCCTGCTCCTTTCAGCTTTCACGTTTATTGGCCGTCGAGCTATTGCTTCTCCTCCGGAGAAAACTACAGAAAAAGAAGAATTACTCGTGCTCCCGGGGGAAGTGGGCCGGCGGGGAGAGCGCCTCGTCGTATCGCTCCGTGGCGAACCGAAAACCTTGAATCCGCTCATCTCGGTGGATACTCCGTCGCGCGAAGTGATTGGCACCATGCAAGCGGACTTGGTGCACATCAACCGTGCAACGCAATTGACGGAACCCGCCCTCGCAAAATCCTGGAAAATTTCGCCGGACGGATTGCGATACACGCTGGTGCTGAGGCGCGGCCTGAAGTTTTCTGACGGATATCCAATGGATGCCGACGATGTGCTCTTCACGTTCCGCTTGTATCTAGACGAAAAAGTACACGCGCCGCAACGCGATCTTCTGATTTTTGATGGCAAGCCTGTTTCGCTGCAAAAGGTGGACTCACACACTATTGTCTTTCAGCTACCGAAGCCCTATGGGGTGATGGAAAGGATGTTTGATGGATGGGCGATCTTACCGCGGCATTTGCTCGAAAAGCCTTACGAGGAAGGGAAGATTGCTCAAGTCGGAGCGCTGACGACGCCGCCAAATCAGTGGGCGGGTCTCGGCCCTTTTCGTTTGAAGGAATATGTTGCTGGACAACGATTGGTCTTGGAGCGCAATCCGTATTATTGGAAGACAGACGCGAAAGGGAACCGGCTGCCCTATCTTGACGAACTAGTGTTTCTCTTTGTTCCCAGCGCGGATGCGCAGGTTTTGCGGTTTCAATCCGGGGAGACCGGGGTGATCAGCCGATTGGGCGCGGAGAATTTTTCGGTGTTGGCCAGGGACCAAAAAGACTACGCGATGGTGGATGCCGGGCCAGGCCTCGAATACAACTTTCTCTTCTTCAATCTCAATGATCTTGGCGAAAAGGCACCGCCGGAGATGATCCAAAAACAAAAATGGTTCCGGGACCTGAAGTTCCGGCAAGCCGTTTCCTCAGCCGTGGACCGCGAAGCCATCGTGCGTCTGGTTTATCAGGGACGTGGCGCCGCTTTGTGGGGTTTGGTTACGCCCGGGAACCGCCGCTGGGCGGATGAGAAACTGCCGCATCCCCCGCGTTCGCTTGAAAAGGCACGCGAGCTTCTGAAGGAAGCGGGCTTTTCCTGGGGTGTGCCGGGGAATGGCGATTCCTGGCTTCAGGACTCCAACGGCAAGCCCGTGGAATTCTCCATCATCGCCCAATCGTCAAGCTCCGAACGTTCCAAAATGGCGGCCTTGATCCAAGACGATTTGAAGCAACTTGGGATGCGCGTACAAGTTGTGCCGCTCGAGTCTCGCTCGCTGCTCAATCGCGTCACGCAGACGAAACAGTACGACGCCTGCGTGCTGGGAGCTGCGAGCTACGACGCAGACCCGAATTCCGATATCAACGTTTGGCTGTCGAGCGGTGGACTGCATCTTTGGAATCCCTCGCAGGCCCATCCCGCCACGCCTTGGGAAGCGGAGATCGATCGTTTGATCAACGAGCAAATGTACGCGAGTACCTTCGAACAGCGGAAGAAACTCTATGACCGTGCGCAGGAGGTTCTCGCTGAAAATCAGCCAATGATATTTCTGGTGAGCCCGAATATTCTTGCAGGCGCCAAGAACACCATCGGCAATTTCCATCCCGCGGTTCTCGAGCCCTATGTGTTCTGGAACGTGGAGCAGCTCTATCTCAAGAATGGGACGGAGAATGCCGCTCGATGAGTCCGTCGTTGACCAAGGCCAAGAAGCCGCCGGCCGCGTGGAATGACACACGCCTGGTTAAGGCGTGTCTTGCGGGCGATGAAGAAGCGTGGTTGGTGCTCATCGATAAGTACAAGGCCCTAATTTATTCGATTCCTGTGAAATACGGATTGTCCCGGCAGGAAGCGGCTGATGTTTTTCAGGCGACCTGTACGGAACTTCTTGTGCGCCTGCCCGAATTGCGCGAACCGCGTGCGCTGCCCAAGTGGCTGATGCAGGTGGCGCACCACGAATGCTACCGTTGGAAACGGCACAACCAGCGTGTGGTTAGCCGCGACGGGGAGGAGGATCTTCCGGAGCCGGCAACGCCCGCAATCGCCGAAAATCTCGTTCAGCAAACACAGGAGGAGCAGATGCTGCGTGAAGCTATGGCGATGCTGACACCGCAATGCCGTCGTCTGGTGGAGCTGCTGTTCTTTGAAACTCCATCGCGGCCATACACGGAAGTTGCGGCGGAACTTGGCCTTGCCGTCGGCTCCATCGGATTTACACGGCAGAAATGCCTTGAGCGACTGCGCGGGCAACTTGAACAACTGGGTTTTGGCTGATGCCCGCAACTCAAAAGAAAAACTCAACGGACTCCTTGATCGCCAAACTGGGGCAGTTATCAAGCGAACCGGCCCGCCGCAAGTTTCTTGGTCAACACAAGGCCTTGCTCCGTCAGGATATTGTCGAGCGCCTCGCCCAATTGGTCGTTGAGAAAGTCCGCGTAAGCAGGCAAGAAGCGTTTCACCTGGCAGAAGCTGCCCTGCTTATCGCGAAACGCCTGCGTCGCAAAGAGGCCTTGGCGCTTGGCTTGCGCGCGAAGGCAAACGCTCTTTGTTATTCCTCTGGCGAAAATCGCGCCGCCATCGACCACAATCAGCAAGCTGTCCGGCTATATGAATCGCTGGGTAATTGGAACGAAGCCGCGCGAACTTTGAGCACTTCTATCCAGCCGATGATCCTGGCGGGCGAGTATGACCAGGCATTTCAGGCCGCGGAGCGTGCTAAGGAGATATTTACTCGTCTGAACGACTCCTGGCGCCTGGCCCGTTTGGAAATCAACGTCGGCAACATCTATCACCGTCAGGATCGCTTTGAAGAATCGATCGCTCACTATGAGCGCGCCTATGCGGGCCTGCTGCCGTACAAAGACACGGAAGGAATCGCCGTCGTTCTCAGCAACATGGCCGTCTGCCTGATTAGCCTCAACGATTTTGCGCGTGCTCTGTCGGCCTATCGCGGGGCGCGTTCCTTCTGCGAACAGAACAACATGCCACTTCTCGTGGCACAGGCGGATTACAACATTGCCTATCTCTATTATCTGCGCGGTGAGTACAGCCGCGCCATTGAGGCACTCTACGCCGCTCGCCGCGCTTGCGAAGCGACCGGCGACGCTTATCACTTTGCGTTATGCCATTTGGACCTTTCCGACATTTATCTTGAACTGAACCTTAGCGAGGAAGCCCGTGAAATGGCTCATGAAGGATTCCTCCGGTTCGAAAAGCTTGGCATGGGCTACGAGGCAGCGAAAACACTTGCCAATGAAGCGACGGCCTTTGGCCAGCAGGGAAAGACGGTCCAGGCACTGGAGCAGTTCTCAAAAGCGCGAGAAATGTTTGGACGCGAAAAAAACCTTGTTTGGCCCTGGCTCATCGACTTGTACCAGGCCCTATTACTCTTTCATGAAGGCCGCTATTTTGAAGCTCGGCGTCTTTGCCTCGCAGCCTCCGCTTTCTTCGATCAATCAGCGCTCGCTGGGAAAGCTGTGCTTGCTCACCTGCTGCTGGGCCGCATCGCTCTGCAAGTGGGAGATTCTGCCGGAGCAGAAACGGAGACGGCTGAATCCCTGGCACGGCTGGAATGCCTCCAGACGCCGGTGCTTGCTTATCAAGCTCACTTGCTTGAAGGGCAAATCGCCCAGGCTCGCAACCATCGCCAAACAGCGCGTCAAGCCTACTTGGAGGCCAGAAAAGCGCTGGAGACTTTGCGCAGCAGATTGCAAGGCGAAGAGCTGAAAATCTCCTTTGTCAAGAACAGGATGGAAGTCTACGAAGCGCTCGTTGATCTATTCGTTTCGGGAGACGGAACAGACACCTCCGCCGAAGAAGCGTTTGGCTGCATGGAAGCTGCAAAATCACGAAGCATGATCGAAATGATATTCCAGAGCGGGCAGAGCCTTCCGTTGGGAGACACGGGGCAGAGTGATCTTGTCCGCAGAATCAGGGACCTGCGCGAAGAGCTCAACTGGTATTACCACCGCATCGAGCTTGAGCAACTGCGTCCCGAAGAAAAATCCCACGAAAGAATCGAGGGCCTGCAGGAAAAAGTTCAATCGCACGAGAAAGAATTATTGCGGACTCTCCGCGAACTCCCCGCTCATGAGCGGGAAAACGCCACGCTGGAAGCCCCCGCGGATTTTTCTCTTGCAAAGCTGCAAGCTCATCTTTCCCAGAATGCAACCCTCGTTGAGTATTTTGTGGCTGGCGATCGCCTCGTTGCCGCCGTTATCACGCGCGAGAACATCCACATTCAACCCGTGACGGTGCTCTCCCGAGCCGCTCACTTTCTGCAGTTGCTTCGCTTTCAACTCTCCAAGTTTCGCATGGGCAGCGAATACGTCCGGCGCTTTGAAGAGCCTCTCTTGCGCGCCACCCATAGCCACCTGGAATCTCTCTATGACGAACTTGTTGCGCCTCTGCGCCCCTATTTCCAAGGAAAGCACCTCATTTTCGTGCCCCACGGCCCTCTTCATTTCCTGCCATTCCACGCCCTGCGAAATGGAGAAGAGTATCTCTGTGATGCTTTCACGGTTTCCTACGCTCCCAGCGCGACGGTTTTCTCCTGGTGCCAGGAAAAGTCGGCGAGCGCGAGCGAGAATTCCCTAATTTTTGGAATCGCCGACGAGCGAGCGCCCCAAATCTTGCAGGAAGCCCAATCCGTAGCGTCGCTCCTTCCCAAAGCTTCGCTCCACGTGGGGGACCGTGCAACCTCTTCGGTTCTTCGCAAACAAGGTCCTCAGAGTGGCTTGCTTCATCTCGCCACTCACGGCGTCTACCGTCAGGACAACCCGATGTTTTCGGGGATTCGGTTGGGCGATGGCTATTTGAATTTGTATGACCTTTACCAGATGCGGTTGGATGCCAGGCTGGTGACGCTGAGCGGTTGCGCCACGGGAATGAATTTCGTCGCGGCAGGTGATGAATTGCTTGGACTTCAGCGAGGTCTATTCTGTGCCGGAGCTACCACGTTGCTTTTATCCTTGTGGGACGTGCATGATCAAAGTACCGCGCACTTGATGCAGCATTTCTATCGGGACTATATTCGAACTGGCAACATGGCAGGTGCGCTCCAGCACGCCATGCAAGAACTTCGTCGCCAAAATCCCCACCCCTACTTCTGGGCGCCTTTCGTTCTAGTCGGCAAACTCGCTGATTCTGCATGACTTACCTGATCTTCCAGACTCTTATATTTCCTGGGCTTTTGCCTTCCCTTATGCCGCGAGGGTGTTTACATCGTCCCTTCTACTGGGGAGTGATGGGGGCGCAGAAAGGAATCTGGGGGGAAGAAATGGAACATTTCACGACGGAGAATTGGATCGATTTTGTAAATCAAGCTGTTGACGCCGGCAAGAAAAGCTTGATGGAGCAACACTTGAAGCAGGGCTGCAAACGCTGTACGGAGACAGTTTCCTTGTGGCAAAGAGTCCGCCAATCCGCAGCCTCGGAAGCGGGTTATCGGCCTCCGGAGGAGGCGGTCAGAGTCGCCAAGGCAACCTTTGCAGGAACGGGGTTGGCGGATCAAGGAAAGGGAGCCGGCAGCCGCATCAAGGTTCTCTTCGACAGTTTTCTCCAACCGGTATTCGAAGGAGCTCGATCCGCAGGTGCTGGGACGAGGCAGATGCTCTATCGCGCGGACCCATTCCAGATCGACGTTCAAGTGGAAGCCAAGCCCGGTGGGAACCGCATCGTGGTCACCGGCCAGCTTCTCGACATGACCGATCCTGGAGTTGTCGGTCGCGACGCCCGCATCGTTCTTTCGAACATGCGGGGACATGTCGTGCATGCCATCACCAATCAGTTTGGCGAGTTCAGTGGAGAGATTGAGAACAGTGGAGATCTGCAGATGACGTTCTCAAGCGGCGATGGCCTCCCCATCGTGATTTCGCTCCGGGATGCGCTTGGCAATTTGGAGGGGGGCAAGCGATGAGCGGCAACCAATCTGTGCAGTTGCCCGGCATCGCAGCCTTGGTACGACAGTACCAAGACCGCTGGCAATTGTGTTTAGACGGGAAGACACACTCGTACTATTGGCTCGAAAAATCTGTCCCATGAAACTGAGAGGGCCGGTCTTCGCGCCAAGTTAACGATCGATTTGTTCCAGGAGAGCCCATAAGGCTTCAACTATGAAACGTATCCTCCTTGTCGTCGCGATGATCGTCCTCATGCTCGGTGCTGCAAAACCCGCTGCAGCGCAAAACCGTTACATCGTGCGCACCACAGGCGGCCTGTCCTCTGTCCTGAATCTGTGCAATCTCCTCGGATGTCAAGTGCAGGGTGGCTTGGATGGCTCGGTCGGCCAGAACTTTCTAGTAACTTCTTCGAATAATCTACTCGCAAACATTGTGAACGGTGGCCTGACGCTCGTTGAATCCCTGCTCGGTATCGTGAGCGTGGAGGCCGATCGGCTTCTGCCCATCCCTCAACCATCACTCGGCAGCATTCCCTCCGGTCTGTACGACACCGCCCCGGTGAATTACTACGGAGCTGTCGTTTCGCACGGCTATGCCACGCAGCCCGCGGCCCAAATCATCAGGCTTCAGGACGCTCAAAACGGTTTTCGTATTGGTGGCACGGGTATAGTAGCGGTGATTGACACGGGCGTAGACGTCAATCATCCCGTCCTCTACTCTGTTCTTCTTCCGGGATATGACTTTACACGCAATCAGCCGGGCGCTTCGGAATGGCTCGATGTGTCCGGTTATCAAAACGGCTACGTCGACACGCAGAATCAGCAGCCCGGTTACGTGCAACAGTCCACGGCGGCCGTTCTCGACCAGTCTACCGCCGCAGTGCTCGATGGCGGACCGTACACCGCATTTGGCCACGGCACCATGACAACTGGCCTTGTCCACTTGGTGGCACCCAATGCCCGAATCCTTCCGCTAAAGGCCTTTTCCTCTAATGGTGTTGGCTACCTGTCAAATATCGTGGCCGCTCTCTACTACGCCGTTCAGCACCATGCCAATGTCGTGAACATGAGCTTCGATCTCGCCTCTTCTTCGCCGTCGCTGACTCAGGCGGCCGCCTACGCCAATAAAGCGGGCGTCGTTCTCGTCGCTGCCGCGGGGAACGAAAGCACCAGCTCGCCCGTCTATCCGGCGGCGCTGAACAACTACGTTGTTGGGATTGCCTCGACGACGAACTGGGACAGCCGTTCATCCTTCTCGAATTATGGCGTAACGGACGTATGGATCGCCGCGCCCGGAGAGAACGTCATCAGCACTTTTCCTGGCGGCACTTACGCTAGTGCCTCTGGCACCTCGTTCAGCTCTCCCATCACCGCCGGTACAGTGGCTCTGATGCTCAGTGCAAAGTCTTCATCCTTAAATCAGAGCCAGGCAGCCAGCGCGCTGTCCCATGCGATCAAGCTCACTCCGGACCTCAATCGCGGGCGCCTGGATGCATACCAGGCTGTCTCCGCCTGGGTAAACAATTCCGGCTCAACTTCTGGTGGTTCTGGCTCCTGCTTCTTGTTCTGCTGGTAGCTGCAATGTCCTCTATTAACCAGATTCCGGCGCCAACGGAGAGTTCCCCTTCCCTTGGGGCGCCTGAATCTCTCCGCATCAAACAACTCGAAGAGCAAGTTGCCGCGCTTCGCAATTCGGTCATCTGTGCGTTCAATCAGCTACTCGACTTGAAGGACCTTAACACCGGCGTCCACAGCACCCGGCTCGCGGAATGGGGTATGCGCGTCGGACAGGAACTGGGCCTGGAAGAAGCCGACCTTCAGAATCTCGAGGTTGCCGCGCTTCTGCATGACATCGGCAAGGTAGGCATCCCGGATTCCATCCTCCGCAAGCCCGAGCACCTCGATGCGGAGGAATACGCGCTCATGAAAAAACACTGCGAGTACGGTTGGGCTGTGCTCCGCATGCTCCCGGGTTTCGAGCGCGCCGCTCTTGATGTCCTGCATCATCACGAGTCTTTCGATGGCAAGGGCTACCCAGCGGGGCTCAAGGGCGCCGAGATTCCTATTGTGTCGCGCATCGTCTGTGTCATCGACGCATTCGATGCCATGGTTTCTTCTCGTCCTTATCGAAAAGGCCTGCCCTTCGGGGAAGCCGTACGCCGGCTCAATGAGGCCAGTGGCACTCAGTTTGACTCAGTTGTCGTCCGGTCCTTCCTTTCTTTCGCCGAAGCAGAAATTTCCACCGTCTTCGCCGCCGCTGGCACCTCTGTCTCCTCCGCTCTCTAGGCCCTTTAATCTCCGCACGATTCCCCGCAAACGCAACACGGTTACAATCCGGCGCGCTGCCAATGGGCGGCCGTCGGCACGTGCTGCGATGTTGCAGTAACTGCTTGTCTTCGTTAGATTTGTAGTGCCGATGCCCGGGTGGCGGAATGGCAGACGCTGAGGACTTAAAATCCTCCGGGGATTTTTCCTCATGTGGGTTCGACTCCCACCCCGGGCACCACTGTTTCTTGTTGAAGATGAATGAGTTGTTGGGCCGCTCCTTTCCGTGTACCTCTGGTGTACCCCACTTTGCGAAAGAACGAGCGGATCGCGACTCCAGGCGTTAGCCAAATCTGCTTCCAGTTGTTCCTGTCGCGAGCGCACCCACGGTGCGTAGTGCTTCTCGGTAATTCTCACGCTTTGGTGGCCCAGCAAAATCGAGACTCGTTCGATGGGAACTCCAGCAAGAAGCAATTCAACAGCGAACGTGTCGCGGAAGCGGTGCGCATGTCCATTCGGAACGTTTGCGAGTTTGAAGAGTTTGCGCAATCGCGTTTGCCAGCTCCGCACGATGCTTTCTAGCTTTCCCCTTCCGCTCCAGAAGAAAAACTTCTCTGTGACTTTTGGCGTTGCTTCCAACGCCGATAAGACAAATCCCGGAAGGATTGTGTTCACTGGGACACCCGTCTTCTGCGTGTAGAGGAAGAGACGGTTGCCTTCGAGCCTATCTGTACTGAAGTTGACCCCATCACCAATTCGCATCCCGCTGTAACGAAGTAGAAGAACAAGACCGCGAATGCGCCGTCCGTTCTCGATCCCGTGACTCGGCATCTCTTCTTTGTATTGGTCAGTTGCTGCGAGAATTCGCACCATCTCTTCGCGGCCAAATGGAAGCGTAGGACAGAGAGTTATCTTCGGAGCCTTCAGATCGAGTGCCGGATTTTCGGTTACCCACTTGCGTTTTTGAGCGAAGCGAAAGAATGCGCGCAACCGTTCGAGTTTCTTGGCGCTCGAACGGGGACCATCTTTCCATTCGGAGCGAAATTGACTTACCTTCGACAAGTCAAAGTCGGCAAGGACACGAAGACCGCGTCGTTGGGCGAACTCTTCCATTTGGCGGTTCAACAACTTGTATTTTCGTGCCGTAGAGTCGTTGAGTTTGCGAGCCTCGATGTCCGCTAGGAATTCCTTCCATGCTTCCTGCGTAGATTTCCTTGTCAGCTGAGATGTGCGGCGATTTTCGATCTCCCATTCTCGGATGATTTCTTGGGCTCGCTGCCAGTCCCGGACCTTCAGTGATTCACGTATCTCTGCGCCACCCAGTATTCCGTCAACCCAAATAGGACACCTGCAGTTGCGATAACTTCGGCCTTCATCACGACGTCTGCAATTCTTGAGATGTCTTCGATAGGCTGTGAGCATGAGGTAGACCTCCTACCGCGATACTGATTTCGATGACAACCGAGCGTGAACGCGTTCGACGACCGATTGCGGAATGCGCAAAGTAAGATAACGCCGCTTGCGGCGCGGATTCGATTCCCCAATCACAAGCACGCCAGCTTCACGCTCGAAAAGCTCACGGACTTTGTCAGGGCTCAAGTTCCACATTTCGGCGATTTCCGTAACGGCATAATGCCGCTCGATGTGCACCGAGGTCTCGATTTGGGATGGTACGGCCATTGCGCGTTAGTGACTCCTATAGGGTCTAGAAGGTCGTCGAATTGGCTCGTTGGCTTCCGAGAGAGCTGCGGAAAAGATTCTTCTTGCTTTCAGGCGTCCAGCGAGCTACGCTAATGTAAACATCGTACATAGATGTAGGAGAATATGTCAACCATGATGTCGATTCTCAAGAAGAAACCCCGGCATGAGGTTATCTCGATTCGACTCAGCGAAGACCGCCTCAAACTGTTGGAGCGCTACCAAAAGGTTCTCAGTGAACAACGGGGACGCGAGGTGTCCTTGGGAGAGGCCGCCTTCCTCGTTATCGAGGAGCGCGTCGAAGGGATGGACCGTGAAACAGCTCGTCATGAAATGCTCAGCACGCCGACCTCTTCTCTTTATTACATTCGCAAGAAGTGGGAATCGCAGCACACGCTGTCTGCCCCCGAGTGGGATGTTCTCGCGCAGTATGTGCAGATCGGCACGGAGGAAGAAGCTCAGGAGCCGCCGCTGCTTTGGCCCGCGATTCCATCCAGAGAGTCATACCTCAGGTTACTCGACGCCTTCGAAGCCGTCTATCAGAACCGTAAGAAGCATGCATCGAAGCACGCCTGGTATTACTTCGGAAACCTTGGCGGCCACTTCACCGAGGTTCGCCTCTCCGATGATGACGCCGAACAAAGACATCAAGCAGTTCTGAAGCAAATCTCGCATCGCAAGGAGCTCCTGAAGTCGGCGGAGAAATGGCAGAACCCCGGCACAATTGGACGATGCTTCTTAGCCGCCATTAGTGATGAAGGAGTCGAGAGCACTAGACTCGATCAAATCCTTGCCCCGTACTGGCCGACGCTCTGGGGCCTCGCCGCTCGGGGCCATTGGGTGCGACATGACCGCCAGCCCGTGCGACCAACGGGTCCAAACGAAGATGATTTTCGCCGCCGAATTATCTTGCCTAAGCCGCTCAAGGTCGATGACCTGAAGCTCTCGTTTACGAAGACAGGTTGCCCCGAGCTTGGCGTGTATATCGACTTTGGCCCAACGCGCCGCGTGAACTATCTCATTGCTCGATACCCCGACCTGGCCGAGTTCCGGGCCATGCTCGAAGGATGGTCGGCCAAGAATTCGTGGAACGGCAGGCATTTCCTCACGACGCTGTCCGAGGAGAAGGGGCCAACGTTCACGCTTTGGCTTCGGCAAAACGATGTAAGTATCGACTTCACCGAGAACGAATGGAGTGCCCTGCGCGAACTGTTCCAGAAGGCGTGGGCGATCCCCGAGCTTCAGCGGTGGGTGCAGGAGCTGCAACTGGAGTATGGCGAACAGGGTTCATAGCGCGAAGCGTGGGTTCGCGCCGCGTTTTGCGAGGAGCGGTGCCTACGGCACCGGGAGTTGGACTGACACGTCACCCCCAAACGGGTGCCGCATAGCAACCAAGGTTGCTATATGGGAACTTGCTGAAAATCGAGCGGCTTACAGCAAACCACTTCGCACAGAGCACGACAAAGCAACTTTTGGTTCCCGTATGGGAACTTGTTGATTTTATGGGGTGAATTCCGTGCCCGCACTTCGAACCAAATCCGTCAGCACCAAAGTCACTGACGAGGAATATGCGCAGTTTGAAGCCCTTGCTGGTGAGCAGACGATCAGCGAGTGGGCGCGTGATGTTCTGCTTAAGGCGACCAAGCCGAATGCAGGCGAGCAAACCGTCCTGGCCGAAGTTTTGGCATTGCGGACCATCCTACTAAACATCCACTTCGCCATATCCCAAAGGCAGACGCTGACCGTAGAGGAGATGCAGCACCTAATCGAGCGAGCGGACCAGAACAAGTTGAGCAAGGCGCGACAGCGCCTCGCGGAAGCAGCAACAGGGGGTGTGCCATGAAACAGAAATGGGGCCGAGAGGACGATGCAGGAGAATTTCCGAGCGACCGGGCGGTATGGACTACCGGAGCATTCTGCGTTGCTGTGCTCAGTGTGTTCGCTATCGCCGGTTACCGCTACATGCGGGTGTGGACGCCGCTCGAACGGCACTACTTGACGGCCTACGTAGGCACGCCGGTAGCAGGAGCCTTCCGCACGGACGGCTGGTACACGCTATTGATGGTGGTGACGCGGAAGGGTACGAGGATGGCGCTCGACAACGAAGTAGAGCCTTTCGTCACAGAGAAAGGCGAGGGCACGTTTACGCTGACCGAGGAGGCCATCAAGGTAGGTGACTTGAAGCTCGAATGGCAGCGCGCACGCTATGACAATGCGAAGTTGCATGAGTTCCTGGGCCACTGGATTTACCAGGACCGGACGCTCACCGATCTAGCGAAACCGGCGCTGTGGGGCGGCTTGGGTGTGTTGCTCGTGGGTCTCGTCGTGGCGATCCCGATGGACTCGGCACGCAAGAGAATACGCAAACATGGACGTCGGCTGAAAGGACCGGAGCTTGTGACCGTGCGGGCGTTCAATCGCCGCAACCCTTCAGACGGTATCGGCTTCTTGCAGCAGCAGAGCTTCACGCAAAAAATACTGCGCAGGAAAGCTTGGCTGTGCCTGCCGCGCGAGATTGAATCGAGCCACATTCTAGTTATGGGTGATTCGGGCAAAGGAAAGAGTGCGCTCATCCGGCAAATCTTGTTGCAGATCGAGGAGCGCGGTGAGACGGCCATCGTGTACGATCCCGCGACGCCCGCCGACTACGTGCCCTACTTTCTTACTCCGTCGCGCGGCGATCTGATTCTCAATCCGTTGGACCAGCGGATGCCCTACTGGACTCCGGGAGACGAACTGAGACAAGGGGCAGACGCTCTCACATTAGCCGCGTCGCTTTTCCCCGACCGACACAATGAGAATTCGTTTTTCGTAGAGGCTCCACGGAAAATCTTCGCGCACTTGTTGGGGTTTCATCCGACGCCGCAAGAGTTGGTGTGGTGGATGTCGCACCCGGAAGAGATCGACCGGAGAGTGAAAGGGACAGAGTACGCGGCGATGATCGACCGGGATTCGCCGCCACAGCGCAACGGCGTGCTTGGTTCGCTGAGCATGGTAGCTGACGCCATGAAGCTGCTGCCAAGTGAAGCGGAGACGGAGGGGCGTTGGAGCACGCTCGAATGGTCGAAGGAGCGGAGGGGCTGGCTCTTCCTGACGAGCACACCGGACACCCGGAAGCGCCTCGCGCCGCTCATCAGTTTGTGGCTGGACATGCTCGTGCTGCGCTTGATGAATCAAGGCCGCATGAGTCCGCGTCCGGTTTGGTTCATCCTCGACGAGTTGGCGACCTTGCAGCGACTGCCGCAGCTACACACGGCGATCACGGAAAACCGCAAGTCCAACAATCCTGTGGTGCTGGGTTTTCAGGGACGCAGCCAGTTGGAAGTGCGTTATGGGCACGAAGCGGAGGCGATGATGTCGCAGCCGTCAACGAAAATCTTCCTGTGCACGAGCGAGCCGCACGCAGCGAAATGGATCAGCGACACGATAGGAGAACAAGAAATCGAGAGGATACGGGAGAGCCGCACAAATGAGCAGTTCCCACAATCGCGCAAATCGAAGGGCTATAACCTCGAACGCGAGATCAGGCCACTGGTGATGGCAAGCGAGATCAGCGGCCTTGAAAAGATGCACGGTTATCTCAAGTGCGGAAATCTCGTAGCACGGATGAGTCTCCCGTACATCCAGCTTGAAATAAAAGAGCCGCAATACATCGAGCGCCCGGCACAGCAGCCACCCGAGGAACCGCCGAAGGTTGCGGCAGCCGCGGCAGGAGCAGGCAAGCCGTCGGGGGATGGAGGATCGGGGCAGAAACTCGTACCGAATGAACAGCAACAAAGTGCGGAACAGAAAATCCAGCGAGAGCCAGTGCCCAGGCAAAGAGACTTCTTCGAGTAGGCCAACACATGCTGACCATCTCCAAACCTCTGAGCGCAGGTCAGGCGCAGTCGTATCACGCGGAAGAGTTTGGTAACGCACGCGAAAACTACTACACCGAAGCGGACCAGATTCGCGGGGAGTGGCACGGAAGTTTAGCGGAACAGTGGGGACTACGAGGCGAGGTTCGCGAAGAACACTTCCAACGGCTCTCCGAAGGACAACACCCGATCACTGGCGAACAACTAATCCGCCGCCAGGCGGCCAGAGAATACATGAACAGGCACGGAGAAAAGATAAGCGCGATGGAACACCGCGCCGGGTGGGATGCGACGTTTTCGGCCCCGAAGAGTGTCTCGTTGACAGCCCTCGTGGGTGGAGATGAACATGTCCGCGAAGCGCATCGAGAAAGCGTTGGCGTCGCACTTGACGAGCTAGAGCGATATGTCCAGGCCCGCATCGGCGGGAATCTGCCGGCAGAGACGACGGGCAAATGGGTAGCGGCGAAGTTCGAGCACGACAGCGCAAGGCCGGTAGACGGTTATGCCGCACCGCAATTACACACACACGTCGTCTTTTTCAATCTCACCGAGACTGACGACGGTGAAGCACACGCGCTACAGCCACGGGAACTCTACAAGACGCAGCAGTATGCGACAGCAGTGTACCGCTCGGAACTGGCCCATCGGTTGAAAGAACTTGGCTACGAAATCGAGCGCGGTGAGAGCAGCCAGCCGGAAATCAAAGGCTACAGCAAAGAGTATCTGGAGGCATCGAGTCCGCGCCGCCAACAGATCGAGGAACATCTCGCAAAGGAGAACCAGCGAGGAGCAGGCGCGGCGCAGATCGCCGCGCACCAGACACGAGAAGGAAAGCTGGAACTCTCACACGAAGAGATGCAAGACCGGCACAAGGCAATGGCCGCGCAGTTCGGCAATCAGCCGAAGCGCGTTGTCGAAGCAGCACAGAAGCGAGGGGAGCAGCTAAAGGAAGAACCCGGAGAGAAAGCCATCGGCCAGGCGCTCACCTACTCGCGAGAGAAAAATCTGGAGCGTGAAGCAGTGGCCGAGGAGCGCGAGCTACTACGGGACGCTCTGAAGCGTTCGATGGGTGACGCCACGGTTGCGAAGGTCAAAGCGGAGTTCGAGAAACGGGTGCAAGCGGGCGAGTTCATCGAGACGAGCAATCGCGCGCCAGGCCGCGCGTTCACCACAAGCGAGATGATCGACCACGAGCGCGACACCATCCAAGTGATGCGCGCGGGGCAGAATCAACACGAACCAATCGCGAGGTTCGAGACACGCCGAGACATCGAACAAGACCACTCGCATTTGAGCGAGAGCCAGCGTGCAGCGGTCGAGCAAATCCTGTCGAGCCGCGATCAGGTGACGGCGCTGGAAGGCGTCGCCGGCGCGGGGAAGACTACTTCTCTTGCCGTGATCCGGGAAGCCGCCGACCGTGAGGGTTACAAAGTGGAGGGCTTCGCGCCGACATCACGCGCAACGCAGAAGCTCGGAGAAGCGGGAATCGAATCGAGCACGTTGCAGCGGCATCTGACGCGGAGCGAAGAGCCGCACGACGGACAAAAACGCCTCTACGTTCTCGACGAATCGAGTCTCGCAAGCACGAAGCAGATGAACGACTTCCTACATCGGCTCAAGGAAAACGACCGCGTGCTGCTGGTAGGAGACACGCGGCAGCATGAAGCGGTCGAAGCAGGCCGACCGTATCAGCAGCTCCAAGAAGCGGGGATTGAGACGGCGCGGCTTGATGAGATCGTGCGGCAGAAAGACCCGGCACTCAAAGAAGTGGTGGAGCAACTCTCGCGTGGCAATGTGAGGGAAGCAATCGAGCGACTCGACGCGCAGGGCCGCGTGACTAAACCCGAAGGCACGCTAGTGGTCTCCCCCGACAATCAATCCCGCCGCGAGATTAACGAAGCGATTCACCGGACGATGCAGAGCAAGGGCCAGGTTGAAATAAAAGAACACAAGCAGCGAGTGCTTGTGGCTCGGCAAGAGGTTACCGGGGCGGACCGGCAGTGGGCCGCGCAATACCGACCGGGTGACGTTGTGCGCTACACGAGAGGCAGCAAGATGCACGGTATCGAGGCGGGAGAGTATGCCCGCGTCGAGCGCGCGAACGAGAAAGAAAATCTGGTGACGGTGAAACGCGAAAACGGCGAGCAAGTGAGTTACGATCCGCGTCGGTTACACGGCGTGACGCTTTACCGCGAGACGGAGCGTGCATTCAGTATGGGCGACCGTGTACAGTTCACAGCACCGAATCGAGAACAACACATTGCCAACCGCGAGCTAGGCACCATCGAAAAGATCCACGACAGCGGCAACCTGCAAGTGCGCCTCGACTCAGGCCGCGCAGTCGCATTCAACATCAAAGACAACCCGCATCTCGACTATGGATACGCGGTGACAAGCCACAGTAGCCAGGGCCAAACCGCCGACCGCGTGCTCGTGCATGTGGACACGGAGCAGGCAGGAGAAAGGCTCGTGAATCGTCGGTTGGCGTATGTGGCGGTATCGCGCGGACGCTATGATGCCCAGGTCTACACAAACGACAAAGGCCAGCTTGCCGAGCAACTCGCGCGGGACGTGTCGCACCGATCCGCAATCGAGCCGAGTCGTGAATCCGTATCCCCGGCGCACGAGATCGAGCGGTCATCCGCACGAAGCCAGGTGCACGAGCATATGCAGGCAGAAGGGCACGGCATCAGCAGATAACGTTGTATAATCGCTTGATGGCTAAAGATGTGATCCACATCTCCGAGGCGGAAGCGGCGAGCGATTTTGCTACGCTGATTGCACGCGTGCGCGCGGGCGCGAAAGTCATCATCGAAAATGGCGAACGGCCCGTAGCCGTCCTTCATGCCGCCGAGCCGGTGCGCCGCAGCATCTCCGAGTGCATCGCGTTGGCCAAAGCGCATGAAGAAGAAACCGGCAAGGCCCCGGTCCTCGATCCAGACTTCGCAGAAGACGTAAAAGCGATTCTCAGCCACCGCAAGCCGTGGAACCCGCCAGCGTGGGAATAGTCCCCGGTCTTTGAGTGCGAAGACGATACCCCCACTAATACCCTCACTTAGAGTTCCTACCCTTACTCGTCTCGTTGCGCCACCGCGCGGCAGGCCCCTTGCCACGGCAAGTCACCTCGCCCGAACTTCTCAAATCGACCAGCAGCTTCCGAATCCATTCACGGCCAACACCAGGGCACGCACGCTCTATATCCGCTAAGCGAAATTCTCCGAGTTGAGCGCGAATGGCTCCCAAGACCATTTCTGCCTTCGCTCCCTTCGGCGAACCCAGTTGACCAACGCGTTCTTCGAATTCTCGGTACGCACTCTTTAGAACAAAGAGAATGTAATTGATGTATGGCCAGGGATCGTGAGTACCTTCATGCCATCGCTGGGAACTTTGCTCCAGCGTTTCATAGTACCGATCCTTGTTCTCCTCAATCACACGCTCCAAGCTGACATAGCGTCCGACTTCTAGACCGATGTGATAACTCTGCAAGAGAAGTAGCAATCTCGAGACTCGACCATTTCCGTCCCTAAATGGATGGATACATAGGAAATCTAAATTCATGCCAGCTAAGAGAATCAAGGGATGGATTCGGCGCTGTTCAAGGCAATCCTTCCACAGCGAAAACAATTCATGCATCTGTGTTGCAGTTTCACTCGCTGGAACAGTTTGGAAGCGGACTCTTTGCCTTCCATCGGGCGACTTCTCAATGATATCGGAGTTTTTTTCCTTATATTGCCCCGCGTCCCCAACTCCGCCCCGAGTCAATCTGTGAAGTTCTCGAATCGTGTCCTCAGATACGGATAATTGTTTACCTTGTTCGTGAATCCGTTTGAGGGCATCTCGATAGCCGCGAATCTCCTCTTCAGCTCTGTCGCGCAGTTGCTTGTGGCCGAATACAATGGTTCCAACGCGCGCCTGATCCGCAACAACCCCCTCAATCCGGTTTGACGAAACTGCGCTTTCGATCAAAGCATGCTCCCGCAGAGCCTTGAGTGTTTGGGGAGATTGGTTTGTAAAAAGCTCTTGTTTTCCTCGCGCCTCTCCCAGGTCAGCCAAGTACCACGAAGTGTTCGCCGGAATCGCCTCGATTCCGGTCACGAATTGTCGCAGCGTCCTCACGAATTCTTCCTTTCAGCGATACCCTTGTCGAACCAGGTCCGGTCAAAGTCGTCTGTCATAGCTTGTCACAGTAACGTGTCACAGCTTGTCACAGCAACGGCCGGTAGTATTTGGTGGGGTCAGTAGGGACGCCTTCTTGTAGTTGAGGAGCTCTTGCGCATCATCTGGTCTAGCCCCTCGGACCTTTTTGCCTGCGAGAATGCGTTCCGATTGTTCAAGCGTAAGTTGAGTGCCTTCGATATGCGTCGTATAGTGCGCCTCAAGCACAAGGGCGCGCTTTTGCATACCGGCGATCCAGTCCTCGGAAAGTTTGGCCGCGTCCAGAAATCCACGCGCCCGTTCGATCCTTGTCAACTCTGCCGTGATCGAATTCGTTATCTCAAATTGAGGTGCAAAGCTCATCTTTTGGGGCACATCCGCACTCAATTGTAGTCCAGTAGTGCCCATCCGACGCCGGAGAAAGACCACAGGTACCAACAACCTGGTTAGCCTCGACTCTCGTGACGGAAAATTTTCCTTGATAGCCGCGTGGTTTACCATGTAGATTCGTGTTTGCCTAAGTTCCTGAAAGACCATTACTTACCGCACCTTAAGGGGTGTCCCAGCTATGCCGTACACTGCCGAAATCAGCCGCTCGAATCCGACCTGCTTTTTATTCCTCATTGATCAGTCGGGCTCCATGGCTGACGTGTTCCCAACGGAGGGCGCAAAGAGGAAAGCGGATGGAGTGGCGGATGCGATAAACAAGCTGCTCCAGACCCTCGTAATCCGCTGCGCCAAGGAGGAGGGCGTTAGGGACTATTTTCATGTCGGCGTAATCGGCTATGGCGCTTCTGTGGGGCCCGCCTTCGGCGGAGCATTATCGGGCAAGGAATTGGTTCCAATTAGCGAGATCGCTAATTCTCCAGTCCGCGTCGAAGAGCGTGCAAAAAAGGTGGACGACGGGGCTGGTGGGCTTGTTGATCAAAACGTGCGATTCCCGATTTGGTTTGACGCCACGACTGGCGGCGGCACGCCGATGTGTCAGGCACTCAGCCAAGGCAAGCGCATCCTCCAGCAATGGCTCGGGCAACATTCAGGCAGTTTTCCTCCGGTCGTGATTCACATCACGGACGGCGAGTCTACAGACGGCGACCCTTCTCAAGCCATGCGAGAAGTAACGTCCCTTTCGTCGAACGACGGTAACGTTTTACTCTTCAATCTGCACCTGTCAAGCAATCCGAGCGCCGTCTCCACTGCGTTTCCTGATTCTTCGTCGCAATTGCCTGATCAGTTTGCGCGCACATTGTTCGATTCCGCAAGCCTCCTCACGCCATTTATGCGCACTGTTGCTGCGGAGCACGGATTCCGACTTGGTGAGGGTGCAAAGTGTTTCGTTCTGAATGCGGAGCTTGTGCTAGTGATTCAGGCGCTCGACATCGGCACAAGACCAAGCAATTTGCGGTAAGGAAATGCGGCTTTTTGCTGAGGCCCTATCCATGCCGAAGGCAGGAAATGCTGATTCAGAGTATGAGGATGCATACTGGCCTAGGCATCCTCTTCACGGGGAGACTTGCCAACGCTTCGCCGTTGCGGATGGAGCTACAGAGACCTCATTCTCTGGCATCTGGGCGAAGCAGTTAGTGCGGGCGTACTGTTCCGGCGCGTTTGATAACCTAGCTGACCTTGAGTGGCTGTCCAAGCTTCGACGCAAATGGTGGTCCTTTGTTCGTAAGAAGCCGCTGCCTTGGTACTCGGAACAGAAACTTGAGAGTGGCACATTTGCGGCGCTGGTTGGACTGACCCTAGGTTGGAAGTCTGCCGAGAGCGAAAAAGGCGACTGGCATGCCGAAGCAATCGGGGATAGCTGTTTGTTCCAACTCCGAGGCAGCCATCTTTTAACTAAATTCCCTCTCCTGTCCTCTCAGGATTTCACAAACTCCCCGGCATTGCTTTCTTCGAAGCCAGGGAACGATTCAGGGGTAAGCGCTGTTGTCTCGGCCACGGGCGAGTGGCAAAGTGGCGATCACTTTTACCTTATGACCGACGCGGTAGCAGCCTGGTTTTTTCGCGCCCACGAACGTAACGAGGCACCCTGGGAAGTCATTCGGGACTTGGACAACGAGCGTGACCATCCAGTTGTCGCCCAATCGGGAATGAAATCGTTCCGAGAATGGGTCGATACGGCCCGCACACAAGGCCTGATGCGCAATGATGATGTGACGATCTACAGAATTGAGATCGTTTAAGCATTATGGCCTGGCCCTCGCCAAATGATTACAACGAGCACATTCAGTCCCCGCGTAATGTCTTCGAGGACGCCGTTCTGCGCTCGTGCCTTCCCGAGTGCAACCAACTTGGCCTGCCTAAGCCGCGCAGTGGAGCATTCGCTGTTGCCTACAAACTGCAATCTCCATCAGGAAATTGGGCGGTCAAATGCTTTACCCGGCAACCGCCAGATGATTCGCAAGAGAGGTACGCCGCAATAGGAGCCTACCTGTCGCAACAGCGCTGCCCTTACATGATGGACTTCACCTATCTGCAGCGTGGAATTCGAATTCGGGGCGAGTGGTTTCCCGTAGTCAAAATGCAATGGGCAGAAGGTGATCCGTTGCATGTTTATGTTCAGAAGAGCTTGAGCAACTCGCGAGTTCTGACAAGCTTGGCTGTGCAGTGGGTGCAAATGATTCAGGCTCTTCAGCAGGCTCACATTGCGCATGGTGACTTACAGCATGGCAACATTTTGGTGGTGAACTCTGCCCTTAAACTTGTGGACTATGATGGCATGTTCGTTCCAACGCTGGCGGGAAAGCGTAGCGCCGAAGTTGGTCAGCCGAATTATCAACACCCCCAGCGGAGCGCTATCGACTTTGGACCGTACCTTGACAACTTCTCTAGCTGGGTGATTTATGTCTCGCTGGTAGCCTTGAGCGTTTATCCGAACTTGTGGCAGACATTCCGAGGAGGTGACGATTGCCTTCTTTTCCGACGGCGGGACTTTGAAGATCCCGACCACTCTGGACTCTTGAACTCACTGGAGCACTGCCACAACCCGCAGCTTCGCAGTCTCGTTGAGTTCTTCAAGGTCATCTTGTATTCCTCGCCGCGCGATGTGCCGAACTTTGAAAACGTGCCTCCAGTGGCAACTTCGGAGCCTTCCGGAGGACCACCGTCTTCCATTCCAAGTTGGCTCCAGGATCATGTTGCTTTCCAAACGCGACAACCAAGACCGCAACAACAAACAGCGCCTTCCAGCGATCCATCATGGGTGCTTGATTTCGTCACCCCTGCAACTGCTACACCCCAATTCGACACCGAAGTTTTATTGGCGAGAATACTTCTCTACACCTGCGTGTTTGGAGCTCTATCCGCGCTGTTCTTTGGTTGGACTGGCCTGGCCTTCATGCTTGCGTTTGGATTCGCGGGAACCGTGATTGCTTGCATTCGACAATATAGATCGGAGCCAGTAGTCCATTCGAGGGCCCAGTCAAATGAGGCTCTTCGTGAGGTCGAGCACGAACTAGAATCAGCACGCGGAGCAATCGAAGCGGCCGACGTTCAAAAGCGCCGAGTGCGCTCTGATGAGGCGGAGCAAGTCGCCAAGCTGACAAAGGAAATCCAGAACGTGCTGGCCGATGAAAAGAAGCATCGCGACTCCTCCGACCGGGCTTTGCGCCAAGCGACAGCGAGTGCATTACAACAAAAACAGCGGCTTGAACAACACGAAGCAAACGAACTCAAACACCTCCAGGGCACGCTCGGCGCAAGCGTGTCAAGTCTTGCTCAACAACTCAGTCAATTACAGCAGGCCGAAGGCGCCGAACGTATCACAACATTGAAAACGAAACAGGAGCAACACGTTCAAAATCGATTGCAATCACTTCTCCTTGCACCGGGGACAATCCCTGGCATTGGCGCGTACGTGATCAATAACCTCATAGCTTCTGGTATCCGAACGGCGGCAGACTGCATCAGGTTGACTTATTTTAAGGTACCCTCCGTTGGGCAACACCGCGCCAGCGCAATCTTGGCTTGGCGACAATCATTCGAAAACACCGCAAGGCGTACAATGCCCACTGTCTTGACTCAGACAGAAGATAACGCGATTACGGCCAAATACGCGGCATCGCGCACCCAGGTTCAATTCCAATTGTCGAACGCCCAAGTATCCCTCGCTACTCAGCAAGCTTCGATCCAACAAAGGTATGCCGCCGAACGGATTCCGTTTGATTCGCAGATCGCGATCGAGAAAGCCAAGAACAGTGCAGAGATGAAAGGGATTCAGGCCGATTCGAAGCGACGACAGGAAATTCTGCAAACTGCGATTCTCCGCGCTCATCAGAACGCCGCGCAGTCAATCGCTGAGATCGAGAAGCCGCTCGGAGCGCAGCGGAAGGCGATACAGGCGGTCCAGTGGCGCGTAGCCAAGGCGCGGCTCGACAATGGGAAATTCCACTCGATTACGTTTCCTCGCTACATGCGCCACGTGGCATTCGGACGTTGAGGAGGCTCAATGGGTTGGAGATTTCGTCGAACGCTCAGTATGGGCGGGTTCCGCGGGACCATCTCAAAGCAGGGGCTAGGGGGGAGCTGGGGACTTGGTGGCATTCTCCGTCTTGGCGTATCGCCTGACGGGCGGCGCTATATCTCAATCCGAATACCGGGAACAGGTATCTCGTGGGTGAAATACTATGGACGAGCAATCTCTTCTCACGTAGCCGCAAGTGGAGCGGCAACGCCAGCGCCTCCAGTCTCGTCGCCATCACAAACGGCGAGTCCCCAAAATCCGACTCAGCCAGCGCCCACGGGTCAACCTTGGTGGAAGCAGAAGGGGCCTTAGAATCCAAGCTCACTTGTGTACTCGCCGTGTACCTCACCTGGGCGAATCCGGTATTTTTGGAAACGTGCGCATGCTGCTCCACAAGATTTCCGTCGCTAGCGTCGCCATCAATTGGAAAGCGAGCAGGCAAAAGACTTTGAGCGCGTATGATGTAGAGAGAGGAGGGTTTTTATGGGCACGCCGGAGAGTATTGACTGGGATGCTTTGAATGAACCGCAAGAGATCGCGCATGACTTTGAAATCGATCTCCACATGCTCGTTACGGCGAACCACGAATTTACGATTGCGGCCATAAACCGCGAAGAAGATGAGGAGTTGTCAAAAATCGATGACGAATTCCACTTGGAAAGCCACGAAGTCATCTATTCAATAAAAGGCCAGTTGCAAAATACTTACGACGATTTCAGGAGGGCTGCGCGGCTGCTTGCGTTAGTTGGGCTGGTGACGCGGCTCCAGCATTGGATTTCAAGGTTCGCGCAACGGCGGAAACTTATAAGTATAAAGCAATCCAAATCCCGCGAACCAAGACTGGTGACTCAGCTTAACGCCCTCAATAAAGACTTGGGCAACGGACCTGTATCCGTGGATTTCTTTGAAAAAATAGTGACGCTGAGGGATTCCGTTATTCACGGTGACTCGCAAATGGAATGGGGAGGCCGACAGGTTGCCGAGGAATACAGGAGTGTGCAGGGTGCGGATTTGCCCGAAGAACAACTACAAGATGCAATTCAAAAAGCCATCGCGCAAGTGAAATACTATGACGAGAAGATACAGGCGCAAACTTCAGCGAAAACGTCAGCGCAGCACGGTTGAGTAGCTTACAACTCGGCCATCAACTCTCGATACGATTGCGATCCCGCGTATTGGCTGAATCCAGTTTCCACGATGACGCGGGCGTGAGCTTTCGCATCGCCAATCACACTTACGATCCAGCGTAGGTTACGGCTACCCTCGAAATACGCCCGGATGCAGCCGCGTATGTAGTTGTGCGTGGAGGCTTCAAGAGAGCGAACGTGCATGACTCACCTCGAATGAGCAGGGTAGCGCAAAAGGGAATTATGTCAAGCTACTCATTTACGGGAATAGATTTGTGGCGCTGTGCTTTCCACTGTACATTTCATCCAGTTCATATCGTGTCGCAATCCGCTTGCTCGCTCCGCTGCGAATATAAATTCCCTTATCTTTTACGGCGTAAGGCTTGTCCTTGCCTTCTGGAATCGTCACGACAATAATCGGTAGATTGCGAATCTGAACCTCATCAACGGAAACATCGAGCGGGGGATCGCAATAGCTCCGCAGAATTTGATTTATCGTATCCTTCGGCTTATCCAGTCGGCACCCAAAGATCGAGCAATCGTCCGCGACTCCGATAAAGATTCTTCCGCCTCTACGATTTGCAAAAGCGGTTGCGCCAACAGCAATCTGTTCTCGTTGCGGCGGAATCTCTCGCTTGAACTCTACGGCGTCCGATTCACCCATCTGAATCACTTGTTCTATGTCCTGTTCGGGAGCTTCGATTGTCACACCTTCTGTTACATATTGGCTTCCCGCCAGAAAACTCCTACGGTCAACAAGTTCTCCATCCTGACGGCACAAAAGCACAACGAGCAGATCACGAGGAAAGTCTCGAATTTCGGCAGACGCTTTGTGATCTGTGAAGTTTAAGTCCGCAGTGATGGAGATGCCGCCATGATACCGAACAAAAAGTTTTCCGATTAGGTCTTTTTCCGAGCTTCCGGCAAGGCACTCTATTTCAACTTGGATGCTGTTAGTGCCGATGCGGATTTCCTCGATCTTGCCTCTATAATCTGGAACGAGAGCGGCAAGAAAACCGCCGTACGAGCTATTGTCGCCAAGCCGGGTGCTGAAGAAACTCTCGATGGCCGCTCCACCTGACGGGAATACAGGTAAGTCAACACCATACAAGGCTTGTTGCGGTGACTCCCCTTTGAAGTCCTGATCGATGCTGAGGTTGTATTCGTAATATGGGAAAAAGAGCGGAAAGCGGTGCCAGCCGCTATCCCAAAAGTGATGCGGAGAGTTGGGATGTAAGGAAGCTTGTATTTCGATTTCTGGAGTACCGGGCAAGCACAAGTGGTCTCGCTCCACGACAGTTGAGAGAACTTCCTTGGCCTCATCAATGGAGATGGCACCTTCAACAAGCTTGAAATCTCCGTAATCCGCTTGCACGCCAATCGAGCGAACTTCGGCTTTGTGCAGAGGGAGCAGGAACGAGCAGACGTTGCGCCATTTCTTCTTGTCGTATCCTTTTCCGACAGCCGAGGCGAAAAGGACGTTGCCATACAGACCTGACCTCTTGTGCCACAAGCTGAACAATTCCTTGAGGACAAGCCTGGTGTTCTCGCGTTGGGCGTCAGAAATCGGTGACATTTGCGGACCTCGGATGTGACGTTGGCGGGAGACGCGGCACTTTCACAGCGATATTCTCGCTCATTGAGTTCATCCTACAGGATTCCCGATTTTGCACGACTCGTGAATCAATTTGGCAAAGAATCCCGTAACGTCGTCACTGAAGAAGTAGTTAAAAACGTGTGCCATCCCCACGTATTGCATCTGCTCATAGAAATATTCAGCCTTGAATCCAAAGGGTTCAACCGTGTGCTTAGTTATGCCGAATTGTCCGATTAAAGAAGGGGGGTTTACGATACCCGAAATTTTGATTTCGCAGATGCTCCACCGCCCGTATAAGTCATCCGCCCCATGTTTGAGGAGCACGACGTTGGCGCTTATGCCTTGTGATAGCCCGATCCAGCCTCCTCCGATTACTTCACCGTTCCGAACCTTCATTGGCGAGTCTGGCGGGCGGAAAAAACTGACCTGAATACTGTGACATTGAGGAATATGGTAGAAAATTATGCCCGCTTCTTCTCGCCTTGTAATTTGACCGTACTGAAATTCCTGATTGAATTGCTCAACAACCGGGTCCAATTGTGCGAGTAAGGCGGCACACGAGTAGCGATACAAGTCAAGTTGCGTCTCTCGTTTGTCCCGCTGTGCCAGCAATTCTAGCTCTTTCCTTTTCTCCTGTTCTTTACGGGCAACGGCAGCTTCCACCGCCGCAGTGATGGTTGGATTTTTGGTGGTGCCACTAACGACGCTCGGCTGACTTAGTACGTTCAATACTTCATCCCAATACGGTCGGTCGTCTGGCCTTTTGCTGACCATGCGAGACAAGAGTTGGGCGATGGACAATGGCACATCATTGCGGGAGGTACGAACATCAGGACACGGCTGGTAGAGGTGCGCTTTTTCCCAATCGAGAAAATCGGTTGGGTCCGCCACATGCGGCAACAATGGATTTTGTAGCGCCAAGATTTCATAGAACACCAAACCGACCGAATAAACGTCAATCTTGATTGTGTTTGCTTGATTCGCCCAACCTTCCGGGGCCATATACCAAATGTGCTGTCTACCCTTGAAGGTGTGCAGACGGGTGCTCTCATCTACGAACTTGGAAATACCGAAGTCCCCGATCTTGAGCTTACTGCCCTCGATTAAAACGTTGTCCGGCTTAATGTCGCGGTGGATCAGTTTCTCGTTTATTGCTTTGGCCCCTTGAGCAATGTCGATCATCATGTCGATGGCTCGTTCGAGCGGGATTTGGGTTCCCGCACGCAGCACATTCGCCAAGCTCCCACCGGAAACATATTCCATTACGACGTAAGGGCCGATCTGCGACGCGGTTCCATCATTTACGTGTAACATCTGCACAACATTAGGGTGCTTGATCCGTTGCGCCGTTCTTATTTCATTCAACAAAGCGATCTTGGACTCGGGAGAGGCAAGTGCCCCGAGCGGCAATAGTTTCACGGCAACAACTGTGCCCGAGGTCTCTCCCACAGCACGATACACTTCACCAAAGGCACCTTGGCCGAGGAAATCAGTGGTTTTGAATGTTTCGTTGTTCGGTCCAGAAAAAGTGGTGCCAAGAGCAACCGAGGGCATGTGGCAAGATTACCTCTTCAATCGAACAGGTGTGGACAAATCTTCTGGCAGCAGTGAACCAAGTATGGTCACGGTCGCGGTTGAATTGGGAAATTCATAACTCAAACGCGGAGCCTCTTCATGCTGACGCTGTTCGATGTGGGGATTTTCACGTGCCTCGCAAATCCCTACAGCGGCAGCCAGCGAGCCGCTGATAACCCACGCCATAGTCTTTTTTGTGTTCATGCCGCGACTCCAGACGTACGTTAAGAAGTGTAAGCGGATGTAGGGAGAAAGTAAAGCGAAACAGCCTGGCGGGCAAACCAGCAGCAGGTTTAATATAATTCTGAACGGCCCATGAAAATTCTTGTCACCCTCGGCGGCGAGTGTTTCGAGGCAGCGTACATCGACGTGGGGAACGCTGACGGGCGGGATGGTGTCCTGTACTACTTCAAATTGAAAGACCTTGTAAAAGATCGCGGCATGCGAAACGTCTCGATGTTCCGGTCTGGAACGGATAGAGTTTTCATCAAAGACTACGACGAACGGGTCGAGACAGTAAGATTGAACGTCCTCCGTCAAGCGTTCGACTCTGGCGTTTTCAGTTTTGAGACACCCATCGCCCCCGACCGATACCACGAACTGCGACTAAGGGCGTCTGATTTTCAGCCGCAAAAGCCAGCGGACGACCAAACAATCCGGCGTTTTCTCAAACTAGGCGGATACTGGCTTGGATTTAAGTATCCAGCTCTCGGGCTAAACTCCTACGTTGACTTTGAATGTGCTGAAGATTTTGATTACCTTGGAGGGTCCGTTCAAACATTTCATCGGAACTTGCAGCTTTTAAGCGAGCAGGGCTATTTCCGCGCATCAGGCGTTCCACTACCCGTTTCTCTGAAGGTCAGGCCAACCGCAAAGTTAATTGAAGAGATCGAATCGCCAGCTGGATTCAGGACAATTCATGCAAGAGGAGAAGCGAACTTGGCACAGAACATCCACATGCACGGCCCCAATGCCCGCGTCAATGTAAACAGTACCGACAACTCTATGAACATCGCTTCCGTATCGAATGAACAACTGTTTGCCCGCTTGCGCGAAACCGCCAGCACTATTGCCGACGAATCGCAACGGGCACAAATTATTGCCCGACTTGACGATCTGGAACATGCGAAAGAATCGGCGTCGCAGGTCCGCCGGTATGGGAGGACGTTCATTCATCTAAGCTAGTGCGCTTCTTCATTCGCATTTATCGTGTATTTTCAACAGGCTCCGCCCCACGAACTTGTTAGTTTGGGTTCGGAAAATCCCGTCAGATCAATGAATACAACCAAGATACATCCTGCCAAAGCGATTCAAAGCCGCATCCCTGACACCGGGGTCGCATGCTGCCGCTACGTGTAGACCACTTGATGCCACATCTACCTGAAAATCAAGCTGCGATTTCCAGGTGTCATATGGAGGCGGACCTAAAGCGAAGAATTTCCACCTCAGAGTTGCCCACAACTCGAACTCCAATTCTACGTCGAGGTCAGGGTCGTAGCCTGAGTTTTCACCGACTTTAACTTTCTTTGTTATCAGTCCAAGTTGAGCGAGGAGCATCGTTGCGCACATGTGAGCAATGAGGTCAGCGACCTGAAGTCCCATGACTTCTCGGGAATTCTGCTCAAAGTGCAAGTTGCAAGCAGCTTTACTGCTGGAAGACATTTGCGCCGCTCGCTGGTGAGCGTAGGGCAAAGTTTCGAAAATACCCTGGTCAAAAAAGACCTCCTGTATCGGAGTCTCGAAGTCATTCATGGACAGAATTTTTTCGAGGCCGAGCACAGCCTCGTGACCTAGCAATTGGCGCGGGCTGTCGGGCGCGACCACAAGTCCGATGCGACAGTGGCTGTTGATAACGGACTTCAGCATATCGCGTACCTTTGCCTGCACGGGATTCTTATCCATACGAGTGCCGCTCTTGAACTCGTGCATGCCAGGTATTAGCCCATTTTGCCGAAGCGCATCGCTGACGGGGAGATCGAGCGATTCTTTGGAATACGCAAAGGCACCTAGGGTAAAGCTCCCTCTTGGATGAATGCTTTCGTCAAAATAAAAAAAGCCCATAACACGGTCTCTTCAGAGCGCCGATGGAATACGCCACCGCACCGAATCGTGAAACATGCGGAGATTTTAACACGCGAACGTGGGTTGGGGCCGTGTACCTCCCTATGTACCTCGATCCCCCATATCTGCCCATTCTGGCGTTTTTGGCGTCCTTAAAAATCAGTAAGTTAAGTTACGCGCTATCAATGGGGCTTAGGCGTTCGAATCCAACCCATTTGCTGCTTGCTCTCAGATAGGTCACCCACCCGAGTGGGTTCTTTGCGGGTTGCCCGTAATCCGCCCGGAATGGGCCGGAAGCGACGTGGGACCAACTGCCTAGATCGGAACTTCAGGCCGCGCGATTCAGTGACCCCCTGCGGAGCGCCTCCCTGTCGAAACAGGAATTGGCACAGACTCTCTGTTCACCAACTCTCGCACCTCGGATAAGATCGGCAAGAGATATGCCGTATCGACCAACTCGCGAACAGCAGGCAATCCTTGCCCACCATGCGGACCGGCACGCGCGCGTGCTCGCTGGACCTGGCACGGGAAAGAGCGCAACGCTGGTAGCGCTTGTCGATCACCTGCTCGCCGGTAATCCCGCGCCGCGCGTAAAGCTACTGACGTTCACGCGCGCCGCAACGGCCGAACTGGCGAAGAAGGTATCCGACCATCCTGCAGCGGCAGCCGAGCGCCCTAGCACGATCCATTCGTTCTCAATATCTGTTCTACTTCGCAATCCAGGGACGGGTGATTTTCCTCAACCTTTGCGCATTGCGGACAAGTGGGAAGAACACCAAATTGTGCACCCCACGCTCGCTCATCGAATCAATGTTCGCATGGATCATCTCGACAACCTGATCCGTGAGATGGCATCGAATTGGGAATTCCTTGAACCACGCGAGCACCCACGTGTCGATCCCGCTGAGCGCGCGCGATTTGTGGGCGCCTGGAATGAGCACCGACAAATCTATGGCTACACACTTCTTGCCGAACTGCCGTTTGCTCTACGCCAGGCGCTCCGCGATCACCCTGACCTAGAAGGCGTCGAATATGACTTGCTAATTGTGGATGAATACCAAGACCTTAATGCGTGCGACCTAGATGTCTTGCACCTCATTGCCGACCGCGGATGCTCGATCATCGCAGCAGGTGATGACGACCAGTCGATATACTCGTTCCGCTATGCGGCGCCTGAAGGAATTCGTCGATTCCCTGACGACTATCCGGGCTGCACGCTTTATCCGCTGTCAGTCACGCAACGTTGCGGCCGACGTATCATTGAGTGGGCCACATATGTGATCGCGGGCGATCCCGATCGTCCGCATGGCCGCCCCGCGTTGGCGTGCGCCGAAGGATCGCCTGATGGCGAAGTTGCACTGCTCGCCTTCCCCGGCGATGTCACAGAAGCGCAGGGTATCGCCGCTTTAGTCCGGCAGTTGATCGCGCGCGATCACGTCTCTGCCGAAGAAATTCTGATCTTGCTGCGCGGCGACCACAACGGCACTTTTAGCGGGCCCATCAAACACGCCCTGGATGACTTGGGCATCGCCTATTCCGATCCTGACGCTGTTGAGCGAATGCTGGCCGAGCCCGACAACCGGCGCATGTTGGCCGCATTCCGGCTGCTTGTGCACGAACGAGATTCGCTGGCATGGGCGAGTCTGCTTTTGTTGACGCCCGGCATCGGGCAAGCCTTCTGCGACTACATCTACGAGCGAGCCCGCGTCACTCGCGTCCAGTTTGGCGAAGCACTGTTTGCGGCTCATGAAGCGAACTTTCCGGACGCACCTCGCTCCGCGAACAGAGCGCAAACCCTGATGCAGGTCGTGACTGCGTGGCTGATGGCACACCCGGCACCAGACGCGATGCCCAAGGAGGGATGGGGGCACTGGTTGGTCGAAACGGCTGGCGACGACGTTGTCCCCGAGCCGAGCGCTGCATGCACAGAGCTTTTGCACGCGCTCGATGGCTTGGTCGAAGAAGGCCAGGGACTCGACCGGTTCATGTCACAGATCACGCCACTTGGGAAAGACCGTGCACTCGCAGAGAGTCACGGCGTGCGCATAATGACTATGGTCGGCTCGAAGGGCCTCACGGTACGAGCGACAATCATCGCTGGCCTCGACGATGGGATCGTGCCCAGGCCTGACGCAGACTTGGGGGAAGAACGCCGATTGCTGTACGTCGCCATGACGCGCGCGAAAGAATTCCTCTTCGGCACCTGGGCCGGCCAACGGCGCGGACCGACTGCACGAGCCGGTCGGGCGCGCGTCCGCCTGCGTCGCCAGCATTGCCACTTCTTTGTCGGTGGCCCAGTGCAATCGCAAGATGGTGCGACTTATCTGCGCAACAGGTGATTGATCGCTTCTTTCGGCGCGGCAAAAGATTTGGTTTGGTGCGGTGACTGAGAGGGTTCGCCCGTATCAGGAGTGGCTCGGCGAATTCATATTTCCTGTGACGCGCCGGTTGTACGATTAGCGCTGTTAATCGGGACTTGAGCATCTAGAATCACCTACGAATCCAAGAAAATAGTGCAAGCGTAAGTCCCAGAGACGTCAACCCAGTCAGAATATCGGCAATGAGAATCCCTTTCGGCCTGCTGTAGCTTGGCTTGTAGTCCTTCAAACTGCGAAACAGTAAGAGACAAAGCGTGCTTGAACAGATTGATACCGCCAATGCTATCCAGTCATGTTTAAGGACGAACGAAATGCCGGACTGCGCAGCGCAAAACCCAAGAGCACCCCCAATCAGAATGAATCGCTCGCGTGCGAGAAAAATGGTCACGAGAGACAAGGCTAGAAACTTTAGACCGACTCGATGGTCATGCCCGACGCCGAATAGATTCACAAGACTAGCTATCGTGAAAAGAAGAAATGGCCACAGCAGAAAAAGGTCTCGATAGTAATTGAAATCGCGAGACGGTAGTTGAAATGCATCTCCGACGATGACTCGTTTCCAGTCAGGCACGCACAGAGAATACCACCCGGCTACTTTCCTGCAAGTTTCTGAGAGTCGCTTCAGTGGCGATCTCCGACTATTTGATATGGGGGTTCGCACCGCCGCCGATAGTTGTTGGGAATAGCCATTCTCGGCTGTGATTCGTTGAGGAGTCTGCCTCAGCCGCCCAACGCATTGGCGTTCATACACGTACGTTCAGGATCGTACCGGCAGTCCGCTGGCTACGGCGCCGGGTTGGCTGGGTTGCTCGGTGACTGCTCTGCCAGCAGCCCGTATTTCTTCAACGTCGTCGTTACTGGATTTTTGATCTTTGTTTTGATTTTCTTGCCGTCTTTTTCTACTTCTACTTCGTCCCCTTCTTTCTCCCGAGTACGCCAGCGCAGGCATTCGATTGCGTGCTCTTGCATTGGAGCCGGATAGGACGCGGCAAAGACCACGATGCCGACGACGAGCCATACCAACGGTACCCACCATGCTAGACTGTGAAACCGAAACAGTTTGTACCCAGCGTACGCAGCACCAAAGATACATGCCTCCGCCGCCATGACGACGAGGCCGAACTCGGCATGCATAAGGTCGAGTCGTTTTTGCTCCTCCAGAGTCAGGAAAACCGCGTCGTGGCGAAGGGTGTTGTAGGCAAGAATGCGGCGGTATTTTTCTACGCCCAGAGACCCGAACCAGCGAGTTGGACTAACCGACTCCGCTCCTTTTGTGCGCTCGGGCTTGCGCGCGCGCCACAGCCGGCGTTCGTCCCACACCCAGAACAGGTAGCACGCAAACAAATGATGAATTGGGATGATCGCGCTCCTGTGAGCCCGGTATATTCCAGCGCCGATCACGATGCATGCCAGGACGACGAGCTCCCACCCCAAGTCCCTTCTGAATTTCTCCGCGAGGTCAGACTCAACGAAATGGAAGATAAGAAGCGCCAAAAAACCTGCGTACGCGTAGTTCAGTAATCGAGAAAGTTCTCTTTCGACTAGTTCCAAATTCGTGCCCTTGGTTTCGTGAGCCATCGCTCTCTCCCTCGCAACCTAAAAAATACTGGCCCTGTGGGAAAGTCGGACGCGATTAGAGCGCCGCTATACAGTAAATGTCAATATCCTGCTTTGGAAAATGAGAACGACAAGCTTTTGTGTAAGGAGCTCAGGGTCTCGGCACTCTTGCCGAGCGTTTAGCGCTCCTTGCGGGTTTCCGAAATATCCCGTGTCACCGGAATGCCGAACAGATTCGCGTAGCACTGCACTACAGACGGATGTTCCTCAACTTCTGGATGGTCGGCTAGAACGAAGCCTACACGGAAGTTATCCCGACGCGGCGTCCTAGGAAGAAGCTACTTGGTGCGCAGTGGGGAAAAATCGGCGAATGAAATGGCAAGATCAAGCAGCGTGCTAGGTGCAAACCCGTGCTCGGCAGTGATTCGCAGTGCATGATCGACGATTACCCCTGCGGCGCGGTGGACGTTGGTTTCGTATTCAAACCACTCCCTGTTGCGCATCTCGGTACGGAGCCGCAGAAGGAGCAGGCCGCGAGTGAGAGAAGGATCATCGCGCAAGAGCTGGCAGACGAGAGCCAACGCGGTACGTCGGTGCGCATCTCTCAACCGATCGATTTCTTCCTGTACGCCCATCGGATTCTCATGTTCCGTACGGTTCTGCCTGAGCCTACGATCATTCCGTGTACCCGTCGTGTACCTCACTTCGGCGTTTTTGTGGTTTTTCTCCATTTTGTTGTTTCGTGGAATCAATAACTTACGTAGAATCAATCCCCCTGAGGGGTTCGACTCCCACCCCGGGCACCAGTGTGCTTTTTCGAATACAGAAACGCCAGAGAGATCCCCTGAGAAGAATGCTGAAGCTCACCTTCGCTCGCTCCCACAAAAAGGCTTTCGGCGTCAGCACCATCGTTTTTCTCTTCAGTCTCTCATTTGTTATGTCCACTCTTTCGCAGCAATCGCCTGCACCGCGCGCCTATCTCGGCTTCGACCGAAACGATTACCCAGGTGATGCCGCGCTCCCTATTCTGCGCAAATCCTTTTCCTTCACCGGTTACTGGCTCGGCCCTCCGCCCGGCGCTAAGTCCAATTCCTGGTCCGGCAAACGCGAGCTCCTTCGCTCGCTGGGCTTCGGTTTCTTGGTTCTCTATACCGGCCCGCAGAGCAGCGAACTTCAACAGAAATGGTCGGAGGAGCACGTCTTTAACAATCTCAAAAGCCGAATGTCCTCGGCCATGAGAAAGGGAGCAAGCGACGCGCGCCAAGCCGCGGCAGCCGCAAAAAGGGAAGGCTTTCCTTCGCACACCGTGATATTCCTGGATGTCGAAGAAGGCGGCCGCCTACCTGCCGTGTATCACGCCTACTTTCGTGCTTGGGTGGATCAGTTGGCGCATGCCGGTTATCGCGGTGGCGTCTATTGCTCGGGCATGCCCGTCGACGAAGGCGGCGGCATCACCATCCTTACTGCCGACGACATCCGCAACAACATCGGCAAGCGTGAGCTGGCCTACTGGGTCTTCAACGACGCCTGCCCTCCCTCACCAGGATGCGCTATCCCGCAAAATCCGCCTCTTCCGTCCGCCAGCGGAATTCCTTATGCCACGGTCTGGCAATTTGCGCAGTCGCCCCGCCGCAAGCAATACACAGGTCGTTGCGCCGCCACCTATTTCGCCGATGGCAATTGCTATTCCCCCGGCGACAATGCGCATACCTGGTTTCTCGACATTGACTCCGCCGATTCGGCAGATCCTTCGCATGGAAGGTGACTCTCTATAGCAAAAAAAAAAGGCGGCCTCTTGGCCGCCCTGTGTATCCTGTGAACGTCGCGACTGAATTAGACTTGTCCCATTCCGCCATCCACGTTGATCTCAACTCCGGTAATGTATGACGCATCTTGAGAAGCGAGGAATGCCACCGCTCCGGCCACTTCTTCGGGCTGTCCAAATCGCTTCATCGGGACCTGCGTCAGGACACCCTTTGCGAAATCGTCGATGGCTTCTTGCGGCAGTCCCGTTCGTCCAAAGATCGGCGTAACGATTGGGCCTGGGGCTACGGTGTTCACGCGAATCCCACGGCCCACTAATTCTGCTGCAGCCGTCCGTGCGAAGGATCGCAGCGCCGCTTTGGTGGCGGCATAAGCGCTGGTATTTGGGCTGCCCAAGTCATCCACTACGCTGGTGTTCAAGATGATCGAGGCCCCATCGTTCAGAAAGGGAATTGCCTTTTGAATGGTGAAGTAAGCTCCTTTGGTGTTGATGTCAAACTGCTCGTCGTACAAACTTTCGGAGGTCTCTGCAAATGGGGCGAACTTCGCGACTCCCGCGTTCACGAACAACACGTCAATCTTTCCGAGTTTTTTCGAAACCTCCGCATACAGCTTGTCGACATCGGCGAGCTTGGCCACGTCCGCCTGCACGGCCACTACGCCATTGCCAATCGTTTTCACCGCTTCATCTAGAGTCTTCTTGCTGCGGCCTGCGATGGCAACGCGCGCGCCCTCTTCCTGGAAACGCTTTGCGGTTGCCAGCCCGATGCCGCTGTTCCCGCCCGTCACTACTGCTACTTTCCCTTCGAGTCTCTTCATGGTCCTCTCCCGTCGCTTTCTCTCTGGTTCAGAAAGCCTTGCGCAGCTGCGAGTGCCCTGCAAGCTGTCCCTGCTTTCTGAAGTTCGATACTTAGATGAATATCGAAATGATTGGTTGCATCTATTTCCGGAGTCTTCGCAGGACATCAATCCTTGTGGCGGATAGCAACGCAGGTCCGTTACACTTAGGCAAGACCAATGGACCGCTCTCACATTGAAAAAATCTCGAAAGCTCTGGCCGACGGGACGCGCCTCAAGATCTTCCAGGCCATCTCCGCCAGCAAGTGCATAAGCTGCGGAGAAATCGTCTCGATGCGAGGCGTCACTCCTGCAACGGTTTCGCATCACTTGAAAATTCTCAACGAAGCCGGGCTAATCGCCTGCCGCCGTGAAGGCCAGTTTGTTTACAGCCAGGCCGTCCCCGAAACTATCGAAGCGTACACGCGCGCGCTCACAAGAATCTCCAGCGTCAAGAAAACCTCACGTCGAAGAGTTCTCTCCCATGTCACAAAATGCGCCTTGGCCACGGTTTGCTCTCAGTTTCTTCCGTCCGTCGTTCGCGCCTCTCTTTTTTCACAGAGCACTGGGCCAAAAACGTCTCCCAACAATTCAGCGCGCCCGCAGCTCGCCCTCACGCTCGACGACCCGAGGCTCTCCCTCGGATTGGCACTGAAATGGCCGGAAGCCAACAACCGCATTTTGAAAGCGATTTCCGAGAGAGACATCCGCGCCGCGCTTTTTGTTTGCGGCATGCGTGTCGATGAGGCCGACGGCATAAAACTGCTTTCCGCCTGGGATCAAGGGGGGCACCTTATCTGCAGCCATTCCTATTCACACAAATTCTATGGCGAACAAACGAGTTACGCGGATTTTGCCGCCGATTTTCTGAAAAACGAAAAGGTCATCGCTCCCTATCGCAACCGCACCGCGCTATTCCGCTATCCCTTCCTGAAGGAGGGCGACACTGCGGACAAGCGCGATCGTTTTCGCGCTTTGCTCAAGGAACGCGGTTACCGTGTCGGCCACGTCACCATCGACGCTTCCGATTGGTACGTCAGCCAGCGCTTCGTTGACCGGCTTGCGAAGCAGCCCAATGCTCCCATTGCTCCCTACCGCGATTACTTGATCGCCCATCTCCTGGATCGCGCGGCTTTCTATCGGCAACTCGCTCTCGACGTTCTCGGCCGCGACATTCCCCACACATTGTTGCTGCACTTCAATCCACTGAATGCCTTCGTTCTTCCTGAGGTTCTGAAAGCCTTCGAAACCGCTAGGTGGCGATGGATCGATGCGTCTCTAGCGTTCGAAGATCCTATCTCCCGCAGCCAGCCGCGGACGCTTCCCGCCGGAGAAAGCCTGGTGTGGGCTCTTGCCAAAGAGACAGGGCGCTTTGAGAATCGTCTCCGGTACCCCGGAGAAGATGATGTGTACGAAAAGCCTAAAATGGACGCCTTGGGCCTATAGCCCTTCAAGGTCAAGGAATCGTCTCGATGCTCATTCTTTCTCCTATTCTTCGCCCTCGCTAACTCTTTCAGCGCACGGAATTTGCGGCGCCTTGTTGCTTTTCGGGACACTCATCTCCTTTCCTTTGTGCCTTTTACGACTACGCCGCATCTAACCAAGGTATAATGGATTGTTCACATTTTTAACGCATAGCACCCATCAAAATAATTCGTGGGGCAGTAATGGGAGAATGCAGTTAAGGTGTTTCTAGAGACGGTGAGGAAGCTACCCAGGGCGTACCACCAAGAAAGGCAGCAACGGGAGTACCAGTACATGACCAAACAATTTCTACTCGCCAGTGACTTTGACCAGACGCTTAGCTTCAACGACTCGGGAGTCGTTCTAAGCGAGCTGATAGGTTTTCATGGATTTCACGACAAGGTGAAAGGCCTTGCCGAGATGAATCTCGTCCAACAGGGCGCGGAGCTAAGCTATCTGATTCTGCACGATCCGGATTTTCGAAAAGTGCGCCGGGAGCACCTCGCCGAAACGGGCAAGCGTATCCGCTTGAAGCACGACGTCGCGCTGTTCGCGCGGGCGCTTGACAATCTCGCTGAGGGCTACAAATTTCACTTCAATGTCATTTCTGCCGCGCCGCAGGAGATCATCGAATCGGCGCTCGAGGGTATCGTGCCGTCGGATCATATTTTCGGCACGCGCTTCCGTTACAAGGAAGCAACCGGAGAAGTGGACTCCATCATTCGCGCTTCAGCGGGATGGGGCAAGATCACCGTGCTCGAAGAACTCCGTTCCACACTCGGTATCAGCCATGACAGCATCATCTACATGGGCGATGGCAGCTCCGATCTGCCGGTCATGATGCACATCAATCAGTACGATGGCCTCACGATCGCGGTCTCGGAAGCCAAGTTCATCTCCCGCGTCGCCAAGCGCACTGTCCTCAGCGATAACGCCATGAGCGTTCTTGTCCCGGTGTGCGAGAAGGTCCTGCATTGGGACTCCGCCAAGATTCGCCGCTTCTTTGGATCTTTCGGCCTCACAATGCTGGAGTGGGAGAAGGTGCGCACGGACGTGGTCACCATCCAGGACTCCAGCGAGCAAGTGCCTGTAGCCGCGGCGTCCCAACTCAACGCCTAACTGTGTCTGATTCTGAAGGGGCCGGGCTTCAGCTCGGCCTCTCTTTTTTTGCTATTCTCTTTCACGCGCGGAGGTCCAAATGTCCAGGAAATCCATTCTCATGATCGTCGGTGATTATGTGGAAGACTACGAAGTGATGGTGCCATTTCAGGCGCTGCTGATGGTCGGACACTCCGTCCATGCCGTCTGTCCGGGCAAAAAATCCGGAGACGTCGTTCCCACCTGCATCCACGATTTCGAAGGTGATCAGACCTACACCGAAAAACGTGGCCACAATTTTGCGCTCAACGCTACTTTCGACCAAATCAAGCCCGAAGAGTACGACGCTCTCGTCATCCCCGGTGGCCGGGCGCCGGAATACATTCGCCTCAATCCACGTGTCATCGAAATCGTCCGCTACTTCTCTAAGGCCAATAAGCCGATCGCCGCCATTTGCCATGCACCGCAGGTTCTGGCCGCGGCAGGAATCCTGCAAGGGAAGAGGTGCAGCGCGTATCCGGCCACCGGACCGGACGTTACTATCGCTGGCGGCACGTACGTCAATCTCCCGATGACCGGTGCCTTCGTCGACGGTAACCTTGTCACGGGTCCTGCTTGGCCTGCGCTCAACTCTTGGCTTGCCAAGTTTCTGGGCCTCCTGGGCACAAAAATCGAAGTGTAAATTCCGAATTGAAGATTTGAATCTATCCATTCTGATAAACGAATGCCGTCTTGGCTCTTCCTAAAAACGCATTCGTAGAGGATAATTTTCTGTTCGGCATTCCGCGAAAGGGCAATTCGTAATCTCATGGCAAACGTCAACACCAAGAGAGGAGTTATCGGCATCCTCACCGGAGGCGGTGACGTTCCCGGTCTCAATCCAGCGATCCGCGGCGTTACTCTTCGCGCCATTCGGGAAGGCTATCAGGTTATCGGCATTCGTCACGGGTGGGCGGGCCTCGTCGATATGGTCCGAGAAAAGGACTACGACAACTCCGACAACTTCTTTCTTCTCGACGAAGAAATTGTCGATCGCTCCGGCCGCACTGGCGGCACTTTTCTCCATTCCTCTCGCACCAATCCCGGCCGCGTTACCAAATCCAATGTCCCTTCGCATCTCAAGGATAAATTCACCGCTGAAAAAAACGACCTGACTCCGGAAGTCCTCAAGAATCTCGCCTGGCTCGGCATCGACACTCTCGTTCCCATCGGTGGTGACGATACCCTCAGCTACGGCGTTCGTCTCCACAAAGAGGGCTTCAAGGTCATCGGCATTCCCAAGACCATGGACAACGACGTCCCTGGCACGGACTATTGCATTGGCTTCAGCACCTGCGTCACCCGCACGATTCAGATGGTCAACAGCCTTCGCACTTCCGCCGGCTCTCACGAACGCTTCATGGTTCTCGAAGTCTTTGGCCGCTACGCCGGTTTCACTGCCATGCTTCCCACCATGGCTGGCGCCGCCAATCGCTGTGTCATCCCGGAGTTCAAATTTAATATCGAGCATCTTACCGAGCTGCTGGTCGCCGACCGCCGGAAGAATCCCAGTCGCTACTCCATCGTTCTTGTTTCGGAAGGCGCCATGTTTGAGGGCGGCGAAATGATTTTCGAAAGCGAAAGCACCGACGCCTACGGCCACAAAAAACTCGGCGGCATTGGCGACGTCGTCGCCGAAAAGGTGCGCGACCTCTCTGCCAAATTCAACAACGGGAAAAAAATCGACGTCATCAATCAAAAGCTCGGCTACCTTGTTCGATGCGGCGATCCCGACGCTATCGATTCCATCGCCCCCATGGCTTACGGAAATCTCGCTCTGGATCTTCTCCTGAAAAAAATCAGTGGCCGTCTCGTCGTCCTCAAGAACGGCCACTACGACAACATTCCTCTGGACACCGTCACCGCCACCAAGAAGGTCGTCAACGTCAAGGAACAGTACAATACCGACCGCCTTCGCCCGCAGTACGCCAGCTTCGAAATGCGCCCGCTCTTCCTCATGACCAACGAAGTGCGATAGTCTCTCT